>Ga0208980_10002446_pt1 | contig 11268 bp, 10 predicted proteins | sample WetSurMetagenome_3_FD_187993 | JGI IMG/M metagenome (GOLD analysis project Ga0208980, IMG submission 187993) | Wetland microbial communities from Twitchell Island in the Sacramento Delta, sample from surface sediment Aug2011 Site A1 Bulk (version 2) | ecosystem: Environmental > Aquatic > Marine...
TAGCGGGCGTAGGCCTGCGTCCGACCGGCGTCGTCGGTGGTCGCCGGCAGGATGGCCTGCTCCAGCACCAGCGCGGCGCCGCGGTCGCGGCCCATGCCGTTGACCATGCCCAGCAGCGCCGCCGCGACGATCAGCCCGCCGCCTGAACCCAGCGCCAGCAGCACCCCGCCGCCGGCCGAGAGCGCGGCCAGCCAGAGCAGCGCGCGGCGGCGGCCGATGCGGTCGCCCCACCAGGTGGCCACCGCCACCGACAGCGTCGCGCCGGCCAGGCCGGTACTCAGCACCACGCCCAGCCAGCTCGCCGACAGGCCCAGCCGGGCGACGTAGAGCCCCAGCAGCACGCCGGCCATGCCGGTGGCCAGCGCGCGCAGAAAGGCCGCGGCGTAGAGGCGGCGGCGATCGCCCGTCACGGTTGTTGTAGAGTTAATAACATATATGTAGAATACTCTACATGCATCAGCTTGTCGAATGGATCGCCCTCGTCACCACCCTGCCCTCGCGCAACACCGCCGCCCGCATGCGGCTGTGGCGCGCGATCAAGGCGCTCGGCGCTGCCACGCTGCGCGACGGGGTCTATCTGCTGCCGGCGCGCGAAGACCTGGGCGAAGCGCTGCACGCGCTGGCGGACGAAGTGCGCAAGGCCGACGGCAGCGCCGAAGTGCTGCACGTCGCGGCCGACGCTGCGCAAGACGAGATCTTTCGCGGCCTGTTCGACCGCGGCGAGGACTACGGTCGCCTGCTGGAGGCGATCCGCGCCGCGCTGGCGGCACCCGACCCCAAGGCGGCACACGCGCTGCGCCGCGACTTCAGGGCCATCGCCGCCATCGACTACTTCCCCGGCGACGCGCAACCCCAAGCCGAGGCCGCGCTGGCCGAGCTCGCCGCGGTCGCCGGCGGCGAGCCGCGCCCCGCCCACCAGGAGATTAGCCGTCTCGCCAGCGCCGACTTTTCGGGACGCACCTGGGCGACGCGCAAGCGCCTCTGGGTCGATCGCATGGCCAGCGCCTGGCTGATCCGCCGTTTCATCGACAGGAAGGCGAAGTTCCTCTGGCTCGACGATCCGAAAAAATGTCCGAAGGCGGCGCTGGGCTTCGACTTCGACGACGCCGCGTTCAGCCACGTCGGCAACCGCGTCACCTTCGAGGTGCTGGTGGCGAGCTTCGGACTGGAGAACGACCCCGCGCTGGCGAAGATCGGCGCCATCGTCCATTGCCTCGACGTCGGCGGCGTACCGGTGGCCGAAGCCGCCGGCATCGAGGCCCTGCTGGCCGGCCTGCGCGCCGCGGCGGCCGACGACGACCAGCTGCTCAAGGAGGCCGGTCGCGTCTTCGACGGCCTCTACAACAACTACCGACAGGAGAACCCCAATGACTGACGCCGCCATCCCCACCACCCCGCCGCCCACACCCACGCTGGGCGAAGCCTTCAAGTACTGGCTCAAGCTCGGCTTCATCAGCTTCGGCGGCCCGGCCGGGCAGATCTCGATGATGCACCAGGAGTTGGTCGAAAGGCGCCGCTGGATCTCCGAGCACAGGTATCTGCACGCCCTCAACTACTGCATGCTGCTGCCGGGGCCGGAGGCCATCCAGCTCGCCATCTACATCAGCTGGCTGATGCACGGCGTCAGGGGCGCGATCACGGCCGGCGTGCTGTTCTTCCTGCCGGCCTTCGTGCTGCTCTCGCTGCTCGCCGGCATCTACCTCAACTTCGGCGAGGTGCCGGCGGTGCAGGGCATCTTCTACGGCATCAGGCCGGCCGTGGTCGCGGTGGTGCTGTTCGCGGCCTGGCGCATCGGCTCGCGCGCGATCAAGAACGAAACCCTGTTCGCCATCGCCGTCCTGGCCTTCGTCGGCATCCTCTTCTTCGACATCGATTTCCCCTGGATCGTGCTCGTCGCCGCCATCCTCGGCGCCATCGGCGGAAAACTGGTGCCGGCCAAGTTCAAGGCCGGCGGCGGCCACGGCGCATCGAACAAGGCCTACGGCCCGGCGATCATCGACGACGACACGCCGCCGCCGGCCCACGCCAAATTCACCTGGGGCAAGCTGGTCGTCACGACGATCGCCTTCGTGCTGATCGGGGCCGTGTCCATGGCGATGCTGGCCGGCATGCCCGTCCTGTTCAACATGGGCGAATTCTTCACCAAGGCGGCCTTCCTCACCCTCGGCGGCGCCTACGCCGTGCTGCCCTACGTCTATCAGAACGCCGTCGAGCATTTCGGCTGGCTCACCGGCCCGCAGATGATGGACGGCCTGGCGCTGGGCGAAACCACGCCGGGGCCGCTGATCATGGTCGTCACCTGGGTCGGCTATCTCGGCGGCGTCGCCAAGTCGGTGCTCGGCAACCCGGTCGCCTCCGGTCTGGCCGGCGCAACGGTGGCGACCTTCTTCACCTTCCTGCCGAGCTTCTTCTTCATCATCGCCGGCGGCCCCATGGTCGAAGCCACCCGCGGCGAACTCAAGTTCACCGCGCCGCTGACCGCCATCACGGCCGCCGTGGTCGGGGTGATCCTCAACCTCGCCGTGTTCTTCGCCTGGCACACCTTCTGGCCCAAGGCCACGACGGCCGCGCCCTTCAGCGGGCCGTTCGACGCCATCCCGGTCGTCCTGGCCATCGCCTGCTTCGTCGCCCTGTGGAAATACAAGGCCGACATCATGAAGGTCATCGGCGCCTGCGCCGCGCTCGGCCTTCTCCATTCGTTCATCGCCTGAGGACGACATCATGGAACGCACCATCAAGCCCGAAGCCCTGAAAGCCGCGCTGGCCCAATCTCACCAATTGCACCTGATCGACGTGCGGCGCAAGGCCGACCTCGACGCATCGAGCGAGGCCCTGCCCGGCGCTGCCTGGCACGACCCCGAGAAGCTCGCCGAATGGGCCAAGGGCCTGCCGCGCGACAGGCACATCGTCCTCTATTGCGTGCGCGGCGGATCGGTCTCGAACGGCGTCGTCGACGCCCTCCACGCCGAAGGCCTGAACGCCTGCTTCATCGAAGGCGGCATCGAAGGCTGGAAGGCGGCCGGCGGCGAGGTAAAGCAGAAATGAGAGCCCCCCACGCTCGCAACAGCGGCTCGCTGCCCCCCACAGGGGGGCGCATGCCTCCTTGGGGCGGCCCGGCGGAGGCATCGTCATGAAGTGGATCACCCGCGAACGCCCCAAGATCGACCGCATCGCCTGCCCCTGGCTGGTGGCGCGCTTCGTCGATGAAAGCCCCGAGTTCATCTACGTGCCGGGCGGCGACGTCATGCGCGTGGCGCAGGAAACCGGCGCGATCCCCTACGACGTGCCCAACGTCGAGCTCGGCCACCACGGCGACCACTGCAGCTTCGACGCCTTCATCGCCAGATATGAACTGCGCGACGCGGCGCTCGACAAGCTCGCCCTGATCGTGCGCGCGGCCGACTGCGCCCCGCAGGAAGTGCCCTTGGGGTGCGGCGCGCCGCAACTGGCGAAGGAAGCGGCCGGGCTGCTGGCGATCTCCAGGGGCCTGTCGCTCAATTTCGAAGACGACCACGAGATGCTCAAGCACGGCATGGTGGTCTACGACGCGCTTTACGCCTGGTGTGCCGACACGCCCCTGAAAAAGGTCGGACGACTGCTCGGCCTCGGGCGATGAGCTCATGGCCTGGCTGACGGTCTGCCTCGCGGCGCTCTTCGCCTCGGGCCTGACGCTGTTCTCGGGCTTCGGCCTGGGCACCATCCTGACGCCGGTCTTCGCGCTGTTCTTCCCGGTGCCGACGGCGATCGCCATGACCGCCATCGTGCACCTGGCCAACAACCTGTTCAAGATCGGCCTGGTCGGCCGCGACGCCGACTGGCCCACGGTAGCGCGCTTCGGGCTGCCCGCCGCGCTGGCGGCCGTCGCCGGCGCGAGCCTGCTGGCGCTGTTCGCCGGCCTGCCGGCGCTGGCGAGCTACGAACTCGGCGGCCGGGTGCATGAGATCACGCCGCTCAAGGCTGCGATCGGCGCACTGATCGCAGCTTTCGCGCTGCTCGAACTCTGGCCGCGCTTCGCCCGCCTCGCCTTCGCGCCGCGCTGGCTGCCGCTAGGCGGCTTCCTTTCCGGCTTCTTCGGCGGCCTCTCGGGCAACCAGGGCGCGCTGCGCGCGGCCTTCCTCATCAAGGCCGGGCTGTCGAAGGAAGCCTTCGTCGGCACCGGCGCGGCCTGCACGGTGCTGGTCGACACCGTGCGACTCACCGTCTATGGCGTCGCCTTCCATGCCGGCGGCTGGGCCGTGCTCCACGGCGACGGCGGCGGGCTGGTGCTCGCCGCGGCAGCCTCGGCCTTCCTCGGCGCCTGGCTCGGCAAGCGGCTGCTGAAGAAGGTGACACTGCGTTTCGTCGAACTGACGGTGGCGGCGATGATGGTGCTGATCGGCGCCGGGCTGGCCTGCGGCCTGCTCTGACGAACGGCGGCGATTGCCACCGGCGGACGACCGGTGCACACTGGCGGTCGATGAATGCCATCTCCCCCGCCCAGCAGCCGAGGCGCGTCAAGGCCGCCTTCATGGGCTCCTTCGCCGTCGCGCTGGTGGTCATCATGGGCGTGTTCGCGACGGCCATCTACCTTGTGGAAGCCAGCGTGCGCGACCGCGACCTGGCCGAGCGCTCGGCGGCGGTAGCCAAGCTGTTCGCGGTGAAGCTGGACCAGGATGCCAACCTCATGCGCGCGGTGGTGCGCACCATGATGGACAATGCGGCGATCGAGGAGGCTTTCCGCAGCGGCGACCGCGGTGAACTGGAACACAACGCCCGCGACCTGTTCGAAGCCCTGCGCAGCGATCACCGCATCACCCATCTGTATTTCACCGGGCCTGACCGCGTCAACCTCTACCGTCTCCACACCCCGACCGAGCACGACGACCGCATCGACCGCGCCACCATGCTGCAGGCGCACAGCCGCAAGCAGCCGGTGCATGGCCTCGAACTCGGTCCGCTCGGCACCCTGACCCTGCGCCTCGTGATGCCTTGGCGGCAGGGCGAGCGCGACCTCGGCTACATCGAGGTCGGCGAGGAAATCAAGCACGTGATCGACGAGGTACACGACAACCTCGCGGTGGATCTGCTGGTGCTGGTCGACAAGCACTACCTGGCGCGGGAACAATGGCAGCGCGGCCAGACCTTGATGCAGCGGCAGGGCGAGTGGGAGCGCTTTTCCAGCTACGTCGCACTGGCGCAGACCGTGCCCCGACTGCCGGTGGCACTCGACGAAAGCGTCCTGGCGCGCCTGCTCAACGGCGACAGCGCGAAGATCGAGGACGGCGGACGCTCGCTGCACATGGCCGCAGTGCCGCTGGCCGATGCCGCCGGCCACCCGATCGGCAAGCTCGCCATCATGCGCGACGTCACGCTGCTCGAATCGACCTTCAACGGTTACATGGCCGCCGTCGTTTTGCTCAGTCTGGCCGTTGCCGCCGGCGTATTAGGCGTCTTCTACGTCGCGCTGCAACGCGTGGAAAAGGACTACCGCCGCCAGCACGAACTCGAGCACCGGCTGCTGCGCCTCGACACCGAGCACCAGCGCCTGCTGCAAATGGAGAAGCTCTCGGCGCTGGGCACCATGGTCGGCAGCATCGCCCACCAGCTCAACAACCCGCTGGTCGGCGTGGTCAACATGGCCCAGCTGGCCGAGCGCGAGGCCGATGATCCGGCGCGGGCCCGCGAACTGCTCGCCGAAATCCGCCGCGCCGGCGAGGACTGTCGCGGCTTCGTGCGGCGCATGCTGGAGTTTTCCAAGGTGTCGTGCTTCGAAAGCAAACCGACGCCGATGGCGGCGCTGATCGAAGACACGGTGCTGCTGTTTCGGCAGACCGAGGAGCGACACCTGCCGGTGAATGTGCAACTGCCCGACGACGCGCCGGTGCTGAACGTCGATCCCATCCTGATCCGCCATGCGCTGTTCAACCTGCTGGTCAATGCGGCGCAGGCGACGCAAGGAGTAGGCGCAGACACCGGCCTTACCATCCGCCTCGAGCAGCAGAACGATCCGAATACGGGCAAGCCAGGTTGGTCCCTGTCCGTCCTCGACCGGGGCCGTGGCATCGCCCCCGAGGCGATGGACAAGCTCTTCGTGCCCTTCTTTACCACCCGCAGCGACGGCACCGGCCTCGGCCTGCCGGTCGTGCTGCACGTCGTGCTGCTGCACGATGGCCACGTGACGGCGACGAATCGACCCGAGGGTGGCGCGCAATTTGCGATCTGGTTGCCACAATAACTTCCGCAATGACCGCATCGACCGCGGCCTTGCACCGTGCCACCGTGGCTGGTCCGGGAAGCCAGGGGCCGCCTTGGAGGCGACCCCTGGGGATGCTGGTCAGGACGTCATTTCGTCAAGAATCGCCGTGATCCAGCCCGCGCCATATTTTGCTTCCAGTCCGCAAATGTAGGGATCGATGCTGGCCGTGGTCTTGGTCGTCTTGTTGTCTGTAATCTTGCCGTCGGCGCCGATCTTGTATACCGAAGCAATGCTGATCGCCTGGTCGGGAGTGATGTAGCTGTAACAGACATTGACCGTGGTCGGATCCATCGGCTCCTTGCCATTCAGCAGTTGCACCACGTTGTAGGCGCAGACCTTGCCTTGGGAATTGGCGGCGTTGGCGGACTTCGGCATTGGCGCCACGGCAGCGGCATCACCGATCACATGGATGCCGGGCACCTTGGTCGATTCGTAGGTGATCGGGTTCACCGGACACCACTTCTTGTCCTCACCCAACACCCCGGCCTGGGCAGCGATCAGACCGGCCTTTTGCGGCGGAATGACGTTGATGACGTTGCCTTTGATCTCCTCGATGCCCGTGTCTACCGACATGGCCTTGGTGTCGACCTTGACCACCTTGCTGGATGGCCGATACTCGATGATGCGTTTGTAATACTGGTCCCACGCTGCCGAGAAGAGCTTGCCCTTGGAGGCGATCTGCTCGTTGCCGTCGACAACCAGCAGCTTGGAGCGTGGCTTGAACTGCTTGAGATAGGAGGCGATCAAGCAGGCGCGCTCGTATGGACCGGGCGGGCAGCGATAGGGCGCTACCGGTATCGTGACTACCACGGTGCCGCCATTCGCCATGGCATCGAGCTGCTGCTTCAGCAGGCGTGTCTGATCGCCGGCCTTCCAGGCGTGGGGCATCAGTAGCGGCGTGGTCTTGGCGTTGTAGCCTTCGATCTCCTCGAAGCGGAAGTCGATGCCGGGCGAAAGAATCAGCCGGTCGTACTTGATGAAGCCTTCCTCCAGCAGAACCTTTTTCGCGGCACCGTCGATGGCGCTGACGTCGCCGAACACGGTGCGTACCCCCCAGGTCGAGGCCATCTTGGAATAACCGAATTCATTCTCGCCGATATCGCGTTTGCCGATGAGATGGAGGTTGCTGAAGGGACAGGCGAAGTGGCTGCGTTCGCGGTCTATCAGAACGACCTCGATGGACGGATCGGCCATGCGCGCGTACTTGGCGGCGATGGTGCCGCCGAAGCCGCCGCCGACGACGACGATACGGCGGCCGCTCTTGGGCATGAGCTCGTTGGCCCGCGCAACGATGGGCATGCCGGAAAGGCCAAGAGCGGCGCCGGCGCCAAGAATGCGGATGAAATCCCTGCGATTGACGGTCATGGCGGCTCCCTTAATGTTTCTGCATCGCGTAGAAGTGAGCAAGGTTGTCGCAATCCTCGTCGCTCACCTTGCCGATGCGTTCCTGCATCTCCTTCGGCATCGGGCGCTTGCCCGCCTTGTACTCCTCGAACACCACCTTGAGGAATCCCATCCACTGCCCGCCTAGGATCCCGGCGCCCTCGGCGTAGTCGCGACCATTGTCCTGATGGCATTTCTTGCAGAACTGATCGTGGATCACCTTGCCTTTTTCGGCCTTGGTCGGGTTGACGTCACGCTGGTGCGTGGCCGCAACGAATGGCTGTTTGGCCAAATGCTCGGCAACCGCCTTGATTTCGGCATCGCCGTAGCCGGACATGATGCGCCCCATCACCGTCGAAGGACGCTCGCCGCTCTGGTAGCGTTTCAGTGTATCGAACATGTATTTCGGATTCTGGCCGCCGATGGACGGCTGCAAGGGCCCGGCGCTTGCCCCGCGCGTGCCGTGACATGCATAGCAGCTCAGCGACAGCATCTCGGGTGTGGCTGGCTGCGCTGCCCAGGCCGAGAAACTCAACATCATGGCGGCGAACAGCACTGCGGAATTCGATTTCGCGGTGATCATGGCTCCTCCTAGTGGTTGCACAAAGACACCCAAGTTGTTCCCCTACAAACGCCGAGCAACTTCGCGCCGGGTTTCTCCGGCAGCCAGGCGCAGGTTGCAGGAGGGTGGCCGGACTCCTCATACCCGCCACGGCTCGCAAGGGTGAAAGACCTATAGGCCGCGGTCAGCCTTCTCTCGACACCGCAGCCGTCAGAAAAATCAGCCCGCGGTTGTACCGGCGGACATCATGCAGCGCCTTGCCGTGCCCACCTCGATCAGGGATGGCTTCGAGTCGCGGGCCAAATACGCACATGCGACCTTGGTTAGATGTACCCGAGCACCTTGGCAAGCGTCACGCCGACGACCGCCACTCCCAGCGCGCTCCACCCATAGATACAGGTCCCACAAACGGCCAAACCAACCTTCTTCATAGCCGATTCGCTCGGTTTGGGAATACCGGATACCGTGCTTTCGTTCATGATCGCCTCCTCTGGCCAAAAAGAAATTTTCGTGTCGGCCGAAACTGCTTCGTCAAGACAGTATGCTGAGCTGTATGCAATAAGGGTGCCCGTCGCAGGACCGGTCGTCAGTCGACAGCGCTTGGGCGCTGGCAATTTGGTGGCTCGGCCGGAGGGTAGACCGAGTAGCGGCACCTGCCAGCGGAAGTCAATCGGCCCGACGAGCCGCCGGTACTGAACGTCGATCCCATCCTGGTCCGCCATGCGCTGTTCAACCTGCTGGTCAATGCCGCGCGGGCGGCGCAGGTGACGGGCGCAGACAACGGCCTTATCATCCGTCTCGAGCGGCAGAACGCCGAATACGGGTTAGCCCGGTTGGTTGGTCCCTGTCGGTGCTCCACGTCGTTCCGCCGCACGACGGACAAGTGACGGCGACCAACCGTCCCGACGGTGGCACGCAATTTGCGGTATGGCTTCCACAATGACCCTCCCGATAACGCCCAAAGTCCTGATCGTCGATGACGACCACTACACGCGCACGCTGCTCGATCGCCTGATCGGCAAGACGGCCGACGTGCGCCTTGCCGCCGACGGCACCGAGGCGCGGCGGCTGTTCGCCGCCGAGGACTTCAACCTCGTGCTGATGGACCAGCGGCTGCCCGCGGACAACGGCATCGAACTGCTGCGCGAGTTCCGCGCGCGGCGGCCGCGGCTGGTCAGCATCCTGATGACGGGCTTCGCCGACGTGCGCGAGGCGGTGGCCGCGGTGCGCGAAGGCGTGTTCGACTACCTGAACAAGCCGTTCGAAGACCTCGAAACGCTCGAGGCGGTGATCGGCAAGGCGCTCGAACTCGACCGCGCCTATCGCGAGATCGACGACCTGCGCGCGCGCCTCGGCGACGGCGCGCCGCCGGTCATCGGCCATTCGCCGGCCATGGAACAGATGCTCGGCCAGGTGCGCCAGGTGGCCGGGCTCGACACCACGGTGCTGCTGGAAGGCGAAAGCGGCACCGGCAAGGACGTCGTCGCCAAGCTCATCCACGCCTGGAGCCCGCGCGCGGCGAAACCCTTCATGGAGGTCAATTGCGGCGCACTGCCGGAATCGCTGCTGGAAAGCCTGCTGTTCGGCTACGAGAAGGGCGCCTTCACCGGCGCCAGCGCGGCCAGCGCCGGCTACTTCGAGAAGGCGAACGGCGGCAACCTGTTCCTCGACGAAATCGCCGACATGAGCCCCAAGCTGCAGAGCAGCCTGCTGCGGGTGCTGCAGGACCACCAGTGCATGCGCATCGGCAGTACCCAGCCGCGCCAGGCCGACTTCCGCCTGATCTGCGCCACCAACCGCTCGCTGGCGGGCGAGGTCAAGGCGGGGCGCTTCCGGGAAGACCTGTTCTACCGCATCAACGTCGTCGTCGTGCGGCTGCCGCCGCTGCGCGAGCGCACGGGCGACGTCATCCTGCTGGCCACGCATTTCCTCGAACATTTCAATGCCAAGTTCGGCAAGGCCTGCGGGCCGCTGACGCCGGCGGCCGTGCGCATGCTCGAGGCCAACCCATGGCCCGGCAACGTGCGCGAGTTGCAGCATTGCATCGAACGCGCCGTGGCCCTGCATCCGGGCGGCCCCATCGACACCATGCATCTCTGCGCGGGCGGCGAGACGCAAGCGGCCGCAGCGCCCCCGGGAGCATCCGCCGGGCCGGCCGCGTACGAGGACGCGCGCGCCGACTTCGAGCGCGATTACCTGAAGAACATCCTCGACGCGGCCGGCGGCAATGTCTCCGAAGCGGCCCGCCTCAGCGGCATCCCGCGGCAGAACCTCTACGTGCGCATGAAGCGCTGGGGCGTTGTCACCGAATAGTGACAGCTGTCGCGAATTAGCGACTACCCATCCCCAACGTTTGCCCCGCTGCTGCGCAAAACATGCGCCCTTTCCTCTGGCACGGGAATTGCAGCCCACCCTGCAGGCAATGACCCTAAACGAGGTGAAAAAATGACCAAGCGCACGATGATTCTCGGCATCTCCATGCTGGCTTTCGGCTCCGCCATGGCGGCCGATCCGGCGACCATCAACTGGGCCAAGGTCCCGGCCACCAAGATCCAGCTGTTCTATCCCGGACAGTCTTCCTACGAATGGCTGCGCAGCGATGCCCACAAGGGTGCTGCGAAAGAAACGGCGCGCGGCGATTCCTGCGTTTCATGCCACGACGCATCGGACGAGGAAGTGTTGCAGGGCCGCAAGATCCTCAAGGGCGGTCATCCGCTCGAGCCGACTGCCATCGCCGGCAAGAAGAACGGCAATGTCGATCTCCATGTGCAGGCCGCCTACGACAAGAAAAATGCCTATCTGCGCTTCCAGTGGAAGACGCAGAACCCCTATGCGGGCACCGAGCACCAGTACCTGCGCTTCGACGGCAAGGAATGGAAGGTCTGGGGCTATCCCAAGCTCGACAAGGTGGTGCAGGAAGGCAAGCAGCCCGGCATCTACGAGGACCGCATGTCGATCATGATCGACGACGGCAAGGTGGCGGGCTTCGCCAAGCAGGGCTGCTGGCTGACCTGCCACGACGGCGAGCGCGACATGCAGAAGCAAGCCACCAAGGAAGAAGTCGCCGCGAATCCGCTGCTGACCGCGA
>Ga0208980_10002447_pt1 | contig 11267 bp, 13 predicted proteins | sample WetSurMetagenome_3_FD_187993 | JGI IMG/M metagenome (GOLD analysis project Ga0208980, IMG submission 187993) | Wetland microbial communities from Twitchell Island in the Sacramento Delta, sample from surface sediment Aug2011 Site A1 Bulk (version 2) | ecosystem: Environmental > Aquatic > Marine...
GCCAGGTCGACAAGTTCCCGAAGGAGGACGTCAAGGACGATCGCGGCAACGTCTACCCCAACGACGAGATGGACCGCGTCGGCTTCTACCTGCAGAAGGGCCTCTACGAGGAGTACCGGATCTTCGGCGACAGCAACGTATCGCCGAAGAAGGGTCACGACCTCGGCGACTACGACTTCTACCACAAGGTACGCGGGGCACGCTGGCCGGTGGTGAACCGCAAGGAGACCTTGTGGCGCTACCGCGAGGGCTTCGACCCCTTCGTCGAGGCCGGCAGCGGCTGGCAGTTCTATGGCAACAAGAACAAGAAGGCGAACATCATCGCATTGCCCTACGACCCGCCGGCCGAGTCACCGGATGCCGAGTACGACCTGTGGCTGTGCACCGGCCGCGTGCTGGAGCACTGGCACACCGGCACCATGACCCGCCGCGTACCCGAGCTGCACCGGGCCGTGCCGGATGCGGTGGTCTTCATGCACCCGGCCGATGCCGAGAAGCGTGGCCTGAAGCGCGGCATGGCCTGCAAGGTCGCGAGCCGCCGCGGCGAGATCGTGCTGCGCGTCGAGACGATGGGGCGCAACCGTCCGCCGGAGGGCCTGATCTTCGTCCCGTTCTTCGACGCGACGCGGCTCGTCAACAAGCTGACCCTCGACGCCACCTGCCCGATCTCGAAAGAGACCGATTACAAGAAGTGCGCAGCGAAGGTGGTGAAGGTCTAACGCAGTGCCGTGGCAGGCCGGGCGGCGCTCCCGCCCGGCCTGCCGGAGTCACGGCAGGCTGGTAGAGCGATGGCCGAGCAGCAGCAAGGCAAAGGCATGAGTCCGGCGCGGCGTCAGTTCCTCACTGACACCGTGCGTACCGCCTGTGGCGTGGGGCTGGTGGCCCTGGGCCTCGGGCTGTATTCCCGCAACACCCGCGCCCTCCCGGCCGAAGCGATCCGGCCGCCGGGGGCACTGACCGAGCACGATTTTCTCGGTGCCTGTGTCCGCTGCGGGCTCTGTGTCCGCGACTGCCCGTACGACACCCTGAAGCTCGCCAGACCGGGCGAGCCCGTGACGCTCGGCACGCCCTATTTCACTGCGCGGGACATCCCGTGCGAGATGTGTCCCGACATTCCGTGCGTCAAGGCGTGCCCGACGGGTGCGCTCGATCCGAAGCTCGAGAAGATCGAAGACTCGCGCATGGGGCTCGCGGTCGTCATCGACCAGGAGTCCTGCATCGCCTTCCAGGGCCTGCGCTGCGAGGTCTGCTTCAACGTCTGCCCGATCCGGAACAAGGCGATCACGCTCGAGTTCCGGCACAACGAGCGGACGATGAAGCACGCGATCTTCATTCCCATCGTCCACTCCGACGCCTGCACCGGCTGCGGCAAGTGCGAGAAGTCGTGCATCCTGGAGGAGGCGGCCATCAAGGTCCTGCCGATGCACCTCGCCAAGGGCATGCTCGGGCGGCACTACCGCCTCGGCTGGGAGGAGAAGCGCGAGGCCGGTGGGGCCTTGGTCACGCCGGATCTGCCGCACCAGTACAACCTGCCCGATGGCATGCGTTACGAGCACGGTGGGCGCGGGCTGATCCAGTCGCCGACGGCGCCGGGCGTCGAGATGCCGTCCGGGCCCGCCCTCGAGGCGATTCCGCGCCGCGGAGGGGGCCTCTGATGGCGGCGGCGGGCAAGAACCTGAATCCCGGCGCGGAGGCCCGCGCCAAGAAGGGCTGGCTCAAGGCCAGCCGGTGGCTGATCCTGCGTCGGCTTTCGCAGCTGGTCGTGCTCGCGCTGTTCCTGGTCGGGCCGCTGGCCGACGCCTGGATTGCCAAGGCGAACCGCGCCATGCCGGTCGGCGAGCAGTCGCGGATCACGCAGGTCGGCGGGGTGCCGAGCGCCAAGTCGGATCAGCCGTCGGCGTCCGCTGCGAGGACGGCAGCGACCCAGGCCGAGCCCTGGTGGATCGTCAAGGGCAACATGGCGTCGAGCCTGACGCTCGGCGTGCTGCCGCTCACCGACCCCTACGTGCTGGCCCAGCAAATCGCGGCGGGGCACTGGCCGCTGACCACGGCACTGATCGGCGCGGGGATCGTCCTCGTCTTCTATCTGCTGGTCGGCGGGCGGGTGTACTGCGCCTGGGTCTGTCCCATCAACATGGTGACGGACGCCGCCGACTGGCTGCGCAACAAGCTCGGCATCAAGGGCGGTGCGCGCTTCTCCCGCGACACCCGCTACTGGCTGCTGGGTGCGACCTTGCTGGTCGCGGCGGTGACGGGCACGCTCGCGTGGGAGCTGGTCAACCCGGTCACGATGGTCTTCCGCGGCCTCGTCTTCGGCATGGGCCTGGCGTGGGGCGTGATCGGGATGATCTTCCTGCTCGACCTGCTCGTGAGCAGGCGCGCCTGGTGCGGGCACCTCTGCCCCGTCGGGGCCTTCTACAGCCTGCTCGGCTTCGTCAGCCCGCTGCGCGTCAGCGCGGCGAACCGGGCCAAGTGCGACGACTGCATGGACTGCTTCGCCGTCTGTCCCGAGCAGCAGGTCATCAAGCCCGCCCTCAAGGGCGCGGACAAGGGCTTGGGTCCCGTGATCCTTTCCGGCAACTGCACCAACTGCGGACGCTGCATCGACGTGTGCGCCCGCGACGTCTTCCAGTTCGACATCCGTTCACACAATACGTCGACCCCCGGGGTCATCAAAAAACGCGAGGTCCTGCCATGAAACACGAGACGGTCTTCGGAATCGCCCTGACGCTCGGATCGCTGGCGCTGGCAAGCTCCGGCTGGGCAGCGGTCCCGCTGCTGTCGGAGCGGGGCGACATGCCCGTGGCTGACGAGTTCGAGCAAGCGCCGCAGCTGCACCAGTACCAGAAGGACGGCCTGCCGATCGAGCGCAACTATCTCCTTCAGCCGCCGCTGATCCCGCACCAGATCGAGGGCTACACCATCACGCCGAAGTTCAACAAGTGCATGAGCTGCCACAGCTGGACGAAGTACAAGGAGGCGAACGCCACCAAGATCAGTCAGACGCACTTCGAGAGCCGGGACGGCATCGTCATGGCCAACATCTCTGCGCGCCGCTACTTCTGCGTGCAGTGCCACGTCCCGCAGACGAACGCCAAGCCGCTCGTGGAGAACACGTTCCAGCCGGTCGAGGCGCTCAAGGCGCGGTGAGGCGGGCGGTACCCGAAGGGCAGCACTACTGACACCGAGAGGCTTGCGTCATGGCCAACGAGACCAACAAACCGAACAGGGGCCGGATCGGCGTCGCCGTCGTGGTGGCGTTCATCGTCGGCATCATCTTCTGGGGCGGGTTCAACACCGCCATGGAGGCGACCAACACCGAGGAGTTCTGCATCTCCTGCCACGAGATGAAGAACAACGTGTTCGTGGAGTACAGGGACACGATCCACTACAGCAACCGGACCGGCGTGCGCGCCACCTGCCCGGACTGCCACGTGCCGAAGCAGTGGGTGCACAAGATCGTGCGCAAGATCCAGGCCTCGAATGAGCTCTATCACAAGTTCATGGGCACCATCGACACCAGGGCCAAGTTCGAGGCGAAGCGCGGCGAGCTGGCCCAGCACGTCTGGGCCGCGATGAAGAAGACCGACTCGCGCGAGTGCCGCAACTGCCACGACTTCACGTCGATGGACTACACGAAGCAGGGGCGTCGCGGCATGGAGGCGCACCAGAAGGGCTTTGACGAGGGCAAGACCTGCATCGACTGCCACAAGGGCGTCGCCCACCGGCTGCCCGACATGCACGGGATCGATCCCGGTGTCGTGGTCGGCCCGGGAGCGGTCCAGCGTTGACCTCGAGGACCTCGCGAGCAGTGCCGAACGCCGCCTTCGGGCGGCGTTCTGTCGAGCGTTCCCAGAGGACCGCCGGCCGAGCTCGCCCTACCGGACGCCAAGGGCGTCGTGCGCACCGGCCAGATCGATGAATGGCAGTGGGCTGCGTGTCAGGGCGACCGCGACGAGGTAGGCGAGGGTGAGCAGCGCGCCCCCGAAAGCCAAAAGCCGGATCCGCTTCGTGCGTCCGCGTTTGAGCGCGACCGTGCCGAGCCCGATATAGCCGAGGAGCGCGAGCAGCTTCGCCGTGAGCCAGCCGTCGACGAGCGGGTATTGGCGCAGCATCACCGCCATCCCGATCCCGGCCGCGAGCAGCAGCGAGTCGTTCACGTGGGGGAGTACGCGCGTCAGCGGGTGGCGGAGCAGCGGGCTTTCCCGGAGCATCCAGGCGCCGCGCAGCACGAACCCGCAGGCCGTCACCACGACACAGCCGACGTGCAGGAGCTTGAGGGCAGGGTACAGTTCCATGCCGGCGTGGCCGTCGATTGACCGCCGCCACGCTAGCCGGGCAGAGGCGGCGGCCGAATGACGGAGATCAAAGCCGCCTCGGTGCGGTGCTGGGGACACTGCCCTTCGGCGAACAGCGAGGTGGACCCTTCGATGACGACGATTTCGGGCTTGCTGACCGACGACCACCGGCACTGCGACGAGTCGTTCGTCGCCGTGGAGCGCCTGGTCGTGGCGGGGCGCTGGGAGGAGGCGGGCCTGCGGTACGGCGAGTTCGCCGACGCCATGGGGTGTCACTTCGCACGCGAGGAGGATCTGCTGTTCCCCGCGTTCGAGGCGGCGACTGGGATGTTGACCGGGCCGACGGCGGTGATGCGGGCGGAGCACCAGCAGATCCGCCAGATGTTGCGGGCGCTGCAGGACGCCCTCGCGCGCCGGGACCGGAACGATTGCCTCGGCCTCACCGAGACCCTGCTGATGCTCATGCAGCAGCACAACGCCAAGGAGGAGAATATCCTCTACCCCATGTCGGACCGGGTGCTCGCCGCTCGCGCCGCCGACCTCGTCGCCGACATGCAGAAGGAGTGAGGGTGGAGCGCGTCCTGGACGTCAGCGATCTCGAGCCACCCGAGCCGCTCGAGCGCATCCTCGACGCCCTCGACCAGCTCGGCACGGGCGACTGGCTTCACGTGCGGCACCGGCGCGAGCCGTTTCCACTCTATGGGTTCCTGCAGCGCCTGGGTTACGCGTGGAAGACCGAGCGCACAGGCGAGGCGGCGTTCGACATCCTGATCTGGCCGGCCGCCAGCCGTCCGCCTGTTCCGCCTGCCGGCGCCCCGTGCTGAGCACTACGGGACTGTCGACCGAGCAGGCGCCCCCGATCGGGGTACCCTTCGCCTACTTCCTGACTGCGCCCTGGTTCGCGGCGGCCGCGGGTCTCGCGCTGGTGTGGGCCGGCCCGGGCCTGATCCTGACGCGATGGGCGCCGGCGACGCTGGCCGTCACGCACCTTCTCGGGCTGGGCTTCCTCGGCCTGACGATGATCGGCGCGCTGTTCCAGCTGCTGCCGGTTCTGGTCGGCGCGCCCGTGCCGCGCGTGGCCGGTGTGAGCCGCGTCGTCTACGGGCTCCTGGTCGCGGGCATCGCGACCTTGGTCGCCGGCTTCTGGACCAGCAGCACGAGCGTCCAGGTCATGGCATTGGCGCCGATCGGCGCCGGGGTGTCGATCCTCCTGGTGGCGCTGGCCCTGGCGCTGCACCGCGCAACCGGCGCCGCCGACGCGGTGCGGGCGATCGAGCTCGCCATCATGGGGCTGCTGTTCGCGGTCGGGCTCGGCGCGACGATCGTGCTCGCCCTTGGCGCCCGGTTCGGCCTGATGTCGTTGCCTGGCTGGGTCGACCTTCACCTGTCCTGGGCCCTGCTCGGCTGGGCCGGTGTCCTGCTGGTCGGAGTCGGCGTCCAGCTGGTGCCGCTCTTCCACGTCACGCCGCCGTACCCCGGCTGGTTTCGTGACGGCGCGCCAACCGGACTGTTCCTGGCGCTCGTCGGGGTGACCGCTGGTCAGCTGATCGACAACGCCTGGCTGCACCGGATCGCAGCGGGCTTCGGGCTCGCAGTGCTCGCGGCCTTCGCGGTGCTCACATTGCGGCTGCAGGCGGCGCGGCGGCGGCCGGTCTGGGATCCGACCCTGTCGTTCTGGTGGCTCGGGCTGGCCTGCCTGCTGGGGGCGGTGGCGGCCTGGCTGCTCGGCGCGCCGCAGACGACCCTCGGCGTGCTCGTGCTCGCCGGCGTTGCGGTCGCCGTGCCCTCGGGCGTCCTCTACAAGGTCGCCCCGTTCCTCGCCTGGTTCCATCTGCAGGGCGAGCAGGTGGCGCGCGGACGCTGGGACCTGGCGGTGCCGCACATGAAGTCCTTCGTCAGCGATCGCGCGGCTCACGCCCACTTCGCGTGCCACGCGGGGGCGTTGATCCTTCTGCTCGCCGCGCTGGCGGGGTGGGAGGCCTTGGCTAGGCCGGCGGGGGTGCTGTTCACCGCCGCCTCGATCCTGCAGGGCGTCAACCTGCTGCGCGTGTACCGGCGGTTTGGCGCGGTGCGCAGGCTGCTCGTGAGCCCTGTCTAGCCGCACGCGGCCGACGCGGGATCTGCCTGCCCGACGGCCCTGAGGCTCAGACGATCCAGGTGGCGACGCGGTAGAACACGAAGCTCACCACCCAGGCGAGCACGAGGGGCCACGCGATCGCGAGCGCCGTGAACGACCAGCTCCGCGACTCCTGCTTGAGCACCGCCACCGTCGACAGGCAGGGCGTGTAGATCAGCACGAACAGCATGAAGCTGTAGGCCTGGATGCCGTCGATGCGGGTGGCGACGACGCTCGCCAGGTTGTCCTGACCCACGCCGTAGATCACGGCGAGCGCACCCAGCACGACCTCCTTGGCGACGAATCCGAACAGCAGCGCGACGGTCAGCAGGCTGTCGATCCCGATCGGCTGGAACACCGGCGCGAACACGGTCGCAATCCGGCCCGCCAGGGTTTCGGCGCTGGCAGGCGCGGCGTCGAACGGGTAGTGCGTGAGGAACCACACCAGGATGACGCCGAGCATGATCAGCGGCCCGGCCTCGCGCAGGAAGTGGCTGGTTTCCTGCCAGCCGCGCAGCAGCATCTGCCGTCCGGTCGGAAAGCGATAAGGCGGCAGCTCGAGCAACAGCGGCTCGGTGTTGCGCAGCCCGCGCCGATAGAGCAGCGCGGTCAGGAAGCCGGCGCCGAAGCTCGCGACATAGAGGCTGAACAGCACCAGCGGTGCAACGGTCGGGCTGAAGATCGCTGTCGTCAGGAACACGAAGACCTGCAGGCGCGCGGAGCACAGCGAGAACGGGATCATCAGCATCGTGAGCAGCCGCAGCCCCCGCGAGCGCATCACCCGCGTGCCCATGAGTGCCGGCACGTTGCAGCCGAAGCCCATGAGCTGCATCACGAAGGCGCGCCCGTCCAGCCCCAGCCGCGACATGAAGGCATCCATGAGAAACGCCGCGCGTGACAGGTAGCCCGAGTCCTCGAGAATGCCCATGAAGACGAAGAACAGCACGATGATGGGGACGAACGACAGGACCGTGGCGGCGCCGTCGAATGCCCCGTCGAGAGCGAAGCTGCGCCAGGCCGTGCCCCAGTGCTTGGTAACCTCGTCGAGGTACATCTCGCGGGCGTGACCGAGCAGCCAGGCGACGCCCTCCTGCACGGGAGCGCCGAGCGTGTACACCGCCTCGAACACCAGCAGCATGGCGAGGAAGAAGAGCGGCAGACCGAACCTGGGATGCAGCAGGACGCGGTCGATGCGGTCGGTCAGGCCGTCGCTCAGGTTGCGTGGCTGTGTGACCGTGCGGTTGTAGAGGTCGTCGAGGCGCGCGGCGATGGCGTCGTCCCGCTCGAACACCTGCGGGTTGGCCCGGGTCTCGCGTGCCGTATGCAGCCGCTCCATGAGGACCCGGCGCGCGTCGTCGAGGCCGGCCCCGTGCTTCGCGCTCATCATCACCACGGGGGTGTCGAGCTCCGCCTCGAGGCGCTCGCGGTCGATCTCGATGCCCAGGCGGCGTGCCTCGTCCTGCATGTTGACGAGCAGCACCATGGGGATGCCGAGCTCCTTCGCCTGCAGGGCGAGCCCGAGCTGCCGGTCGAGCTGCGTGGCGTTGACGATCACTGCGAGCAGGTGGAGGGGCGTCTGCTCGAGGAAGCGGCGCGCGACCTTCTCGTCTTCGCTGAATCCATGCAGGTTGTAGATCCCCGGGAGGTCGACGACCTCGACCGCCTCGGCGCCGAGGATGATCCGCGCCGAGTAGAGCTCCACCGTGATGCCGGGCCAGTTGCCGACCTTCGCTGAGGCGCCCGTGATGCGGTTGAAGAAGGTCGACTTGCCGGTGTTCGGCAGGCCGACGATGGCGAGGGTCTTCATGGCGGTGCTCCGCGCGTCGCGGCGACGTGGATCATCCGCGCCTGCACCGGGCGGATGATGAGGTCGGTCAAGCCGACGCGCACCTGCAGGGGGCCGCCGGCGCGCGCGCGCCTGATGACCTTTACCTCTTTGCCCACGCGCAGACCCATGGCCTCGATCCGGGCCCGCAGCGCCGGCTCGGCAGCAACGTCGATAATGAAGGCGAAGTCGCCGGGCTCAAGCTGGTCCAGGGTCATCGTGCGGGAATGGCATCAGGGATCGTCACATCGTCGCATCGGGTGCCGGGGGAGATTTCGGATTCGGGCGGGGGCCCGAGCTCGACGACGGCGCTCCATCGTACTGCAGGCGCGCCGCGAGCGCCTCGGACGGAGGGAGATTTCGGGAAAGCCCTTGAATACACTGGGCCTATCGGGTGGATCCCCGAAGCGCCGGCGATGCGGCGAGGTCCAGGGGACGATTCGACAGAGACAGCCTTTGATGCACCGATCCCAGCTCTTGTCCGGCCTCGTCCTGTCCTTGCTGGTCGTCGGCGCGCTGTCCCGTTCGGCCAGCGCCGAGCCTGCAACCGTCGCCGCCGCCGCCGACCTGAGATTCGCGCTGGCCGAGGTCGCCGCGCACTTCCAGCAGGAAACCGGGCAGGTGGTGAAGCTGTCCTTCGGCTCCTCGGGCACCTTCACCCACCAGATCGAGCAGGGGGCACCCTTCGAGCTGTTCCTGTCCGCGGACGAGGCCTTCGTGTTTCGGCTGGCCGACGCGGGGCTGACCGTCGATCGGGGCGTGCTCTACGCCATCGGGCGGCTGGTGCTCTTCGCGCCGCACGGCTCGCCGCTCGAGGTGGACGGTGAGCTCCGAGGGCTGCGTGCGGCCCTGGTGGACGGTCGCATCCGTCGCTTCGCCATCGCCAATCCGGAGCACGCACCCTACGGGCGTGCCGCCCGCGCCGCGCTCGAGCACGCCGGCCTGTGGGCATCCCTCGAACCGCACCTGGTGCTCGGTGAGAACGCCTCCCAGGCGATGCAGTTCGCCGCCTCGGGGTCGAGCCAGGGTGGTGTCGTGCCGCTGTCGCTGTCGAAGGCCGAGGAGGTTGCCCGGCTCGGCCGCTTCGCCCTCGTTCCGGCGGAGTGGCACGGCAGCGAGCCGCTGCGGCAACGCATGGTTCTGCTCAAGATTGCGGGCGACACCGCCCGCGCGTTCTACGCCTACCTGCAGACGCCGGCCGCACGCGACCTGCTCGTCCGCTACGGGTTCCTTCTGCCGGACGACGCGTCACCGTGATGGACTGGACCGCCATCGTGCTGTCGGCCCAGCTCGCGCTCGCGACGCTGCTGGTGCTGGTGCCGCTGGCGATCGGCGCGGCGCGCTGGCTCGCGGTCACGACGATTCGCGGCAAGGCCTGGGTCGAGGGTCTGCTGGCGCTCCCGTTGGTGCTGCCGCCCACCGTCCTCGGCTACTACCTGCTCGTGGCGATGGGCGGCCAATCCGGGCTCGGCCGATGGTTTGAGGCCGTCGTGGGAGAGACGCTGGCGTTCAGCTTCGCCGGGCTGGTGGTCGCGTCGGTGATCTTCAACATCCCGTTCGCGGTGCAGCCGATCCAGCGGGCGTTCGAAGGGATCGCGCCCGACATCCGCGAGGCGGCGCAGTGCTGCGGGCTGACCTTCTGGCAGGCGTTCCGAAGGGTCGAGCTGCCGCTGGCCTGGCCGGGCATACTCTCTGCGGCGGTGATGACCTTCGCCCACACCCTCGGCGAGTTCGGCGTGGTGCTGATGGTCGGCGGCAACATCCCCGGCGAGACCAAGACGGTCGCGATCGCAATCTACGACCGGACGCAGGCCTTCGACCACGCTGCCGCGGGAGGGATGTCGCTGCTGCTCCTGCTGATCTCGCTGGTCACCATCGCGGTCAGCTATGGCCTCGCCGATCGGCTCCTCAAGCGCCGCCGCCTGCCGTGAGCCTCAGGGTCGAGCTGGTCCACGACGGTCCGCCGCTGGCGTTCCGGGCAGAGATTCCCGAAGGCGCGATCACCGCGCTGGTCGGCCCGTCGGGCAGCGGCAAGACCTCGATCCTGCGCGCGATCGCCGGACTGCTGCGGACACGGGAGGCCCGCGTCGGCCTGGGTGGCGAGGTGTGGGACGACGCCGGCACGCACCGGCGCACGCGCGATCGATCGATCGGCTTCGTGCCGCAGCACTACGGGCTCTTTCCGCACATGACCGTCCTGGGCAACGTCGAGGCGGCCCTGACCCACCTCGGCGCTGCAGAGCGGCGGGAACGGGCGCGGCACTGCCTCGGGCTGGCCCATATCGACGGGCTCGACGCGCGCCATCCGCACGAGCTGTCCGGCGGGCAGCGGCAGCGCGTTGCGCTGGCGCGCGCCATTGCCAGGGCGCCGCGCCTGCTGCTGCTCGACGAGCCGTTCTCGGCGGTCGACCGCAGCACGCGCAAGCGCCTTTATCTCGAGCTGCGCCGGCTGCATGCGCAGCTCGCCACCACGGTGCTGCTGGTCACCCACGACCTCGACGAGGCCGCGCAGCTCGCCTCGCACCTCTGCCTGGTCCGTCAGGGCCGGCTGCTGCAGTCGGGCACGACCACGGAGGTGTTGACCAGACCGAGCACCGAAGCGGCCGCCCGCCTGCTCGACATCCCGAACGTGTTCGAGGGTCGCGTCGAGCCCTCGGAGGACCGCCTGTGCCTGCGCTGGGGTCCGCACGAGCTGCAGGTCGCCGGGGCCCCTCAGCTGGCCACGGCGACCGCAAGGCGCTGGGCCGTCCTGCCGCAGAACGTGCTGCTGGTGCGTCCCGACAGGCCGGCGGGCGACCGTCTCGAGAACACCCTGCCCGCGCTGGTCCTGGAGGTGACCGAGCTCGGCGTGGAGGCGGTCGTCTGGCTGCAGCCGGAGGGGCTCGCCGGGACGGCGCTGCAGATGCGCCTGCCGACGCGGGTGGTTCGGCGCTTCGACGTCATCGTCGGTGAGACCCTGACCCTGTGCCTTCGGGCGGCCGACATCGTCCTGCTCGGCGATGGTCCGCCCTAGTCCGCGTGCCACCGA
>Ga0208980_10002448_pt1 | contig 11264 bp, 5 predicted proteins | sample WetSurMetagenome_3_FD_187993 | JGI IMG/M metagenome (GOLD analysis project Ga0208980, IMG submission 187993) | Wetland microbial communities from Twitchell Island in the Sacramento Delta, sample from surface sediment Aug2011 Site A1 Bulk (version 2) | ecosystem: Environmental > Aquatic > Marine...
CGTTTCCCAATTCCTAACCCCATCAGTAACAAGACAGGTATTATAAAATCGATTAGATAACGGTAGCCTAACTGCCACGAGCCTGTGTTGTGGTAAAAAAGAAGCAGACCGATCGAAAGAATGATTGAACTCCATGCGCCAGCTGTCCACCAATTGAGCTTGAAACGTCGGAATACATAAATGATCGCTGGCGTTGTAGCAAGAATACTTATCCCTTCACGGGTGGGGGAAAAATAAAAACAACCATTCGATAAAAGAATTTGCGGTAGCTTTAAAAACATCGCTTGGAAATTCACAGGAACAAAATGAATATTGAACATTCCGTAAGTTTGGACTGCTTGCATGAGCCATTCTGCGCTATTGATCGTCTTATACCCAAAATCAAACCAATCATTGAAGCGGATAAAATTATAATAGAGCAGCCCTGCCACTGCCAGGCAAACTGGTAGAGCAGATTGTAATGACCAGGCAATAAAAGCTTTCCACTGTCGAGGATTTTTACCAGCTTGCGAGTCTAAGTATAGCTTTATACCGGCAATAAAAGGCCACATGGTAAAAACGTTGGGCCTGGATAGTATCGCGACGCCCAGGCACAAACCCACAAGGAGCGGCGAGGCTTTGTATAAAACCAGAAGCACCGCCAGGGCAATGAACGTCAAAGCTAAAAGTTGACTGACATACCACATCTCACCTTTAATCGCCAACCACCAATGGCTTGTGCCTGCCATAACGACGATAGTTAACCACAAATTGCCAGCCCGGCTGGTTTGAATAAGCTTCCTGGCGGAACTGGTGGTTAATATCTGATAAAGCAACACGATATTAATAGCCCCTACAATCGTAGCAAACTGGACCGAATTAATTTTGTCTGCTCCAAAGAGCGCTACAAATGGCATAATTACAAACGCTGGTAAGGGTGGATTCGGTACGTACCAGTGTCCATTGAAGAAGGTTAAATCGTGAGTGCTTGGAGGATTTGCAAGGTAAAGTCTGCCATGTAGGAATGAATCAGCCACCAGGTGCCAATAGGCTTTTGCTGGGGTGTAATCATTCTGTGCCCACCAGGCTGTATGCCGGTATAGCGCATAGGCTGAAACGCCAATAAATATTAACAGGAGAAGGTGGTTTACAGATTTGAAATTATGGCTTTCACGAAAAAACTGGTCGTGCAAACCCACGATAAGGCCAAAAACGACGGGAAGAAAGATGACTTCTTGACCGCGAAGCCAAATATTCCAACTGGTTGTTGCGTATACGTATAATGCGACGTCGTAAATAATGATCGTAACTGCAAACAAGATTGACCAACGGAGTGGAGTTAGCAACGGCTGGTCGGTATCTGAGTGCGGATAATTCAACACAATCAGCAGGCTGATCTGTAGAATACATAATGCGATCCAGATGATCACAAACCCGGTGCGCTCTACCAAAACACGCTGAGTAACCAGCTCGTTTTCAGAGGTTACCCAAACCAGCAGCAGGAAAGCTAAGATCGCTAATAACAGGCTATATAATGCAAGCACCACACAAAAAAGTTTGCCTGGTGATTTAATAACCTTCATTACCTGCTGACTGAGATGTTGCCACCATAATGGCTGTAGCAGAGCAGCCACTGCAAAAACGCAAAGCACGAACATCACAAAAATTATTGCACCTGCTACCAACAGGCGCGAGAGTGAATACCCAAAAAGAAAAGCGGATTCAGATTCGGAAGGGATGTTGAATAAGGTGACTAAACCAAATAGCCCTTCAACTGCCATTAAAGCGAAGAGCAGCGAGTTTAGTTTTTTATGCGTATTAGCAGTTAACGGAGACATGCTTCTTGCCAGGCTCATTATAAAGCAATTTATGGCCCACTTTTTTACTGAAGATAGTTATCAAGATTGGTAAGCTTGGATTTATGGCTTTACCAAAATTGGCAATCTACCGGGCAACAGCAGATTGGGCTAAACATGAATGTCTCATTGAAATATCCCAATAATACCGGCTTCACCGGGTCTTAACCAGTTGCTTTTACTAATTGGGTGAAAATTATGACCTACTGAACTGAGACTACGCAATCTTTCGACCAGTGTACCAAGAAAAATAGGGGAACATTCCATCGAACAAATGTCGCCGTACAGGCTGCCTGGACTCTCCCAGGTATCTGGGTTATTTGCTTCCCTGGCAGGATGAATCCAGCTGCGCCAGCCTATTTGCGGTTTATTTCCGATTGCCAATTATTGGCAAGGTCAGGAGAGCATGAGGGACGATCAACACCTGGCATTTTACCCCCAGCTCGTTTGTTGCCAAAACAAAAGCCTCTTCCATCGTTTCAGCTGGGATCATTTTACATGCAGCAACCAGCTCAGGGAACTCACTACCCACTATGACCACATGAGACTGTTCCAGCACTTTAGCCATCACAAAAGCCCGTTGCTGACCAGGTGGATAACCATTAAGGCGCGCATCATCCAGGATATACTGGATATTAGGCGCATCTCGCATGGCGCTCAGGAAGCGTTGTTCTCCCACTCCATCACCGGCTCCTTCTTCACAACGCGCAGGAATGATAAAGTATCCTCCCGGGCACACCACTGAGATAGGTGCAAAAAATAAATACGAAGGGGCGCGGCTGGCTTGATACAGGTTGGAATCCTTTGGATAGCCGACCCCACCAATCACGATATCATATTGATTGGTTATGGGCACTTCGTAGACCGACCTGGCATAAGTCACCAGGTCTTGGAATGCCATAAACGGATCACCAGCGCGAACTCTCAGTACGCGCTTATCATCATCCAGCACAACATTCACGATGAAACGCAAACCAGCTCGCCGAGCCGCTTCAGTCACAGCCTCCTGGAATGGATTACCCTCGATCTTGCCCAGGCGCGTGTGAGGGTTATCGATAAATGCGGGACCATGAGTATAGGCAATCAATGCCTCTCCAGCTGCGCCCACTGCGAGGGTCTTGCTTCCGCCGGAGTAACCTGCATATTGATGTGGTTCGACAATTCCAGTGGCGATGAGCAAATCAGCTTCAATTGCAGCGCGATGGACTTGAACTGGTACCCCGGCTTGAGTGACCCCAAGATCCACCAATGCTTCCGGGTTTTGAGGTTCATTGTCGATGACGCGATAGCGATCCACAACAGCCTCACCCAATTTGGCAATTTTCTCCGCCGGTGTGGATTTGCGGTGCATGCCCGTCCCGCATAATAGCGTTATTGCCTCGTCTTTTATTCCTGCAACGGCAAGCTCCTTTAAGAGCGCTGGAACTAACAGGTGATCGGGGGTTGAGCGCGTGCTATCCGTGAATACAATGCAAACCCTTTCCCCGGGCTTAGCAAGCTCACGAAGAGGAAGTGTACCGATGGGATGGGCAAGTGCATCCTGGATGGCTTGTGGTACATCCTTTAAATATTCGGTCGGTTGTGAAACAACGAAAGTTGCCTCCATCCCAGGAGGCAGTCTGAACTCAAGGAATGATTTGCTATAAGGGACCCGATAAAGTTTTTCAATCATGTCGAAACTATTTTAATGTAAAAGCTTATTTTAATCTCGTTCAAGTATTCAACTTCGTAATTAATATTATATAAAGGGTCCCACTTGATGAATTACAGTTTCACAAACAAGGGTCACATCACTCTCCGCATGAGGTCGAAAAACACCTGCTGCCTACACTTTCTCATGAGGTGCTATATTTATAACGGACACTTTTATCGGTTCAATACAAAGGGGAGAATTTAAATTACCTGATTAAATTAATCCATATTCTTTATAATCGCATCGCCAAACTGTGAGCAGCTTAGCAGCGTTGCACCTTCCATGAGGCGTTCAAAGTCGTAAGTGACAGTCTTTGCCCTGATGGCGCCCTCCACGCCCTTGATAATCAGGTCTGCTGCTTCAGTCCACCCCATATAGCGGAACATCATCTCACCGGAGAGCACGACCGAACCAGGGTTGACTTTATCCAGGTCAGTATATTTAGGCGCTGTACCATGCGTGGCTTCAAAGATGGCGTGCCCAGTGACATAGTTGATATTGGCACCAGGCGCAATACCAATCCCACCCACCAAAGCTGCAATCTCATCAGAAATATAGTCTCCGTTCAGATTCATCGTGGCAATCACATCATAATCTTTAGGCCTGGTAAGCACGATATTTATGGCGAAATCGGCAAGGGAGTCCTTGATCAGTAGTTTATTCTTCCATTGGCCATTTCCATGTGTATCCCACAATTTCAATGCTTCTGTCACTTCCTGTATGGCTTCATTCATTTGTCCTTCAGACATCAATGAATAGCCATAGTTTATCTTTTTAGCAATTTCTTCCACGGATAATCGGGGGGCGGTTTCTTTGTGCCCGATAATTATGGTTTCGCGCTCGGTAACGATCTGGTTGCGGAACTCACGCCTGGCCAGGGCATAAGCCCACACCACAAAGGCGCCCTCGGTGTGGATCATGATGTTCCCTTTATGAATAAAAGTGACACTCTTATGTTTATTGTCCAGAGCCCATTGAATTGCCGCCCTCACGAGACGTTCAGTGCCTTCAACGGAAACAGGTTTAATACTCAATCCGGAAGTTTCGGGAAAACGCATTGAGCTATATTCAGCATAAAAGGTTTTCTTGAAAAGCTCCATGAACCTTTTGTGTTCTTCCGACCCACATTGAAATTCAATTCCGGTGTAAATATCCTCGGTGTTTTCACGAAAGATCACAATATCCACGTCTTGAGGTCGTTTCATGGGAGAGGGCACCCCAGTAAAATAGCGTACGGGTCGAAGGCAAACATATAAGTCAAGCAACTGGCGTAATGCTACGTTTAATGAGCGGATACCTCCGCCGATGGGAGTTGTTAGTGGGCCTTTGATACCCACTAAAAATTCTTTGAAGGCTTGTGTGGTTTCATCGGGTAGCCAGCTCTGAAACATTTGGTAAGCTTTCTCCCCGGCATATACTTCCATCCAGTGAATCTTTCGCTTTCCGCCGTACGCTTTCTCAACTGCCGCGTCGAACACTCTAACGGAAGCTCGCCAGATATCTCGCCCCGTGCCATCGCCTTCAACGAAAGGGATAATCGGATTGCTCGGTACCTGTAATTTTCCATCTTTGATCGTGATTTTTGACCCATTTGTAGGGACGACAATATTCTTATATGGCATTTTGGCTCTCCATCAGAATTAGGAATGGACTTAATAACCGCATAGCTGTGATTCGCGGCCAGGAGTTACATTTAGCAACCATGGTATATAAGCGATAAATAAAACGTTCAGTCATTCATTGCAGACCGCTTTGTTCCACTATCAGATATGCCTCTTGAAGCTGTCGAACATCATATCGATTGATACCGGTGTCTTATCTGTGAAGAGTAAAAGAAATTCCAGCACCCATTCAGCTGCACCCACCGATATGCTCATAATTAATTTATCGCATTTCTCCTGGTGTAGTTAATAAATTCCGTATATCAATAGCACCACAGAAAAAGCTGTCTGAAAACCAGTGAAAAATAATTTTACTCCTTGATTCTAATTCCAGATAATACTAACCTATTTTTCTTCATTCCTGAATGCGAGAATTGACTGGAATACACATACATTCTGCGGTGGGTTTATCGAAAGTACCTCCTACTCAACAAAATTGGAAAACGATCGACTATCGTTTCTCATGTAAGGGTGGGGTTGCATAAACGATTAAGCATAGACCGGATGGGAGCATTGACCCATTCATATCAATTTTCGGTTGCCTAGCTTAATTCATCTTTTGAAAGCTAGATTTCAATATTGGATACAGCTCGCGATAAAGTGGATACATTTTTTGATATATTACCGCTTGCTTTTCATCCGGTGGGGTGATGTGAGTAACTTTAATCACCTGTCTACAAGCATTTGCAATATTCGGCCACAATCCGGCTCCCACTCCAGCCAGCAAAGCAGCTCCGTAGGCTGCTCCTTCAACCACGTTGACCGTTGCGAGCTCATTTTCCAGCACATTAGCGAGTATTTGCCGCCATAATCCACTTCGTATACCACCCCCCGAGGCTCGCACCTGGTGGATCTCTCCCAATCCGATATTTTGGATCATGGTGAAGCTATCTTTAAGTCCATATGAAACACCTTCCAGCAATGCACGTGTCATGTGCCCACGCCCGTGACGCAATGTCAGTCCGATAAAAGCTCCACGCGCCAGAGGGTCAGAATAAGGAGTGCGCTCACCAGAAAGATACGGCAGAAATTGAAGGCCTTCACTTCCAGGGGGTATTGACTCAGCCTCTTTCAATAAATCTTCAAAACTCATATGTGAGGCCAGCGAATCCCGATACCATTGTAAGCTGCCCGCTGCGGAGAGCATCACTCCCATCAAGTGCCACATACCAGGAATGGCGTGGCAAAAAGCGTGTAAATTACCCTCTGGTTCCACTTGGGCTGATGTGGTGCTTGCGAATACCACACCGCTAGTACCCACAGTCAATGCCACTAAGCCGGGTTCAACTGCTCCAACACCGACTGCCTGGGCCGCCTGATCGCCTGCACCAGCTACAATGGGGGTACCAATCATCAAGCCGGTGGCATCTGCAGCCTCCGACGTTACATATCCAGTAATCTCCTGGCCTTCAAAGGTTGGTGGCATCCACACTGGATCAATCTCCAATGCGGACAGTACTTCTGAAGACCAGGTGCGTTTCTGCAAATCAAATAAAACTGTCCCTGAGCCATCAGCCTTATCCATTGCATAATCACCCGACAGCCGAAAACGGATGTAATCCTTTGGAAGCAGCACATGTCGAACTTGTGCAAATACCTCCGATTCATTCTGTGCCACCCACAGAATCTTGGGAGCGGTGAAACCTGGAAGCGCCTGATTCCCGGTGATCTGAATGAATCTCACTTTGCCAACGCGTCGGTGTATCTCATCGCACTGATTCTGCGTTCGCTGGTCGTTCCAAAGAATTGCGGGGCGCAAGACCTGTCCTTCACGATCAAGCAATACCAGACCATGCATCTGACCGGTCAAACCAATTGTGGCAATATCTTCACGCTTAATCCCTGCTTTTATTAACACTGCTTGAATGCTGGAGGACACAGCCTGCCACCACTCTACTGGATCTTGCTCAGCCCACAATGGTTTGGGTGTTTGCAGTGTATGCGGTGACGAAGTGACAGCTACAACGCTACCTTGTTCGTCTATCAAAAGCGCTTTACTGGATGTAGTGGATATGTCGATACCGAGACAGTACATATCCGTTATCTCACCCCAAGCAGAATATCGATCGTGAGCTGGTCAAGGCGTTCATATTTGAGCCCACGTGAACCAATCGCATAACGGTCGAAGGTATGAGATTTCAGCATCGTAGCCTTTTCAGGGCTGTACTTGCCGAAGTAAGGAGCCATCGTACCATCATCGGCATTGATTTCAGCTAACAACGCCTGGATTTCTGGATCGGAGTTAAATTGGGCAGCTTTCTCTTTGAGAATGAGGTAGGTACGCATGCAGCCACGGGCAAAATCTTTTACTCCTTCATAATCTTCGGTACGGTAGGCATGCGCATCAAAGTGCCGCGAGCCCGAATAGGCTACATCCTCCAGGAATTTGACCAGATAGAATCCGGCTTTAATATCCCGCGAGCCAAAGCGCAAATCCTGGTCGTAACGCCCGGGATATTGATCGTTCAGGTCTATGTGGTACAGCTTGCCAGCTTCCCACGCTTGAGCCACGGCATGCATGAAGTTTATACCTGCCATATGTTCGTGTGCAACTTCAGGGTTGACACCAACCATGTCGGGATGATCGAGAGTAGCGATAAATGCCAGCATGTGTCCAATGGTGGGATTGTATATGTCACCGCGCGGCTCGTTGGGTTTGGCTTCGAGGGCAAATTTAAGACCATATTTTTGATCCATGGTATATTCACACAGGAAGTTCATCGCTTCACGCATGTGCTTGATCGCATCCAACGGATTCTTGCTTGAATCAGTCTCGGTGCCTTCACGCCCGCCCCAGAACACATACACCTTAGCCCCGAATTCAATCCCGAGGTCAATGGCATGCATCGTCTTCTGAATTGCATATGCCCTGACTTTCGGATCGTTGGATGTGAAGGCACCATCTTTGAAGATTGGGTCTCCAAAAAGATTTGTGGTGGCCATGGGGACTACCAGCCCTGTATCTTTAAGTGCCTTGCGAAAATCCTGCTTAATGGCTGCTGCTTCAGCTGGGGTGGCGTCGATCGGGATCAGGTCATTGTCATGGAAGTTTACACCATAAGCGCCAACCTCACCGAGTATGTATACTAATTCAGCCGGTGTTTTAGGCTCTCGTACTGGTCCACCGAATGGATCGCGTCCGATCGAACCGACGGTCCACAGTCCAAATGTAAATTTATGCTCAGGTTTGGGGACGTAAATGGTCACAGGAAGCTCCTATCATTGGAAATCCGATTGGGTAAACGATAGAACATTGACAGCAGAACCATTATTCCACTCTTGTCAGGATAGCTACACCGTAAGGTGGGAGTATTAATTCATTTTGAACAGTTTGATCCGTCAGGTGATCAAGAGCAGGCCAGGGAATAACAAAACTGCGTTCCGCCGGCGCATGATTGATCACAAAATGGATCATCTTGCCTTCTGGTGTTGTGCGGGTAGATACTTCCACATCTTTTTCTGACTTAATTGTCTGAATACCTGCCGTTTGCAAGACATGATTTATAAAAGTTTGCTGGGCTCGTTCATCAAGGTATGCGCCAACAGTATAAACCATGCCGTTGCCAAATGGATGGACAACCAAAGCTATCTGATTATCCAACCAGCCATTCGATTTGCCGTACCTGGATAAGGGAATGGCATTTTGCGGATCGAGCAGTTTGAGCCTTTCTGCCCATTGCATCGAGGTCCCATTCAGCCATTCCCCTTCGATCGGGACCAATTCATCCAAAGCATAATAATCTTCCACTTCTACACTAGATAGTTCAGCGAGTGCACCAGGCTCACGGGATGGCAATAATGCATTGAACTCATCCTTCATTCCAGTGCGAATAGTCAGGACCAGATGACCTCCCTTTTTAACAAAATTGGTGAGGTTCGTCACCCGTTTTTCAGTCAGGATGTTCAATGCTGGAGCGATGACCAGTTGATAACCATCCAGGGATTCGTCAGCTGAAATGATATCCACACTTACATTATTGACTGCCAAAGGGCGGTAGTAATGGTTGAAATGGGCAATATAGTCAAATTCGCAATGGTGACGTTGGAATTCGATGGCCCAACGACTGTCGTAGGAATTGAGCATGGCTACCCTGGAGTTAATCATCGATCCGGCTAACAACCCTGAAACAGATTGGATTTGCTTTCCAAGGGTCTGCGCATCCTCATAAAATGGCCGCGGCTGTCCGGATTGATCCAAGAGTGTGCCGTGGTATTGCTCCTGCCCACCCAGAGCCGAGCGCCACTGCCAGTAGAGGACGGCATTCGCACCATGGGCAATCGCGTGCCAGGCCATGGCGCGTGCCTCGCCCTTATTGAGGGAGTTATTTAGAGAATGCCAGTTCACATTTCCTGGCTGGGTTTCCATCAACCAGAAGTTCCGACGCTTAAACCCCCGCGTGAGGTCATGGATGGCACCGGAAGTCAGGTAGTCATGGTGCCCCGTTCCCACATACCAGTCCCAGGAAGCCAAATCAAGATCAGCAGCCATTTCGTAATGGTCATATCCCCCATGCCAGTTCATAAAATTGTGGGTTGTCCAGACTCCAGGAGGCAAGTGTGGTCGCAACGCCTCCAGCTGAAGTCGCTGAAACCTGCGATAGCTCGCGGTGACGAAATGGTTAAACTCCAGCATCAGGGATGGGTTATGAGCACCGATCGGGACAGGAATTTGCTCCCAGGCAGTATAGGTCTGGCTCCAATAAGCGGTCGTCCAACGCTGGTTGAGTTGCTCCAGTGAACCATATTTATCAGCCAAGAACTGTTGAAAGAGGCGTATGCACCGGTCGCAGTAGCAAATGCGGGTATATTCATTATCAATCTGCCAGCCGATCACATGCGGATTAGATCCAAATCGCTTTCCCATCTCCTCCACGATACCCACGGTTGCTTTATGAAACTCAGGAGAATTGACACAATAGTGACAGCGGTTGCCAAACTGGACCCGCTGACCATTTTCATCTACAGCCATGACGTCTGGATGGAGCTCAACCAACCAGGCAGGTGGGGCGGCTGTTGGTGTGCCCAAGACAGAAACTATCCCAGCATCGGCCAGTTTTTCAATTGCCTGTTCCAGCCAGGGGAAGTTAAATTTTCCTGCTGAGGGTTCCATCGTAGACCATGCAAACTCCGCCATGCGGACGACATTAATGCCCGCCTCTTGCATCAGGCGAATATCTTCAGACCAGCACTCTTCCGGCCAGTGTTCTGGATAATAGGCTGCACCGAAATATAACTTTTGGTCAGGTATTGGAGGGTTCATGGTTGTAACTCCCAAATATAATTGGAGACATGGATTTCTTTTCGATCCCAATGAAACAAGTGAGTCAGAATACGGAAGGGTATCGTTCAGTCCCTATCATCAAATCATGGGCATCAATCTATAAAACTACATCAGTGTGTTTCGATGGTCCATTATACAGTAATTAAGATTTTGGGTCATTTCTCTTAGTATAATAATCCAGCTAAATACTGTAATATATTAACAAATGGCGAAGCATAGCATATACACTATTGGCAGGATCCAGGAAGAAGACTAGATGGCAGTAATGGTTGAGGATGTAGCTTGAACGGTCTTTTATGCCTGCAGCAGGTCAATCTGGATTAAATCACAGTTGAAGGAATAACTCGCGCTCGTCGTCGTTACGAGGAAGAATGTGGACAATAATAATCAAGTGACATCTGCAGTGCTGTGGGACATGGACGGTGTTCTGGTTGATACAGGAGAATTACATTTTCAATCTTGGGTAATGGCACTTAGTGAAGTGGGTATTCCGTTCGATCGCCAGAAATTTCGCCAGACTTTCGGCATGAATAATAACGGTATCTTGAGTGTTATGCTTGGGCACCCACCTGAACCATCATTCCTGGCCATGGTCAGTGATCGAAAAGAAGGACTCTTCAGACAGATGATCCGAGGTAAGGTACATCCTATGCCCGGTGTGCGAACCTGGCTCAAACGTTTACAAGGAATGGGTTATCGTCAGGCGGTCGCCTCGTCAGCGCCGATGGCCAATATTGATGCATTGGTGGGTGAAATGCAAATCCAGGCTTATTTCGCAGCAATTGTTTCGGCTT
>Ga0208980_10002449_pt1 | contig 11263 bp, 6 predicted proteins | sample WetSurMetagenome_3_FD_187993 | JGI IMG/M metagenome (GOLD analysis project Ga0208980, IMG submission 187993) | Wetland microbial communities from Twitchell Island in the Sacramento Delta, sample from surface sediment Aug2011 Site A1 Bulk (version 2) | ecosystem: Environmental > Aquatic > Marine...
AAATCGTCGATTTCAAAGCCCAACGCGTGCCGTCCACTGGACTGGCGTGTCAGTTGTGCGCCGGCATGGCGGGCACCGAGGCACTGAAAATCCTGCTTGGCCGTGGAAAGGTGCGAGCGGTGCCGCACAGCATGCAGTTCGACGCCTATACGGGCAAGCTGAAACATACCTGGCGCCCGGGTGGCAACGCCCACCTGCTACAACGACTTGCTATCGCTTATGTCAACTGGCGTTTGTCTCGGACCCGTTCCTGAAGTTTCATGATTCCCTGTTTGCGGAAACAGTTCAGACTGTTCGGACCAGGGGGAAATTAATGGGTGGGCCGGCGCGGCTTTCTTGCAGGGGTTTCAGCGAAGATGTGTCAGGATTTTTTACACTTCGCGTCAAGAAACCGAGCTGAAAAATTCATATGTATATGATATTTAATGATATTGAAGCTGTTGGCACGGCCTGTGCTTTACTATGGGCAAGGCAAGAAAGGCGAATGCCTTGGGTCAGAAGTCAACTTTAAGGAGTGCAACATGAAATTCAATCTGAAACTGGTTCAAGCAAGCTTGATCGCAGCCATGGCCACGGCAAGTGCCGGTGTTTCGGCTGCTGTTTACAACGATTTTACTATCGACCCGGATTCGACCGCTGGCGGCACCACGTACGTGGCCGACAAAATTACCGGTAACTATGTCGAAGTCGTGTCCTTCGATGGTGCAGGCAACTTCGCAACCTCCATTAAATGGGAAGCGGGTCAGTTTGTGAAGGACAACGGTACTAACCCCATCCCCGGCGGTCTTACTGGCTTGGGCAACACTTACCTTATGTATGCTTTCCTGCAGGGTGGGGGCACTTACTCTACGAGTGGCGGCGTCACGACTTTTAATTTTAGCCCGGGTGGCAGCCTGAATGTGTGGATCGACTATGATCTCTCATCGTTTGGCAGCTTTACAGCGCCTGCCAATGGTGCCGCGCCCTGGACGACGACCAGCACTGACACACTGATCGCGACGGGAGTCTTGGCTTCCGGCGTGGGCACGCTGGATCCTACGCTGGCCACTTGCCCGGCCATCAACTGCGGCAGCTTTGGTACCATGACCAGTTTCGTGTTGAATGCTGATGGTTCCAAATACTTCATCAATCCCGTTCCGTTCTACAACCTTTCGTTCCAGTCCGGCCAGTTGAACGACTTCACGGTTTCTGGTACCCAGACAATCACTGGTTCACTGGACGTAGTGTTCGGTGTGCCTGAACCTACCAGCATTGCGCTGATGGGCTTGGGTTTGGTTGGATTGGGTGTGAGCCTGCGCCGCCGCAAGCAAGCCTGATTGCAGTAGTTGAATTTAAAAGCCCCAAGGCTTAGGCCTTGGGGCTTTTATTTTGTGTGCGCGCCATAGGCGCGCTTTTGTTTGTGTAAGCCCCGCCGTAAGTTGACCACAGCAAACGAAGTTAAACGCATCTGTGTAAAGCGGCTGGGTTTGGGAGTATGTGTGGAGCGAAGCTGAAAGCCCGCGACAAGAACCGCATGAGGGCGTTGCCGAGCAGGGCTGGGGCATGAAGCCGCAAGGCGATGGTCAGGGGGAGTTCGCAGATGCGGCGGTTGGGCAGCGATGGCGCGCGCGCTTGCCTGGGGATATCTCACCTCATGTCTGAAGGCATGACGGGGTTAGCCGGACAAGCAGTCAACAGCGGTCGGCGTGGCTGCCGGCACGAGGCCATGGGCCAAGGGAATTGGAGGGAACGCCCCTTGGATATCGGAAATGGGGTGTCTCGGATGTTTGCGCTCATAAAGCTTTCCGATAAGGACGATATGGGGAAGCACGAAACCCGCTGGCAGCATGACATGACAGATGGTCATTTCACGCGTCGCCGGACGCCGCATGGCGGCATGGCTTGAAGCAAGCCCATGCGATGGATATGACCTAACGTGAACTTGACGCTTCGATGGTTTTCAACAGGGCTGACGCCTGATCGCGTTCACTGAAGCGCTGGGGCGAACTGAGTGCCTTTTGCAGGACACCCCGGGCCTGGGTGTTTTCACCCGATTTAGCCAGGGCGGCCGCCCAGTGGTATTGGACGGCCGGGGAATCCGGCATGGCCTGTGCGGCTTGTTTCAGAAGGGGTAGCGCTTCCTGCAGCTTGCCTTGCTGGAGCAGCCCCCAGCCAAGGGTGTCCATGACGACCGGGTTGGCCGGCTGCAGGGAATAGGCGCGTTGAGCGTAGCCAAAGGCGCTTGGGTCATTTTTCTCCATAAGCAGCGCGGCAAGGTTGTTGAGGGCCATTACCTGGCCGGGTTGGATTTTAACGACCTGCTGATACTGGGCGATGGCAAGATCTGTCTTGTGCTGGCCTAAATAAGCGCCTGCCAGATACATGCGAAAAGTTGCGTCGCCAGGATGCCGTTTGAGCCATTGTTGGGCGAGTTGCTCCGCTTGTTCGGACTTGCCCGCACGCAGGAGGGCAAGGTGGTAGGTTGCAGCAGCGTCTGAAGAAGCCACTTTTTCATAGGCGCGCGCCAAGGCCTGCAGCGAGGCATCTGGTTTTTTGAAGCGTGCCAGAAGTTCAGCTTCCAGGTTGTAGCCGGTGGGAGATTGCGGATTCAGGGCTTGAATCGTGCGGGTTTCCTGCAGGGCCTGGTCTTGCAGCCCCAATATGACATACAGTCCGGCCAGAGCAATGTGCGCGTCAAGATAGTCTGGGGCAAGCCGAACTGATTTCTGCAGCGATTTCAGCGCCGCATTCATATCCCCCGTCACACGTTGTGCCCAAGCCAGGTGATACCAGGCCAGGGCCGAGTTGGGCGCCCGGTTGGTGACATTGGTGTAGGTATCGATAGCATCCTTTTTGCGTCCGGCAGCGAGCAGGGCTTGCCCCAGGTTGTCGAGAAAAGCCGGATTGCCATTGTTGGCTTGTGCGGCCTTTTGCGCCACTTCAAGTGCCAATTTGGGCTGACGCGCCTGATTGATGTAATACAGGGTCAGTTGGCTGACCGGTTCGAATGCGTCCGGATGGCTTTGGATGGCCTGTTTCAGATTGGCTACGTATTCACCCTGATCCCCCAGGACTTGGGCAGTGCGTGCCTGTCCCAGCAAGGCGCCGAGGTTGTCAGGTGACTTCGCCAGGATGCGCTTGAAACGCTCACGCGCCTGAGCAGGCTTCTTCTCCTGAATGTCCAGATCAGCCAGGGCGCCAGCTGCCGGCAAAAAGCTGGCATCGACTGCCAGGCTGCGCTCGAATGCCTGACGGGCCGCCGTCGGATTCTGCTGCATCAGATGAATGCGGCCGATGAGCACATGGGTGAGCGGATTGCTCGGCTGCGATGCGGCCATTCGCTGTAGGGTGGCAAGTGCGCCCTTAAAGTCGGCTTTTCCGATTTGGGATGTGGCAAGAAGCAAATAAGCATGCGTGTCATTGGGGTTGTCGGTGATCACCGATTCCAGGCCACGAACGCCCTGCTGGTCGCCTGTAAGTAGCTGGTTTTGAGCCAAGGTGCTGCGGATCACCGTATCTTTGGGGGCGAGGGTAACAGCCCGGGCTAGATAGGCCATGCCGTGGTCGAGATCTCCCAGATTGAGTGTTGCCTGCCCGGCCAGGAGGAAAGCTTTGGCGTTATTCCCCTGGCTGAGGAGCGGGGTCAAGGTTTTTACCGCGTCGGCGTTGGCCCCCATCCGCAATTGAGTAGCAGCAAGCAGCAACCGTGCCTCAGGGAGGTCGGTCATGCCGAGTACTTTATTGAAGCTGGAAAGGGCAATTTCGTCATTCTTAATGACGTAGTTGACCGTGCCATAGAGCAGAAGCGCCTGCGGGTTATCCGGGTTCTCTTTTAGAACTTGCTGAAGCAGATTGGCCGCTTCGTTGTTTTTACCCTGCTGATGGTAAATATAGGCTTGCAGATATTTGGCTAGCACGGCATGAGGCCGGATTTCGTTGAGTCGCTTGATTTCTGCCTCAGCCTCTTCTATCCGTTTGAGCGATAGCAAGGTCATCGCCTTGTACGCGATGGCGTCGAAGTCGTCGGCTTTGACCTTTAGTGCGTGGTCATATGCAGCCAGCGCATCGTTGGCCTGGCCGAGTGATCGATAAAGATCTCCCAGCAAATACCAGGATTCCAGTCGATTCGGGTCAAGTTCGATGGCCCGTTTCGCGCTGGCCACGGCAGAACTGACCTGGCCTGAGTTGAATTCGCAACGGGCGCGGCCCAGAAAAGGAGGAGGATAGGTTTTGTCGACCAGAATGGCGCGATCGAATAATGGACAACCCTCGGGGTATTTGCCCAGTCCGAGCAGGGCTTTGCCACGAAGGTCAAGAATCTGGGCGAGGATGCCAGGTTCTTCGGTGTCAAGAGCAGTAAGGGTGTCCAGAATCTTCTGGAAATTGCCTTGATAAAGCTGGGCACGAGCCAGTGGAATACGTGCGCTCTGTGGGTTGATGCCAAGTTGTACGGCTTTGCTGAGCTGGGTTTCTGCTTCACTGCCCAGCCGCATGTCGAGGTAGGCGGATCCGAGTAGCCAGCGCGCCTGCGCATTTTTGGGATCTTTCTGGACCGCATTTTTCAATTCGAGAATCGTGGCTCGCGTATCGCCCTTGCTCTGAAAAACCTTGGCACGTTCGATGTGTTCATCGACGCTGAGATTGGCGCTACGGTCACAGCCGGACAGCGCGGCAACCGAAGACAAGGCAAGTACGAGTGATAGGGTGAGCGGCGCGATACGGAAGGAATGAGAGCGCATGGAAACCTCAGGGAATTGCGGTCAGTTGTTGGTAAAGCGCGTGCGCTTGGGCTTCAGCACCGAAGCTGACATTTCGATCCAGCAGCATCTTCAGCTCCTGGCGCGCGCGCGACTTGTCGCCATTTGCGTTTAAAGCATATGCCAGATGCCACTGAATCTCGGCGGAATCCGGGGCTTTGGATTGCGCTTTTTTCAAAATGCTCAGCCCCTTGGCGGCGTCACCCATGCGAACCTGTAGCCAACCATAAGTATCGAGTACGGAAGGGTTGTCCGGATTCAGTTTCAAAGCCTGTTCCGCAAAGAATAACGCGCGTTTGTCATTCTGCTCCGACAATGCCCATGCCAGATTATTAAGCACAAGCAAATTGCCGGGATTGCTCTTGTTTAGCATCAGGTATTGTTCGGCCGCAGCAGCATACTGTTTGCGCTTGAGTAGATTTTCAGCCAGCGCTGCCCGGACGCCGAAATCTTGCGGATAAGCAGCCAGCCAGTTGAGCAGGCGTTTCTCCCCTTCTTCGCTGCGCTGGCTGGCGTTGAGAACCTGCAACTGGCGGACGAGCATCGCGCCAGAGGGGCTTAGTTTATGTGCGTGCTCGAAGGCGGCCAGCGCGGCAGGGTAGTCCTTGCGGGCAAATGCGGTGTCGCCTTCCAGAACGAAGCCAGCCGGGCTGTTGGGTTTTTGCTGCTGTATCTGGTTGGCGAGCTTGTGGGCGTCGTCGAAACGTGCGCCCTGAATATCGATGCCGCCCAGCATCAATTGCGCGTCGAGAAGATCGGGCTGGATACGCAGGGCGTCCTGCAGGGTTTTGCGTGCACCGGCGAGGTCTTTTGCAACGATCTGCGCGCTGGCGAGCTTGATCAGGGGCGCGACCTGGCCGGGCTGGCGTTCCACCAGTTTGCGATAGCTGTCGAGAGCGTTGGTGGTATCTCCCAGTGCCAGTTGGGTGGAGCCGAGGAGGTCGAGCGCCACCGGGTTGCCGGGTTGGGCGTTGACGGCTTCGCGCGCGATGGCGAGCGCCCGGTTCTTGTCGCCACGGGCGAGCAGGTGGCGCGCCAGCGCCACGCGCGGTTGCAATGCCTGTGGATGGGTGGCGGCGGCTTTCTCCAGCCACTTCACATAGTTTTTTTCATCCTTCTCGCGCAAGCTCAAATCGGCCAGCGCCAGCATGGCGTTGAGGTGCTTGGGGTCGGCCTTGAGGATGACCTCGAAGCGCTGCCGCGCGGCAGCGGGTTGTTGGGCTTGCAGATCGAGCTGCGCGAGATTGGCGGCGGCGGGGAAAAAGGCCGGGTCGAGCTTGAGTGCCTGGCCGAAACTGTCGCGTGCTCGCGCCACATCCTGTTTACCCATGTACGCCGCACCGCGGTAGTTCCAGGTCAGGGGGCTGGCGGGCTGTTTCTTTTCCAGCGCGGCGATACTCGCCAGGGCGGCATCATATTGCTTGTTGTTCAGTTGGCTGAGAATGATGAGTGTGTCGGCGCGGCCGCCACCGCCCTCCATTCCGGCTGCGGTGTGCAGGTCGGCCATGGCGCGGCTGTCGCCCTGCGCCAGCCGCGCGAGGCCAAGTTCGGTGCGGATGACGGCGCTGCCGGGGCTGAGTTTGGCGGCGGCCTCGAAGTGTTCGGAGGCTTCAGAGTAGGCTTTTTTCGCCAGCGCGATTTCCCCCGCGACGATCTGTACGCCGGCATCCTGTGGCGCGGCCTTCAAGGCGGGCGCAAGCGTACTCGCAGCGTCATCAGCGCGGCCGAGCCTGAGCTGCGTGGCCGCTAGCAAACGCACGGCGTACACGTTGGCCGGCGCGGCTTTGACGACTTTATTCAAGTACGCCTCGGCAGTTTGCAAATTACCCAGCGCATATTCGATCGCGCCGCCCAGCAACAGGGCGGGTGCAAAATTGGGCGCGGTTTTGAGTACGGCGGCGAGTTGGTCGCGCGCGGCCTCGAATTTTTTATCGCGGAACTCGATCTGTGCCTGGGTGTAGCGCGCATGCAGATTCTTGGGCGCGACTTTGAGGGCGGCGCTGACTTCGGCGCGGGCGTCTGCGAGCCGATTTTCTTCCAGCGCCATGGTCGCCAGCGCGAGGCGGGCGTCAACGTTTCCGGGATCGGCCTTGAGTGCGGCGCGATATACCTCAGCGGCCTTGGCGGGCTGACGGGTGGCGCGTAGCAGGTCGCCTTTGAGCAGCATGCCGTCGCGGTTGGCCGGGTCGGCTTGCAAGGCCTGATCAATGGCGCGCATCGCTTGCTCGGTGTCGTTGTCCGCCAGCGCCAGACGCGCCAGGGCGAGCTGGACGCCGGGATCATGGGGCGCAAGTTTTTGCGCCTGTTCCAGACCTTTGCGCGCGGCATCCTTGCGGCCCAGTGCCAGTTCGGCGGTGGCGCGCATGGTCAGCATGGCGGCGGCGGCCTGTGTTTCCCCGGCGGGTGCGGGCAGTTCGTCGAGCACACGCTGAAATTCACCCTGCTTGATCAAGGCGCGTGCAAGGAGCGGATTGACGGCGTCGGCGGCATAGCCAGCCTCGCGTGCCCGCTTCAGTTCTTTTTCGGCGGATGCCGCGTCGCCCGCTTCCAGATAGAGCTTGCCGAGCTGATAGCGTGCGGCGCCATTCATTTCGTCCGCCGCCACCGCGTTCTTGAGCTGGATGATGGCGGCCTTGGTGTCGCCCTTGGCGATGCTGGATTTAGCCTGGTCAACCAGCGCGTCGCTGCTTTCTCCGCCGCAGGCGGCCAGCCCAAGACCCAATAAACAAGCCAGCAGCAAACGGGTTGGCCGGGTGGCGTGCTGATGCGAGAATAGATGCATGCGAGCTTTCTGTATGGGTAAGACAGTCGCGGATTCGGCGGTCGTGTGGATTGGCCGACAACATTTTCCGGCAATTATGCCGATAGTGTGATCAATCATGATGGTTCCAAGTGAATATCCCAGATGTTTCAGCAAAATTTAAGCCAGCGGTGGCGTGCAGCACTTGTTGTCTTGTTGTGCTTGTTCGGTTGCGCCGCCGGGTCAACTGCCTTGGCAGACGAGGCCTCCGATCTGGCGCAGCGCGTCTATGACCGACCCAACGGGCGCGATCTCGTCACGCTCGGCCGCATGGTGCTCACCGAAAAAGGTCGTGCGCCGCGCATCCGTGAAATTGCCGCCTACCGGCTCGAAAAATCGGGCGGTGAAACCGCCAACCTGATCCGCTTTCTCGGCCCGGAAGACATCGCCGGTACCGGCCTGCTCAGCATCGACAAAGCCGACGGCAGTACCGACCAGTGGCTCTATCTGCCTGCACTCGACCGGGTGCGGCGCATTTCCAGCGAACGCAAGGGCGGGCGCTTCGTCGGCTCCGACCTGTATTTCGAGGACCTGCAGGAACGTAAACCCTCCCAGGATCACCACCGCCTGCTCGGCAAGCAGACCGAAAACGGCATCCTCTGCGAGGTGCTCGAAAGTGTGCCGCTCGACGCCGACGATTCGGTGTACAGGAAGCGCATCAACTGGATTGACCCTGCCACCGCCATCGTGCAGCGTACTGACTATTACGAGAAAGATCCCGACGCGCCGAGCAAGCGCTGGCTGCTGCGCAGCAAGAAACGCAATCAGGGCTACTGGACGCTCACCGACAGCCGCATGATCGATCTGTCCAGCGGCCATGAAACCCGTCTGGTGATCGACGCTGCGCTGTACGATCAGAAGTTGCCCGCCAAAATCTTCACCTCGCAAGCCCTCGCTGACGAAAGTCTGGAAACGGAATATCGCCCATGAAAAAACTGATGCTGGCCCTGTCGCTGGCTGTCCTGCCCGTGCTTGTTTCTGAGGGCGTGGCGGCTGCCAGCGAGTTGCCGCCCCCTCGTGCCGTAGCCCAGGACGCACCGGACGATCTGCCGCCACCGCGCACCACGACGCGCAAACCGCGCCTGGCACCATCGGAGGACACCCCGGCCGCGGCAGCAAGCCAGACCAGTCCGGCCGACGATCTGCCCCCGCCTGCTCCGCGCAGTCGCACGCCAGAGGGACAGGCGTTCGCCCCGACGCTCAAATACGGCATGGATGACCTGCTGCTCGAAGCGGGCGCCCTGCCCGATACGCCACAAGCCGATTCCTATTCCACCCTGAGCGCCAGCGCGCATGTGCTGTGGCAACCCAGCCGTGAATGGGAATTTCGTGCCGGCGCGCGCGTGGATGGCACGGTGCAGGCGGGTGGCCTATCTGACTACACTGAATTGCTGGCCGACTACACCGACACCTATGTGCGCTACCGCAGCGGGAATACACGCCTGACGCTGGGCTCACAAACCGTGATCTGGGGTCGGGTGGACGAGGTTCCGCTGGCTGACCGGGTGAGTCGCGTTGATTTCACGCGTTTTGTTCTGGATGATTTGCCGGACCGCCGCCGTGCGCAATTGGCCGCGCGCTGGGAACAGAACTTTGGGGAATACAAGCTGGATGCAGTGTGGCTGCCGGCATTCCGCGGCGCGCAGTTGCCGGATATTGACAGTGTCTGGAGTCCGATCAACCAGACCACCGGCGAAGTCATCGGGATCGTTTCAAGCCCGGCAATCGCCGGTCTGGTCAAGGCGGCCAAAATCAACCAAAGCCAGGATGAATTCGGCTATGGCGATGGTGGCGGCGCGTTGCGCCTGACCCGCACGGGCGATCCAATCGACTTTGGCATCACCCTCGCACGTACCCGCCAGTCGTTACCCTACTACCGCGTCAACACCACCGAACCCTCGCTCACTGCCATCCATCCTTACAACAACTTCGCCGGCGCCGATGCCGAATTCGTGACGGGCGCCTACACCTGGCGCATGGAGTTGGGCTATACCAGCGATGTCCCGGTGACCCGTCCCACCGGTGCCATGATCAACACCAGCGCGCTGGACTGGGTGGGTGCGGTGGAGTTCTTTCCGGGTGGCAAAGACACCCGTGTCAATCTGCAACTGGTCGGGCATACCCTGCAAACCGATCAGACCATCCTCGAACTCGGCGAATACTATGGCGTGAATGGCGAGGTCAACACCACGTTCGGGCAGGCGCGCTGGAATGCGGGGTTGAAATTTGCCAGCGGCCTGAATGTGCGTAATGTCTACATTGGCCCGCAGCTCAGTTATCTGGGCTGGGAGACGCATGAACTCTATGTTGCTGCCTATTATTTCGATGGGGAGGACGGTACCGTGTTCGGGTTCCACAAGGATCACTCCTTCCTTGCCCTGGGATGGCGCAGCAAGTTTTGACCATTAAGACAGCACAGCAATGCTGAAATCCTGGATCAATGGCAGCCGCATGCTGCCGCCCTGGCTGGCACTGGCGATCCTGCTTGGAATCCAGTTGCTATCCATCCCGTTTCTGCTGAAGCTGCATTTCAACAACGCGCCGGACATCTACTCGCCCCCCGATTCGTCCACCATCCAGTTGCGCGAATCGCTGTTCAAGGAATTCCCCAACGACGAAGCCGTAGTCGCCCTGTTCGAGGGCGACAATCTCTACACCCCGGCGTTTCTCGGCGCGCTCGACCGCGTGGCGAAAAAAATGGCGACACGCCCTGAGGTCGACCGGGTGCTGACGCTGACCACGGTGGAGCATATCGACGCCACCGACGACGGTTTTGCCGCGTCCCTGCTGGTCGACCCCAAACATCTGACGGCTCGCACCCCGCAGCAGTGGAAGGCCCGTGTACTCGGCGATCCCATCGCCCCCGGCCTGATCGTTTCGCGCGATGGCCGCGCCATCGCACTGGCGGTGCGCCCGAAATTCCTCAAAGAAAGTCTCGCCCGCCGCGACATCGAGAACGCGCTCGACGCGGCGATCACCGCCGAAAAACTCGATGCCTATCACACCGCCACTGCCGGCACGGTGGCGCAGACGGTTGCGGAACTGCGCTCGCTCTGGCGCGACAGTGCGATCTTCATTCCCCTCACTTTCATTATCGGCATGGCGCTGTTGTGGTGGGTGGTCGGGCGCATACGCCCGGTGGTGGTAGGCGGGCTGGCCATGGGCATGGTGGTGTCGGCCAGTGTGGCCGGGCTGGTGGCATTCGGCCAGCCCTACACGCCGATCACCGCGATGATTCCCACCCTGATGGCGGCCTACACTACCGCCACGCTGCTTCACCTGTATGCAGCCATCCAGCGTGGCCGCATCGCGCTTCTACCACGGCGGCAACGCATCGCGCGGGCACTGAAGGAAACCTTCATCCCCGGCCTGTTCAACATCTTGACGACGGGCGCGGGGATGCTGAGCATGCTGTGGATCAGCATTCCGCCAGTGCAGACCTTTGGCCTTGCGGGCGCCATCGGCACCCTCATGGTGTTTCTGGTGGTGTTCATTCTGGTGCCGCCCATCCTGCTGAAATGGGACACGCCGCGCTGGCCGCGCCGCCGTTCCGGTCTGGCACACGCGCGCCGGATTGCGTCATTCGTGGCCGTGTTCAGTTTAAGAAACTCCAAAGCCGTGCTGATCGGCACCTCGCTGCTGTTGCTGGCAACCATCCCGCTGGTGATGCAGGTCAAGGTCGAATCCAACATCCTGGAGTTTTTCGCGCCCGACCACCCCCTCAGCC
>Ga0208980_10002450_pt1 | contig 11263 bp, 5 predicted proteins | sample WetSurMetagenome_3_FD_187993 | JGI IMG/M metagenome (GOLD analysis project Ga0208980, IMG submission 187993) | Wetland microbial communities from Twitchell Island in the Sacramento Delta, sample from surface sediment Aug2011 Site A1 Bulk (version 2) | ecosystem: Environmental > Aquatic > Marine...
CTAGCTCAATGTTTTTTATGGACTAAGCTATATTAAATTTACTAATAAATAATTTATGAAACTCTTTCTCACCAGGAGTAAATAAATATTGTCTGATCAAATGAGTGAAGAATATGGGCACTCGTCAAGAAGAATCGGTTTGAAATTGGCAAGTAATAATAAGTTAGAGCAGCAGTAATAGTATTATCACTATCTTTAATTCTTTCACAGAAATAACCTGCTCATCTAAGAATTTTTCTGTGAATGTATAGGTTATCTATACAATAGTTTACGATTCTCTTCTACCGATAAAAAGGTAAAGAGTAATTAAAGCTATAAATGAAAAGATTATAATACCTGTAAGCATAACATCCCTCAATAACTGATTATAGATATTAAATAACAATTAGCATACCGTTCATTATATGCATTTATTATCCTTATTGGGGAATTAATTTGTCTCTGAATGATAATGATTGATAATTATGTTCATTTATGAATCAGGATATTTTAAGCAGTAAAATATGGTCAACAATTTGCAACCAACAATTTTAGAAATGTCAATTTATCATCTATGTATTAGATCATCTCATAAAAATGCTCGTCTCAACTACCAATTTTTTTGTAGAACATTTTTCAGAAAAATATTATTATTGTTAAAAACTACTCCAAAATAAAACGCAACTCAAATTAGGAATTAGGTCTGCTGGATTTTTTGAAAATTCAGTTGCGGACAGGAACCGAACACATAATTAAATTAAGGAGTTTGAAGATTTATGCACATTATCCAACAAAATGAAAGATGAAATTGTAATAAATCTTTCAGATACCAGGAATAATTAATTTAATATCTGTATTATAAAAAACGGAGAGCATTAATTAAAAGGGGTGAAGTACTTTAGGGGAAAGATTTATTCTAATGGTTCAAGATCGTTTCTCAGCTTTCATATTGAGATTCGACATATAATAGTTCTTTTTAATTATCAATATTTGCGAAAAGTCAGGGAGAAGACGTCATACCTAAAATGTTTTGAATTTTGCTCAAATACAAAATTTTTTGAGAACGCCTCCAAAAAGTCTCCAACATACTTTATATTTTTTATCACTCTCATTTGAAAATTTTGAATCCTATTCTAACTTATTAAGTGGCATTTTTATCCTTCTACAATCCAGTGTTAATAAAACACTTAATAACTGCTAAAGTAGTTTTTTGAGTAGAAAATTCATCATTATTAAATTTTATTATGTCTTAATTTGACAAAAGGAAATATTTATCGTAACTTTGTTCGAGAATCGAACAAAGTATTTTCTGATAATCAATCCCAACATCTTTTTATAACTTAAAAAATTTTGCAACTAATTTGAAAGTTCGAAATGCTTTTTGAGTTTTCGCAACTTATGCGAACTAAAAATCGAATTCAAAAAAAGGAAATCTTTAGTAAGTTATTGCAAAGTTTTGAAAATTTCTCACCCTTAAAATCCAATCAACTAATAATCAGTAATCAAATAAAAGTTAATAAGAACATTAAATTTTAATCTATTATGAAAATATCATCTACCAAATTTTGAGGAGGTTTTTATGACCATAAGTCAACTGAAATTAACTCGGATAGTACTTCTAATTTTTACTTTGATAATTTCTTTTTCTGTAATTAGTGCACAAGTAAACAAGGTCTCGTTTTTAAAGGATGATAGTGGATCGAAGTTACTTGTGGACGGTAAAGACTTTATAGTTAATGGAATGAATTGGGATTATTTCCCAATCGGAACAAATTATACATATAGTCTTTGGACACAACCAGATAGTTTTATCAAAAATGCTCTAGATAGAGAAATGGCTCTCCTTCGAAATATGGGCGTAAATGTAATTCGTGTTTATAATGGAATTCAACCAAAATGGATTGAGTACATTTATAAAAACTATGGGATATATACTGTTCTAAATCATTCCTTTGGACGATATGGAGTCACTATTGATGGTATTTATATTCAAAATACTGACTATGCTGATCCAAAAACTGGCGAACAACTTTTAAAAGAAATAAATGCTCTGGCGCAAGAATATAAAGATGTGCCAGGTCTTTTAATGTGGCTTCTTGGCAATGAAAATAATTATGGGCTTTTCTGGGGTGGTGCTGAAACAGAAGATATTCCGGTTGGAGAAACTTTGGAATCAGTAAGAGCAAGACATATGTATAAGCTCTTCAATGAAGGTATTCTTGAAATCAAAAAGTTTGACACTAATCATCCTGTTGCAATATGCAATGGAGATTTACTCTTCATCGATATTATAGCTGAAGAAGTGACTCAGTTGGATGTTCTGGGTGTGAATGCATACAGAGGTGTTTCATTTACTGATTTGTTTGATATAGTTAAAGAAAAATTGAATGCGCCATTATTGTTTACTGAATTTGGTTCCGATGCTTTTAATGCTTTGGAAATGCGGGAAGATCAATTGATGCAAACCAGATATTCACTTGGAAATTGGAAAGAGATTTATCAACATGCTTATGGTAATGGTAAAACAGGAATTTCAATCGGAGGATTGACTTTTCAATTTAGTGATGGTTGGTGGAAGTATTTGCAGGATAGTAATTTGGATGTACACGATACTCATGCATCATGGTCTAATGGAGGATATTCAGAGGATTATGTTGAGGGTGAAAATAATATGAATGAAGAGTGGTTTGGTATCTGTGCTAAAGGGCCTACTGATGCAATGGGACATTATGAGTTATATCCCAGAGCCGCATATTATGCTCTTATGGATATCCATAAAATAAATCCTTTGGACAATAAAGTTGATGCGATCGCAATTGAGAATTTTATTGATCAACTAGATCCGACGCAATATGTATTGACTGCCCGGGGAGATAAGGCAGCACTTGAATCATCAAAAAATAGTTTGATTCGTCTTAGTGGATTATATCTCAAACTTGAAACATACAGCACAGGCGGAGATAAAATAAGTACACCTGATGAGAAAGTACCAGGAAGTACAACTTTCCCCGCTTTCCTGGGATTTGACCATATGGAGTCATTCTTCGCAGAGTTTGAAGCCAACCCCGCTCCAAATTTAACTGGTAAATTATCCTTAAATGTTTTGGGTAATGTGCCTGATAATCCAATCAATGAAATATTTTATGAAAATCGCGGAAGACCAATAACAGTTCCGGTTCCCACTGAGAGGGGTGAAGTTACATTAAGCGGACTCGAGAGAGTAGCGGTTTATCAAGCAAGTGTAGAATGGGATCATTCATTATTTAAACTGGATGCATTCTACCGTACAGGTCACTATCATTGGGGCTATGAAGGTGATTTCTTTGGATTATACCCGGAAGCAAATTATGGATCCAATATAGATATATATAATGGTTTAGCCCCGTCCGGTTTTGAAATAGCTGGTAAGGATTTTCTTGATGGACTAAAAATTGCGTTCGGACCAGAACTTTGGTGGGGTGCAAATCCAGCAATATTATTGAAATACAGACGTGAGTTAGGGCCAGTAAAAATCACGGGTATTTATCATGAAGATTTAGACCAGGCAACTCAAACTGTAAGTTCCTTCGCAATACCTGTTCCGCAAACAAGAAGAGCAACATTACATCTTTCATCCAAATTTGGAATATTCGGTTTTGAAGTTGGTGGTATATGGTCGGGCAGTACTAAAGCAGGTGACATTTTCCAAATAGCTACAGGAGATGAGGACAGCTATGTAATTCTGCAGGATAAAATTAAAGACTCTGATGCATTTGGTGGTAAGGCAAAGATCACCTTGTCAAGTGGTAGATGGAATTGGTATGCTGAAGGAGCTGTGCAAGGATTGGTTGCTGATGGTGGAGTGAATCAAGCTCTTACTTTTACAGGTTGGAGATTAAAGGCAAGCGGACTCGGAAATAATTATAATTTTCTTTCCGGGTTAGCCGTTACACTTGGTGAGTTTCAAATTTCTCCAAACTTCTTGTGGCAGAAACCAATTGAAGGACCGATTCCAGGTGATGTACCGGCTCCGGGCAGACCAAGAAATATTTTGTCTGATCCTTTTGCAGTATTAGGAAATCGTGAGGAAACTGCTGGCGAACTATTGATTACTTACGACCCAACTCCAGCTACGTGGATGTATGCCTGGGATAGTGACGAAAGAGAAGATGCTAAACTTGCATTCAGTGCAGGATATATTTTCAGGCATCATCCAACAACCAGGGATGCGTCTATTGGTATTTTAGCTGACGGTCGAACAATTTTTGCTTTCCCCGGCGCTCCTCCTGCTCGTGACTTATGGGAAGTTTATACACGTATAGTTTCGAAGTTAACCCCCGGTTTTGGATTGATAGCTAACCTATATGGCGGCTTGGGTCAGGCAAATGGCAGCAATGAAAGACTTATCGAAAGATATGGTGGTGATATTCGTTTTGTTGCTAACAGCTTTAAAATTATTACTATGGTAAAAGTAAACGATTGGGGTCCATACGATTATCATAGAGATTTTAACTTAACCTATCCGCTTCAATTAGCAGCAGATGTCTCGGTTCAATTTGGAATACCGGAATGGTTCTATTTACCACAAACCAGATTAGGAGTGCTAGCGACCTGGCGCTCTCTTGATAAATATTCACCACGCTACTGTCCAACAACATATCTTAATGTTTTAGGTGAGCCTGTTTGTGACCCTAATGCCCCAGGATATTCAGATGGCAGCGAGTGGGAAATACGTACGTATTTACATTTCAACCTTGGTATGTAATCAAAATAATTAGTGGAGTTTCCAATGACAATAAGAAATATTTTTTATCAGACAATAACTTTCTTCACAATAATTTCCTCGCTATTCTTTACTAGTTGTGAAAGAGATCCTAACGTTTTAGAACCTGCGGATTACCCCGTTGATCCAGAAGTATTTATTGACGGATTCAGCAGCGGTCTTAATTATGCTGCTTTCGGCGGATCCAAGGTAACAGCATTTGATGTGGTTACCGATATAAAGTACAAAGGAACACGTTCGATGCGAATAGAAGTTCCGGATTTTGAAGATCCTCTTGGTGCTTATGCAGGAGGAGTTTATTTCACTAATGTCGGAAGAAATCTATCTGGCTACGATGCATTAACATTCTGGGCTAAAGCAAGTCAGCCAGCAAATATCGATATCGTAGGAATTGGAAATGATCTGGGACAATCTAAAAACTTAGCGACTATAACAGGTTTAGCTGTTAACACTAATTGGAAAAAATATATTATACCAATTCCAGACCCATCCAGGTGGACTGCTGAAAGGGGTATGTTTTTCTATTCTGAAGGACCAGAAAACAACAAGGGTTACACAATTTGGTTCGACGAAGTTCAATTTGAAAAACTTGGTACAATTGCTTATCCCAGACCAGTAATATTAAATGGTCAAGATCAAACTACAATCGCTGCTGTTGGTCAGACACTTAACATTGGTGATATTTACGTACTCTTCAATATGCCTAATGGAACCGATGAAAGAGTAAATGTTTCACCAACTTATTTTACATTCACTTCATCTGATGAATCAGTAGCTACAGTAAATGAAAATGGACAGATCACAGTAATTGCTATGGGCACTGCTAAAGTAACTGCAAAATTTGGATCAATGGATGCAACAGGTTCAATTACAGTTAATGTGGAGGAGCTTCCTGACCCGGCACCTGTTCCAACAGTTCCAGCTGCTAATGTAATTTCATTATTCAGTAATGCTTATACAAATGTACCTGTAGATACGTGGGCAACTGGATGGCTGTACTCAACTGCTGTGTTAACAGAATTACAAATTAATGGCGATGATGTTAAGCTTTATACAAATCTTAATTTCAATGGTATTGAATTCGCATCACAGACAATTGATGCAACTCAGATGACACATTTTCATATGGATATCTGGACTCCAAACTCAACAACGCCTCCCGCTGCATTCAAAGTTCTATTAGTTGATTTCGGAGCCAATGGAGTTTTTGGTGGTGGAGATGATGTATCTCACGAACTCACCTTTACTGCTAACACTAATCCTGCTTTAGCAACAAGGCAATGGGTTCAGTTAGACATTCCTCTTTCTGCATTTACTGGTCTGACTACAAGAGCTCATCTCGCTCAATTAGTAATTTCGGGAGATCTGCCAACAGTTTATGTAGATAATGTTTATTTCTATAAAGAAGCGGGAGGAGGTACGGAACCTACAACGCCGGCACCAAATCCAACTTATCCTGCAGCTGATGTGATTTCTTTATTCAGTAATCCATATACAAATGTTCCTGTTGATACCTGGTCAGCTTCCTGGGATCAGGCTGATGTAGCAGATGTTCAGATAGAAGGTAATGATACCAAGCTGTACACAAATTTAGTTTTTGCAGGTATTGAATTTATCAATCAAACGGTCGATGCTACTTCAATGACACATTTTCGTATGGATATCTGGACGCCAGACCCAACAGCACTTCCTGCTGTATTCAAAATTAAACTAGTTGATTTTGGAGCTAATGGTACATTCGGAGGCGGAGATGACGTTGAACACGAACTTACACTTAATGCAAACTCTACACCACCGTTAACGACAAGCGAATGGGTAAGCTTTGATATTCCACTATCGAATTTTACAGGCTTAACAACTAAGGGCCATTTAGCACAGCTGATTATATCAGGAGATCCGAATACTGTTTATGTAGATAACATACTATTTCATAAATAAGTGAATTTATAATTCAATTTAAATTCATAGCAAAGTATGCATAGAATAAACAGCACAGCAGAAAATAAAATAGATCCGCAGATCACACTATCGTTAAAGGATTCTATATTGAGACGAATATGGCGTGAGAACCAAATTTCAAGAGCTGAGATTTCACGCCAGTTAGATTTATCTCGCTCGACTGTCACAGAGATTATTAAGGATTTACTTCCAACAGGATTAGTTGCTGAAATTGGAAGTGGCGAATCAAGTGGTGGCAGAAAACCAATTATGCTTCAATTTCAGGATGATGCAAAAGTAATTCTGGGTATTGATATTGGCGCTACCCACGTTTCAGTTGCTATGACTAATCTGCGCGGTAAGCTGCTTTTCTGGAAAGAGAGAGATTATCCGGTTAGAGAAAATGTCGAAGGAACTTTTAAAGTAATAGATGAACTCTGTAATGACTGTCTTTCAACGTTGAAACATGGTCCTGATATGCTACTAAGTATTGGAGTAGCGGTACCAAGCCCCGTTGATCCAATCCGCCCCGAGTATTTATCAGAAACAATAATTCCTGCATGGCATGGTAAAAGTGGATTGGAAAGATTACGTGAGAAATATGGTGTGCCGGTTTATTTGGATAATGACGCAAACCTTGGTGCATTAGCCGAACACTGGTGGGGTGTCGGTAAAGAAGTTAATGATCTTATATATATTAAAATATCAAATGGAATTGGTGCTGGTTATATCCTTGGCGGAAAATTGTATCGCGGCTCAAAGGGTATCGCGGGTGAAATGAGCCATATGCCTATTGATCCAAATGGCAGATTATGCGGCTGTGGTCTTAGAGGATGTTTAGGCACTGTAATTTCTGCCTGGGCATTAATTGAAAGAGTTAGAACACTATCTAACCTTTATCCGTCAAGTCCTTTATTGCAAGGGACACTAAACATTATTGATATCGAAAATGCTGCATCCGATGGAGATCCGTTAGCTATTCAGGTAGTTACTGAAGCGACGAATTATTTAACCAGTGCGATAACAAGTCTTGTTAACTTAATGAATCCGGATATGATCATAATCGGAGGAAGTTTATCACGGCTTGGAGAATTAGTACTTAATCCTATTCAGGAAAAAATTGATTCATGTGCACTGGTAAGCAGTGTTGCAAAAACTAAATTAGTTACAAGTACTCTTGGTTCAAAAGGAATTGCGATAGGCGCTGCAACCTTAGCCATTGAACAAGCTTTTATCGATCCTAAAATATTAAGAGAAAATATTGTCCCAGCTGTGATGAAATAAAATTATAAACATCTATTTAAAGAAATCAGAAGTAATAGGAGAAATTATGAAAACCAATAATAAACACAATTTTATAGTTTTGGTTTGTGCACTCATACTTATTACAGTTCCGTCATGCGATAATCCTCTTGACCCTCCAGTTCCCAGCTGGCAGCTTGTTTGGCAGGACGAATTTGATGGTTCCGAGGGTCAAAGTCCAAATCCAGCAAACTGGGCATTTGATATCGGAACAGATTGGGGTAATGCACAACTTGAATATGATACAGACCGTCCCGAAAATGCTTCTTTAGATGGTGATGGAAATCTTGCAATTACCGCCCGAAGAGAAGCATATATGGGAAGTGCATTTACTTCTGCCCGGATAAAATCACAAGGTTTATTTGAACAGGCTTACGGAAGATTTGAAGCGAGAATTAAATTGCCTTGGGGTCCGGGCATATGGCCTGCTTTCTGGTTGCTAGGATCTGGTGTTGAGACTGTAGGCTGGCCTCAATGTGGTGAAATAGATATTATGGAATACCGCGGTCAGCAGACCAATCTTATACATGGGACAGTTCACGGTCCTGGTTATTCGGGTGGTGCTGCAGTTACAAAAAGCTTTGGATTTGAAAATAAAAGATTCGATGTTGATTTTCATCTGTTTGCTGTTGAATGGGGACAAAACTATTTAAGGTTTTATGTCGATGATATACTCTATCAAGAAATTAGACCCGAAGATTTGCCGGGTCAATGGGTGTTTGATAATCCATTCTTTATAATACTCAATGTAGCTGTTGGTGGGAACTATGTTGGTTTTCCTACAAGCGAAACACCGTTTCCGCAAACTATGCTAATTGATTACGTTAGAGTCTATAAAGAACAGTAAGCATTATTATTTCGAATTCAAAATACCGAACTGTTTCGAAATATATTTAATAAAAAATTTACTTCTTCACCTTCAATTGGAAATTAGGAAAGTTAATGAGCAGTAAAGAAATTCATAAAACAGCACCAGGCGATCGAATATCCTTTGGTCAAAAATTTTCTTATGGGCTAGGATCAATTGTCAATAACCTGCTTGGTGGTGCAATTGGATATATGTCAATTGTGTTGAATGTGGGTCTCGGTATAAATCCAGCACTCGTTGGTACACTTCAAGCTATACCTCGATTAACAGATGCGATGACCGACCCTATAATGGGATATATTTCAGACAATACTCGATCTAAATATGGAAGACGCAGACCATACATTTTCATAGGTGCAATCTTTGTAGGACTCACATTTGCCTTAATGTGGCAGCTGCCCGGAGGATACAGTGAAATGTTTTATTTCTGGTTCTTCCTCATCGGTTCAATCATCTTCTATTTATTTTATACAATCTTTGCGACTCCCTGGGTTGCATTAGGCTATGAACTTACCTCTGATTATCACGAACGAACTCGCTTGATGGGTGTTATGAATTTTATGGGACAGTTCGCCTGGATAACGTTACCGTGGTTCTACGCTTTTATGGAGAATGACCGATTCTTTTCTGATTCTGTACAAGGCGCAAGAACACTTGCGATTATAATCGGTGTCTTTGTGGCAGTGGTTGGCATTATGCCCGCAATATTTTGTAGAGAACGTTTTGTGGCTCAGGAGGGTGAAGTAAAAGTAAAAATTAAATTTTTTGAGGGCTTGAAAAAAAACATAGTTGAATTTTCTAAAGGGTTAATGATAACTATTAAAAGATTAGAATTTTTAAAACTGTGTGCAGGTACGTTTTTCGTTTTTAATGCGATTATGTTGGTTGGAGCATTCAGTTCTTACCTTACAATATTTTACGTATGTGGCGGCGATAACGATATGGGTGCAAAATATATGGGTTTATTTGGAACAGTTACAACATTTTCAACTCTTGCAGCGATAGCGGGTGTTACCTGGATTTCCTCAAGGATTGGCAAAAGAAAAACATTCATAATTGCTACATCAATAATGCTGTTCGGCAGTATTTTAAAATGGTTTTGTTACGATCCGATGGCAACCTGGAAAGTAATTCTCCCTGCACCGTTTATAGCCGTAGGAATGGGTGCGCTATTTACTTTAATGGGCTCAATGGTTGCAGATGTATGTGATCTGGACGAACTGGAAACAGGAGAAAGACGTGAAGGAATGTTTGGAGCAATTTACTGGTGGATGGTTAAGCTTGGAATGGCATTAGCATTTGGTATTTCAGGATTTTTACTTAATGCTACTGGTTTTGTTGTTGATTTTGGCGGTGCTCAAACTTCCAGCACGTTTTTCTGGATGAGAGTTGTTGATGTTGGTATTCCTGCTGCTGGCTGTCTAATTGCAATTTTCTCTGTTACTTCTTTTAAAATCACCGAAGAAAGATCTTATGGAATACGAAGCGAATTAGAAAAGCGCCGCAACAAAACTATTATTTCCGGAAAAGTATCATAGAATCCATGATAATATTTAAAGAAAATAAAATGATTGAAGGATTTATAATAAGATGAGAGAAATCAAAAAAATATCAGCTTTATTCTTTATCAGCTTATCATTTCTATTAGTCAGTTGCGAAGGAGATAGTAACGAAATAGACGGTAAAAAATCTGATGATGTAAAATCAATTGTTATTACAATGATCGCAAAGAGTTCTGCAAACCCTGTATTTGAATCAGCAAAAATCGGAGCGATAAAAACTGCAGAATCTCTCACTGAAAAATATAGTAAGCTCGATGTTACTATCAATTGGCAAACTCCCGGTAATGAAAGTGCTTCTGAGCAGGCGGAAATAATACGAAATGCAGTTCAAAATGGCAGCAGCGCAATCATTGTTTCTTGTTCCGATATAGATACACTTACACAGGCGATTAATTATGCCGTTGAAAATGGTGTTGCCGTTATGACTTTTGACAGTGACGCTCCCAATTCCAAACGTTTTGCTTATTATGGTCCCGACGATTTAGAGATGGGTAAAAAGTTGATGAATGAATTAGGACAATTAATTAATGGCAGGGGTAAAATCGCAATTCTTGGTGGTAACAAGATGGCCAACAATCTTCAGGAGAGAGTTAAAGGAATCATGACAGCCGCTGCTGATTATCCTGATATAGAGATTGTCGGAACATATTATCATCCTGAAACTGAAGCTGATGCGATTGCTGTAATAGCTGAGGTTATGAAATTAAATCCTGATCTTAAAGGTTGGGCAATGGTTGGTAGTTGGCCTTTCTTTGGCGAAAAATTAAAAGATGTTATTGAACCCGGCAAAATAAAAATTGTTGCTGTGGATGCACTTCCCGTTCAACTGAAATATATCGAAAAGAATTATGT
>Ga0208980_10002451_pt1 | contig 11258 bp, 8 predicted proteins | sample WetSurMetagenome_3_FD_187993 | JGI IMG/M metagenome (GOLD analysis project Ga0208980, IMG submission 187993) | Wetland microbial communities from Twitchell Island in the Sacramento Delta, sample from surface sediment Aug2011 Site A1 Bulk (version 2) | ecosystem: Environmental > Aquatic > Marine...
GCTGTTATCGGAAACAAATACCTGCACATAATCATATCCATCTTCAATATCCCATTTCGCCCAGAAATTCAGGGCTGCGAATACAGTCTGCGACAAGTCGATCGTCTCGTTCAGGACCATGCTGTTATTTTCGTAATTACTGTACTGACCCAGCGGGGAATCGGCAATAGACCTTGGAGAAGAATGATACTGGGAGGTCGTGGTATTCCACTTGTTGGAGGTCCATTTCTGGAAAGTAGAAGCGGAATCTTCAAAGATCACGACCGGTGTTCCGTAAATTTTATGGATCGTATCGGAAAAAGTAATAAGCCCGTTATTCATCGAAAGCAGGTAATCCACGGCGTCCCCGCTTTGAATATCTTCTTTCAGCGTATAGGTAAAAGCGGCACTTTCCGTCTGGAGGATTTCCAGGTCTGAGAAACTTATCGGGGGGCTGACAGAATCGATGGCATCATTAAGAGGTTGGATGGAAACTGTATAAGTGGCTCCGTCTTCCAGCCCGAGCCGTTCAATCTCAAAGAAAAGCAGCCCTGACTTTGTTTCCAGGATGGACGGTGCTAAATCGGTCACCGTAGCCCAGGGACCGGCGAGTTTGGCGAGCATCATGTTCTGCCACATGTTGGCCTGGCAGAGCGGGATGATCTGGGAAGCGGGCGGCCAGAAGCCTGCCGTACCGTCTCCCACTTCAGGGGTCCAGGAAAACATGAGTGGTTTGGTGCCCTGTTCGCCGTACATCCAATCGTCAGATCCTCCATTGGTGGGATAGATGGTAGTACTGCCTGGTCCGTACTCATAACCATTCTCATAGGTCAGTATTTTACTGAAGGCAGCAAAAATTTCGTCATCCGGACAGAATTCAGGAGTATATCCCCACGGATAAAGCAACTGGTTGGCATATGAGTGGTAGTTCAAATCTATTCTAAAATCATGTTCATTGCAGAAATCGCGGATATTCTGGATCTCAGGCTCGGAAAATGCCGATGGGCCGCGATATGTATCATCAGAAGGAACCGGGGATGAGCCGCTGTTGTCGTATCCCCACATATAGCCGTAATTCCGGTTCAGATCGACGCCATAAGAACCATCCGAATTCTGCCGGCGATTTTTTCGCCATGGACCGCCCCCGTTCGGATTGTTCTGAATGTTGTAGGCGTAGCCGTCCATATTGATGATCGGCACAAAATAAAGCTCGAAATTATCGATGATATACTGGCAATCCGGATCGGTAGTATAATTCTCCAGCAGGTACCACATATAGTATGTCAGTAGTTGCATGCCGATGGGCTCGCGGGCGTGGTGCATGCCGGTATACAGCACTTCCGGTTCATTTTCATTCACAGTTGGGTTGTCGGACAGCCTTACCCAATACATTTCCCGTCCGTTGTGGGTTTGCTGTCCCATTGTATACTTTGGTGAGATCAGGTCAGGATATTGTGCCGCCATGGAATCGAGTTGTGCCAGGCACTGATCGATGGAAAGAAAGCCTCCCACAGACCCCAGCTCAAATCCTACGGGAACCGGCCAGTCACGGCTCAGGGTATATTCCACCTCCTTCAGGGCATCCAGATCTGACATATAAGGCGCATTACGGTCGATGTAATACTGTGTAACATCCGGGATCTGAACCTCATATTGCACGCCGTTTTCTCTGGCAACGGCAAGCTCCCGCTCCGACAATTCGCAAATGACATATACGCCGGCCTTGAAGATGCCGTGATCAATGGCAAGGCCTTTGGAAGCCAGCATTTTCAACTGGTCCTGGTCAGCAAAAAGCTTAACTCTGGAATACTGTTCCTGGGAATAACCGGCAAGGGTAATGCAATAAATAAGCACTGAGAGGAGAAGACTTTTCATGGTGAGGTCATTAGTTTGATTGATGCGCAAATATATATTTTTTAACCGACGGGTTAACCTGTCGGTTATTTATACAGCAGGAGCGACCGGCCGGTCGCCCCTGCCGAAACATTCATTTTTACTTCCAGCGGAAAGTGGAGATCATGTGCCTGATATCCTCTTCAATGAACTGTATGACCGGGGCGAGGGAATCGTTGTTTGGGGTTACGCTGAAATAGAGGGCTGCCCGGAGGAAATGCGATGAACTGTCTGTGACAAAGAACTGGCAGGGCGATGCGGCCCCGGCCCCCTCAATATAATAAACCAGTCCGTATACCCGGTCCTCTGGCCGGTATATCAGTGAATCATCTATGGCGTCGGCCTTGGGGATGTGTTTCAACACAAAGGTCCGGGCATCTTCCAGGTATTCTACCAGGTTGCCTTTTACCGGTTTATAGCTGACATGTATCCGGCCTTTGAATTGCGGGTAATCGATATTGATCCAGTAAGGCTCAGAAGTTGGACGGTTGTCAAAAAGGATCTTCGAATAAGCCGGGTATTCGAAAGTATAAGGGTAGGTAGTATCGAACCTGACATACTGTTTTTCAGGAAGGTCGATCCTGAAATAGCCCCTCGGCTTCGGGGAATAATCCTGGTTGCACCCGGTGATCAGCAAGCAAGCAACAATGAGGAAAGACAGGTATTTCATATTTTCATAGAGATCACGGGTATTCAAAATCATTCCAGGTAGGTATCGTCAGGCAATTCTTTGGGAGCACGGGTCACCAGTACCCTTTTAATTCTTCTTTTATCGACCGCTTTAATGGTAAAAGTAAACTGCCCGTAAGTCACGGTTTCATTTCTTTCAGGCATCTTCTGCATGAGCTCCAGGATGAGTCCGGCTAAAGAATCTGCATCTCCCCTGGCATCATCGAAAACATCGTCTTCGATATCCAGGATCTTGATCATGTCATTAAGCGAAGTTTTTCCTTCGAAGATATAATTCCTGTCATCAAGCCGGGAGTATTCAAATTCTGCCACAGGTTCGTCGTGTTCATCGCTGATCTCTCCGATGATCTCCTCGATAATGTCTTCCAGGGTCACAATTCCCGAAGTCCCGCCATATTCATCGACTACAACGGCCATATGAATTTTCTTGAGCTGGAATTCCTGGAGGAGATCATTGATCTTTTTATTTTCAGGGATAAACAATGCATCCCTCATCAGCTTTTTCCAGTCAAAATCTTCATTTTCATTAAGATGAGGCAGAAGGTCCTTAATATACAGGATGCCCTCCACATGGTCGAACGTATCCTGATACACAGGGATCCTGGAATAACCGGCATCGATAATGATCTTCAGCAAGTCTTTGAAGCCTGTGCAAATATCCACGGCAGTTAAATCAACCCTGGATTTCATGATCTCCTTGACTTCGATGTCGCCGAATTTTGCAATCCCCTGAAGAATTTTCTTTTCTCCTTCGGGCGTGTCCTCTTTGGTGGTAAGTTCAATTGCATCGGACAACTCGCTGATTGAAACATTGTATGTTTTCCGGCCAATCCGTTTGTCGATTATATTCGTGGATTTTACCAGGATTATACTTAAAGGATATACCAATACCATAAGGACCCGGATGGTAGGGGCGATAAACCTGGCAAACCGAAGGTTTTGCCTTTGGGCGTATACTTTAGGCATAATTTCCCCCAGCAACAGGAGAAGGGCTGTTATAACCACCACCTGCACCAGGAACGCCACCCAGTATTTCACTTCCTCAAAATTGATCAGGCTGTTGACCACATAGGTGGAAATAATGACGATGGCCACATTGACGAAATTATTGGATATCAGCAAGGTGGCAAGCAACCGCTTGGGCATTTCCAGCAGGTGCAGCACCGCTTTGTTGGCCCTGTCCTCCTTCGACCGGAGCTCATGCAACTGGTTCGGCCCCAGGGAGAAGAATGCCACCTCCGCCCCTGACATCAGGGCGGAACCGATCAAAAGGATGAATATCGCTACTATTCCAATGACCACTCCAACGGTGCCTGCCGCCGTGGTAGCATTCAGTAAGATGAACATGAACTGATGAAAAGGGTCAGGATCAATTATTTCCAAAGCTTGAAAAGGTTGGTTTCCGGGGCAAAGATAGAAAAAAGTCGTCAGTCTTCAGCCGTCAGTCTTCAGTCTTCAGTCCAGAAATTTTGGGAACTACCATTTGATAATATCAGTGACCATTCATTCCTGGAGACTGACGACTGACGACTGAAGACTGGAATCAGAACGGCAGGTCGTCCTCTTGTTCCGGCCCCAGGTCTTCCGCTGCCGGGATTTCTGTTTTCACTGGCTTTTCCGCCCTTGGAGGAGCCGGGGCATATTCCTGGCCCTGGCCTGCCCCATTGCCGGAGCCCTGGTCGCGGCGACCGCCCAGCATGACCATATTGTCGGCTATGATCTCTGTAGTGTAACGCTTATTGCCATCTTTGTCCGTCCAGTCGCGAGTCCGGATCTTGCCCTCGATGTATACCGAGTTGCCCTTTTTTAGGTAACCCTCGGCAACTTCAGCCAAGCCACGCCACAGCACAATATTATGCCATTCAGTGTGTTCAGTTTTTTCACCATTCTTTCCCCGGTAGGTTTCCGTTGTAGCCAATGTGAAATTGGCTACTTTCACCCCGCCTTCCAGATTCCTGATCTCAGGATCCCGCCCAAGATTCCCGATCAAAATCACCCTGTTAATTCCCGCCATAGCTTTTAAGTTTTAAGGTTTAAGTTTTAAGGTTTAAGTTGAGTAACTTAGTTATTAGTTACAAAAATATACGAGATTTTATTGTTTATCCGGATTTTTTAAAAATATACCCGGTCGAAATCAACTTTTTTTAAAAATTTTTCTATCAGCCTGGGAACCGGGTATTTATAAATATCTTTCCATTGTATTTTAAGATATCCTTCCGGATTTAAGGTTGAAGGCTGAAAAATGAAAAATTTCACGTACAGTTCTTTATGGGTCAACATATGCCGGTCCCTTTCAACATGAAGATGACTGCCTGCCTTGAATGTGTCGTGCGTCATTTCGATGAATGCCGGATGAGAAAGAAGCATTTCTTCCGGCAACTCTTCAGGTGTTTCAATCAGTGGAAAATCATACAAGTTCCTCCAGATCCCCGGAAATATCCTTTTATGGAGCCATGTCACCGGCTCACCATCTTCTTTTCCGATAAAAACCATGTAATTAAAATAATGAACTTTCTTAGGCTTTGATTTATCGATAACCGGGAGAGAACCCGCCAGTTTATTCCTGAGTGCAAAACACTCCGGGTTCACCGGGCAATCACCGCAATTTGGCTTGTTCGGCAAGCACACCAGGGCTCCCAATTCCATGATTGCCTGGTTAAAAGTCCCGGGCTGCTTATGGTCGATCAATCCTTTGAGTATTTCTTTCACCTGTTTTTTTACTTTCACCGAATTCACCGGTTCAGAAATCCCAAAATACCTTGAAATGACCCTCAGCACATTTCCATCGATGACCGGGCTGGGTTCATCAAAGGCGATGGAGGCGATGGCGCTGGCCGAATAATCGCCGATCCCTTTCAGTTTAATGAGCTCTTTATAGGACGATGGGAACCTGGAACTATGATTGTCACAAATATCCTTTGCCGCTTCATGCATATGCCTGGCCCTTGAATAATAGCCCAGGCCCTGCCATACTTTCATTACCTCATCGGGAGCTGATTCAGCCAGGGATCCAATATCAGGGAATTTTTCCAAGAACCTGTGATAATAACTTAATCCCTGGTCCACACGGGTTTGCTGAAGAATCACTTCAGATACCCATATGCGGTAAGGATCGGAAGTGTCACGCCAGGGAAGCTTTCTTTTATGTTGATCGTACCAGCAAATGAGTGATGAAGTAAAATGCATTCTTCTGAAACAAATTTATATTGAGCAATTTAGAACGAATTTTTTTTCTTTATAAACATTCCTTTATTGAAAAAGTTATATCTTTGCAGCCTTTAAAAAAATAAAATTATAAATCTTAAACGAAAAGAGATATGACAAAGGCTGAAATCGTAGCTGAAATAGCTAACAAAACAGGGATTGAAAAAGTTGCAGTACAGGCAACCGTTGAGGCTTTTATGGAAGCCGTGAAGAACTCGCTGTCAAATGGCGAAAATTGTTACCTCAGGGGATTCGGAAGCTTCACCATCAAGAAGAGGGCTGAAAAGACCGGTAGGAACATTTCAAGGAACACCACCATCATCATTCCGGCTCATAACATTCCTGCTTTCAAGCCTGCAAAGACTTTCGTGAACGAAGTTAAGTCGACTGTAAAAGTTAAGTAACAACATAAACACGAGCATATTATGCCCAGCGGGAAGAAAAGAAAAAGACATAAGATGGCCACGCACAAGCGTAAAAAACGCTTGCGTAAGAACAGGCATAAGAAGAAGTAATTAAATTATATACCTTACGATATCTTCTCTCTAATTCAGGCGTTATCTGCTCCCGGTTTGATTTAATGTCAAAATGACTTCAAGGTGGACAGGGAACTGATTATTGATGCGAAGTCAGGGGAAGCTGAAATAGCTTTGCTTGAGGATAAAAGTCTTGTTGAGCTTCACAAGGAAAAGAGCAATCAAAATTTCCAGGTGGGCGACATGTACCTTGGCAAGGTCCGCAAGATCATGCCAGGACTCAATGCTGCATTTGTAGATGTCGGCTATGAAAAAGACGCCTTCCTGCATTACCTGGACCTCGGCCCTCAGGTCAGATCGTTGAGCAAATATACCAAACTGGCCATTGCGGGGAAAGCCGTGAAAATCCCGATGGATCAATTTGTCGCAGAAGAAGACATTGAAAAGACCGGAAAGATCACCCAGGTGCTGAAAGTCAATCAGCCGGTGCTGGTGCAGATCGAAAAAGAACCCATCTCCTCAAAAGGCCCCCGCATCTCTTCGGAAATATCGATCGCTGGCCGTTTCCTGGTACTCGTACCGTTCTCAAATCGCATCAGTGTTTCGACCAAAATCAAATCGGTAGAGGAGAGAAACAGGCTTAAAAGGCTGATAATCAGTATAAAACCCAAGAATTTCGGGATCATTATCCGCACTGTTGCCGAAGGCAAACTGGTAGCAGAACTGGATGCCGACCTGAGGAACCTCGTGACCAAATGGCACGAGATGATCAAGAAATTACAGGATGCCCTGCCTCCAAAGAAAGTTTTAAGCGAGCTGGACCGCACTTCGGTGATCCTACGGGATGTCCTCAACGAGTCGTTCAATTCGATCACCGTTAATCATCACAGCCTTTACGAAGAGATCCGTAATTATATCGGTAAGATTGCCCCGAAGAAAGTCGACATCGTTAAAATGTACCGCGGCAGGGTACCCATTTTCGAGTTTTTCGGCGTCGACAGGCAGATCAAGAATGCTTTTGGCAAGACGGTCAGCATCAAGAGCGGCATCTATCTCATCGTGGAGCACACTGAAGCGATGCATGTCATAGATGTGAACAGCGGCCACCGGTCCAAAAAGGAAAACAGCCAGGAAGAGAACGCCCTGGCCGTAAACATGGAAGCGGCAACGGAAATAGCACGACAGCTCAGGCTTCGCGACATGGGCGGGATCATTGTGATCGATTTCATCGACATGCATGACTCCAAGAACCGCCGTCAGCTGTTCCAGAAGCTAAAGGACGAGATGGCCAAGGACAATTCCAAGCATACCATCCTGCCACCCAGCAAATTCGGACTGGTACAGATCACGCGGCAGCGCGTGCGGCCGGAACATGAGATCGAAGTGCTTGAAGAATGCCCTTCGTGCGGCGGCTCCGGAAAGATCAGGTCAAGCTCCCTGCTTATCGATGAGATCGAAAGCGGCATCCGCTATCTCATCCAGGAGCAGAATGAATCCTACATCAAACTCACCCTGCATCCTTTCATTTATTCATATTTTACAAAGGGATTCCCGTCCCGCAGGATGAAGTGGTACATGAAGTACAAAAAGTGGATCGACCTGGAATCGGTCAGCACGCACCACATCCTCGAATACCATTTCTTCAACAAGATCGAAGACGAGATCAAGATGCACGGCGAAGCTCCTTCCAAGACGCCGTTGGACAGCGTGCCGGTGGAGGGGGAGTAGGCAGTCAGCAGTCAGCAGTCAGCGGTCAGCGGTCAACAGAAATTATCCGTGTAAATCAGTCGCATCCGTGTTCATCCGTGCGCTATAAATTGAAGGCCTACATTGTTTTTCCCCAAATTCTCTCTAACTTTACGGCATCTGCGATATAGAGATCATCTCAATATTTCAGGCTGACCAAACTAAAAATTCGATGAAAAGGTATTTCCTTGCCGCGGCAATGGTGATTGTTTGCGGGTTTCGGCTATTCAGCCAGGAGGAGCCGGTAGTGAGAATTAAACTCGAAGAAGAAGAGCGGTTCCGGTTTGAAAACTACAGGCTGTCATTCATAAATCCGGATTCAAGCGTATTCATTGGCGATAGCGGCGGGGTGACCGGACCATTTTCACGTAAAAGTGTAGTAATCGGTTTTTTCGCAGGAAACAACGATACAGCCGGATTACATAATGTTTACATCGGTGCATACAGTGGTTATCATGAGTTTCATGGGACCAATAACACCTACATTGGCTTTAATAGCGGAAAGGAGAGTGATTCGGCTTTTTCCAACACGTTCGTCGGATCTCTGAGCGGTGAATACAACACGACCGGTAATATCAATACGTTCATCGGTAGAAGGGCAGGGAACCTGAATACGACAGGATCAGAGAACACATTCCTTGGACAAGCATCGGGCTATTGGAATAAAACCGGTTCCTTAAATACATATGTCGGCCGAGCTGCTGGATATTTTAATGAGGAAGGTGACAGCAATGTTTGTATCGGTTACAATGCAGGAGCCTACAACACATACTCCAACAGGCTGTATATTTCCAATTCCGATACAGAGGATCCCCTTATTTACGGTGAATTTGACAATAAAATGCTCAGGTTCAATGCAGGAAGGCTCGAAATCAGGAATCCGCTGGAAAATACCATTATTGGGGATAGCTCGGGTATACAGGTTAGCGGCAATCAAAATGTTATAGTAGGAACCCAGGCCGGGAAATACTTGCAGGGCAGCTATCAAAATGTTTTAGTGGGAGCCCAGGCCGGTAAATCATTGACAGGAGGGGGCAATAATATTTTCATCGGTTACCAGGCGGGCCTTTTCAATACGTCAAGCTCGGGCAATGTATTCATCGGAATGAAGACCGGATGGCAGAATACATCGGGCAGGCTGAATGCTTTTGTTGGCACCAATGCCGGATTCAATAACATGACGGGCAGTGAAAATATATTTCTTGGCACATCGGCAGGTGCCTCCAACACAACCGGTAACTTTAACACTTACCTTGGAAGAAAAGCCGGGTTAAATAACATTACCGGTTCCGGAAATGTGTTCATTGGCTATTTCGCCGGTGCTTCTGAATTGGGCAGCAATAAACTTTGCATCGCCAATTCCGGCAATCCTGAACCTTTGATCTACGGCGATTTTGAGAAGAATAAATTAAAATTCCATGCCGATACCGTGCAGGCTGCGGGAAAATTTTATGCAGCAGGAGAAATAAGGACGGATCAGCAATACAATATAAATGGGAATCCCGGCGTCACAGATACGATTAACTCTGTCACCTCGTTCGATTTTACCGAACAGAAGCTGAAATACCGCACGACCATTTTCAACGGTGGAATCGCAACTTACGTAAGCCCGGAGTCTGGCTGGGTGGACGAGGTCGGGGAGTACTTTACCCCCTGCGGCACGATCAGCATTATTGGGGAGTTCAATGAATGGGCGGGAGATCAAGATATGATGAGGGATCCCAACAATCCGGACCTTTGGTCGACAACGGTCCAATTCACAGGTGAGGATGATTGTCACCCTGAACCATGCGATTCGATCATAAAAGTGAAATTCCGTGAAGATGCCAGTTGGGATGTGAACTGGGGCTCTGCAGAGTTTCCATCGGGAACGGGGATCCAGGGAGGGGACAGTATTCCTGTCCCGCTGGATAAGGTCTATGAACCGACTATCTATTATGTGACTTTCAATTGCTTTACAGGAGAGTATTCATTTGAAAATCTTTCGGGGTATTGTCCCGATTCCATCACCGATATCCGAGACAACAGAAAATACGCCACGGTGTTAATCGGCAGCCAGTGCTGGATGGCCCAGGATCTGAATGTGGGCACCCGAGTCGACAGTACTACCACTCAGACTGACAATGAAATCATCGAAAAATACTGCTACCGTGACCTGGAATCAAACTGTACCGAATGGGGCGGGCTATATCAATGGAATGAACTGATGGATTATACCACTACTCCCGGAATACAGGGCATTTGCCCTGCCGGTTTTCATGTCCCCACAGATGCAGAATTCAAGGTCCTGGAAGGAAATGTCGATAGTCAGTTTGGTGCGGGATCGACGGAATGGAACAAAACCGGCTGGCGTGGATACGATGCCGGGCTGAATCTGAGATCAGCTGACTGGGTCGGTGGAACGGATGCCTTCGGTTTTCATGCCCTGCCCGGCGGATACCTGACAGACTATGGAAGTGGGCAAGGCTATTACGATAACGGTTGTTGCAACTGTTATCCGACTTCTACTGCAGGATCACCTGGTAATATATACAATATAAGGTATATGAATGGAAATACCGGTAATCAAATCAACAGAACAGACAATTCGATGATAAATGATGGCATCAGTTTGAGATGTGTTAAAGACTAAACATAATCGGCATCGTATACTGCACTCTAACCGCCTGGCCACGCTGCTTTCCCGGGATCCATCTGGGCATGGCTTGGACCACACGGAGGGCTTCTTCGTCGCATCCTCCGCCGATGCCGCGTAACAGCCTTACGTTTGAAACGGAGCCGTCCATTTCAATAACGAACTGAACAAAAACCCTCCCCTGGATACTTTTTTCAACAGCTGCCGTGGGATATTGAAGGCTGTCAGCAAAATAATTGTTCAGGGCCTCTTCCCCTCCGGGGAATTCCGGCATAGATTCCACCACCAGGAAGATATCCGAACCTCTTGTCACTGTATCATCTTTTGGAATATCCATCATCTGCATCTCCTGGACATAATATTCGGTGTCATTATTTCTCCTGGAGCTGCCTGTTCTCTTACTGGTGACAGCTTCATCCATAAGCACGACGCCTCCCACTTCCTTCGATTCCGTTATTTGGGCATCCTTTGAAACAGGTTCGATTTCCATAACAGCATTATTTTCGACGACTGGTGCCTGCTTTTCCCCTGCGTCATCCACAAATTCTGCAGCATCTATAACCTCAGTTTCCGGCTTATTTATGACGTCAGTCTCAATTTGATAAACTTGTTCAGGCTGACGGGCGGGTTGGATA
>Ga0208980_10002452_pt1 | contig 11257 bp, 11 predicted proteins | sample WetSurMetagenome_3_FD_187993 | JGI IMG/M metagenome (GOLD analysis project Ga0208980, IMG submission 187993) | Wetland microbial communities from Twitchell Island in the Sacramento Delta, sample from surface sediment Aug2011 Site A1 Bulk (version 2) | ecosystem: Environmental > Aquatic > Marine...
GTGCGGAAAAGCGCTTTCTCTTTCACATGCAAGGTCAGGTAACTCAATCATGCTTAGCGGTTATATGGGCATGAGCGATGTCTTCGACAATGCCATTGCAGATTTTTCGATGCTCTATGCTGACCAGAATGAGAGCGACCACGCGGCGCTTGATAAAGCAATTAAACAGGGTAAGGTGCAGGCGGAAATCGAAGAGCAAAAGTAATATATGGTTTTTAAATGATATTTCTTCATTTGATTTCATATAATTAATAAATTATATCGATTGATAAATGGATAAAGCTAATGATTACTGGAGAATCCGTCTTGATGAATGGACATCTCTGGAAAAACCCGAACGAATGTCCGAAATTCTGTTCGGACTGATAATGGTGCTGACATTTACAGGCACAATCAGCGTTTCTTCTGCGGGTGAACAGGACGTGGGCCAGCTGCTATGGGCGGCTCTGGGTTGCAATGTTGCATGGGGGCTTGTTGACGGTATAATGTATCTCATGGACGCACAGATAGGCCGCACATATAAAGTGAAAATCATGAACCTGATAAAATGTTCTGAAACAGGTTCTGAGACCAGGAAATTAATGAGGGAGAATGTTTCACCTCTTGTGTCCGAACTGATGAATGACGAAGAAATAGACAAACTGACGGAACGGGTTAAAAACCTTCCTGACATTTCCGTAAAGAAAACTCTCACGTTTAAGAACTTAATAATTGCAGGGCAGATTTTCCTGCTTGTGTTTTTCGTTACATTTCCCGTTGCACTGCCGTTTGTATTCATTAATGAAGTTGCTCTTGCAATGAGAGTATCCAACGGGATTGCTGTATTGCTGATGTTTACCGCGGGATTTTCTCTTGCAAAATATTCGGGACTCAAACCAATAAAAACAGCGCTTGCATACACGGCAATAGGTGTTTTACTTGTTGCCCTGACGATGGCGCTCGGAGGATAATAAAAAAAGTATTGTTTAAAATTAAGTTATATATAATATGGCAATACCAACAACAAGAACTAAGGAAAATGCAGAGATAAGAATTCTCGAAGACAAATGCAACGGCTGCGGAATTTGTGTTGAGGTTTGCAAAGATTTCACCCTTGTGATGGAAAACGGGAAAGTAAAAATCAGTGGAAATCCGGTTTTTGGCTGCATGGGCTGCGCACATTGTATGGCAGTATGCCCGAATGATGCAATTGAAATTCACGGAAGAACAATGTCGCCATCCGGTTTATTCGAACTGCCTTCAGAAAAAAGCACTGCCGGTTATGAGCAGCTTCTTTCTTTATACCAAAGAAGAAGGTCAGTGCGTGAGTTCAGGGATAAACCCGTCGGTAAGGAAATGGCAGACAAAATTATGTCAGCCGCAATGACCGCTCCCATGGGGCTTCCGCCGTCTGATATCAACGTTCTTGTTCTTGACAGCAAGGAAAAGAACAGGGCGTTCGCAAAAGATTTCTGCGATTTGCTTGAAACAATCAAATGGTTTGTGTCCGACTGGTTTACGTTTCTGATGCGCCCGTTCTGGGGGAAGGAAGCAGACGAAATGTTCAAAGGATTTATCAAACAACTCGTGTATAAATATACGGACAGCATGAAAAAAGGGGAGAACTTCGTGAATTATGACGCGCCTCTTTCAATGTATTTTTACGGCTCGCCTTATTCCGACCCGGCTGACCCCGTTATCGCAGCAACTGCCGCAATGTATGCCGGCGAATCTATGGGACTCGGCACATGCATGATAGGAGGCGTTCATCCGTTCATTCAGAACGGAAAAAAGGCAAAATCGTTCAGGGAAAAGTACGGGATTAAATACAAAAGCAAGGCGGGTTTGATTGTCATTTTCGGATATCCCGCGGTTAAATACAGGAAGGGAATAAACCGTTCATTTGCATCAGTAACGACATTGAATTAAATTAAAATTTAATAACATGAAAAACCAATTGATTTTTGCTAGTTTATTTATTTCTCTTTTGTTCGTTTTATCGGGAAACAGAGCAATTTCACAAACAAACGATATTCAAAGCGACCCCGTGAAAGTAGTCGAAGCCGTTTTTGAAGCCGCACGGACAGGCGATTATTCTATTCTTCCCGGGCTTTGCGACCCGACAGGTAAAAACGACGGCGATACTAAAGCAATATGTTTTATTGGAACGCTTTCGGAGGAAGACCAGGCACAGTTTGCAAAATATTTTTCAAAAGGAAAGATAACAGGTGAACCTGAAATATCCGGGGATAATGCCAAAGTGAAAATCATGTTTGGACCCCGTGGAACAGAAGACGAAGAATTCAATCTGGTTAGAATTGACGGTAAGTGGTATTTATCAAGCCTGTAAGAATTGTTCCGGAATTATTATATTTAAAAAACGGATAATACCGGAACAATCACAAGAATTATTTAACGGAGGCTTTTTATGAAAAAAAGCGATTACACACGCTCCACCGCTGAATGGCCTTACGCTGACCTAAATCCGAAATTCCATGTCTATATCAGAAAATATTCCGAAGTAAATGGTCTTGAATATATTGAAAACGAGGTACTTCAGTGCTTTGTTACCACGAATTCAAAAAAAGGATTTCTCGGAAGGATAAAAACCAATTACACGGTTATCTGTATCACTAAAAGATTTCTTTTCTGGGGCATTATTGAAGATGATAAGGAAACTGGTATTGCAGGTGCAAAATGGGATGAGATTTCCGAAATCCGCGACTGGGAAACGTCAGAAATGGGAAAAATGGTTGAGGATTCGGGAGTTGATATTTTTGGATTCATATACAAGGCAAGCAGGCGCGCAAACTGGTTCATTGGCCTCGGAAATGATTCTGCCGGCAGTAAGTGCAGGGACGCTCTCAAGCAAATGATTAAGAAATAATAATAAAATATTTCATTAAATACTTTTATAATTACGGCTATGAAAAAAGTATCGGCTTTATTGATACAGACCGTACTATTGCCGGATTCTTACAGAGAAACAAAAATAATGTTTTTCATAAAATAGAACGGAAATATAAATTATTATGATTAGAAACTTATTCATAAAATCAATTATATATTTATTTATTTTTTGCGGGACTGCATTTACGCAGACTACCGGCTGGATTTCAATCGGCGGCATCGGAGTGGCTTTAACAAGATTGCATTTCAACAGTAACGGGGATACGCTTTATGCGGGAACACTCGAAGGCTATAAGTTCTATTCATTATACTCTACTCAATGGATGTCAAAGGAAATGTCAGGATATATCGGGAGAACCGTGTGGGCAGTATCAAGCATACCGGGCAGGTATTCGCGTATAATCACGGGAAGAGTAAATGCATTCTTTAAAGGGTATATCGAAGTGAATGATAATTTCAGCATCCAGGGAACAATCGTGAGAAACTCGCAGGGTGGAAAATTTACAGACATAAAATTCTGTCCTTTAAATCCGGATACGGTTTTTGCGTGCGGATTCAGCGACATAACTCCTGGAGACCTTGTGAAATCTGTTAACGGAGGTGCTAACTGGACTTTATTATCGGGATACCTGCATACGGCGATGACTGAAATCGCGGTAAATCCTCAGAATAATAATATTATCTTTGTTTCAGGCGACGGGAAAATTACAAAATCCACTGATTATGGAGAAAGCTGGACTTCATCTTACAGCGGTCTGCCTTCAAATCTTGGCTGCTACACTGTTACGCTTAATCCATTTAATTCCCAGATACTTCTCACTTCAAATGATAATGGTATCTACCGTTCTTTGGACGGGGGCGGTAACTGGGTGCAGGTTTCCAATATTGCGTGCAGAAGAATAACATTTCATCCAAATTATTTAAATCTTGTCGCTGCGATTTCTTTCTCTTCCTATAAAGTATTGCTTTCAACAGATGCCGGATTGAACTGGGCTGATTCAACAGGCACATTATCTGTTCCGGCAACAGTCGACCTTGCATTCAGCAGGAATGATAACAGCCTATATATTGCATCTTCAACTTCGGGGGTTTATAAAAAATTATTTACAGTTACGGGGGTGCGCATGAATGAGAAAATTGTACCAGCAGATTTTTCATTGAAACAGAATTTCCCCAATCCATTTAATCCATCAACGAAGATTAAATTCGATATTCCCGAAGTATCGAATGTAAAACTGGCGGTTTATGATATGCAGGGAAAAGAGTTGACCGTCTTAGTAAATGACAGGTTAATAGCCGGCAGTTATGAAGTGATTTTTAACGGCAGTGATTTACCGAGCGGTGCATATACGTGCGTATTAAAAGCCGGTAAATACAGTAGCGCAATTAAATTGGTCTTAATAAAATAGAATTTTTCATTATATAGAGTTAGAGTCAGATAATATTATATCAATTAAATAAAGTTTGCTACTAATAAATAACCTTAAGCTTTTTAATCTGTGTTAATCCGCGGCTGAAGTTCTTGCTTTTGATTTTTGCACTTTGATTTTTGCACTTTAAGTTTTTACCTGTTTTCTTATTTCTGTTTCCTGTTTTTTCGCGGGTTTCTTTCCTGTTTTCTTATTTCTGTAAGGTTTATTTTTGTATAAACAAATTCCTTCAACCATGTTTACTTATAAAGAGATAAATCCGAACCTACTTAATGCTCAGTATGCCGTAAGAGGCAAAATAGTCATCCGCGCTCAGGAACTCGAAGAGCAGGGCAAAAAAATCATTTACTGCAATATAGGCAACCCGCAGGCGCTTAAGCAAAAACCGCTTACATACATCAGGCAGGTGCTTGCGCTTCTTGAATATCCCGGTATGATTACAAATCCCGAAGCGTCAAAGTTATTCCCTGCTGACCTTGTTGACCGCGCGAAAAAGATTCTTAAAAAGAATCCTTCGGGCACAGGCGCGTATACGCAAAGCGCAGGCATTGCCTTTATCCGCCAGGCAGTTGCGGAATTCATAACAAGGAGGGACGGAATTCCTGCTGATAAAGACAGAATTATACTTACCGACGGAGCCAGCAAAGGCGTTCAGGCAGTGATGACTATGATGATTAAAAATGAGAAAGACGGCATAATGATTCCGATTCCGCAGTACCCGCTTTACAGCGCTACGCTCGCGTTGTATGGAGCAAAACAAATCGGTTATTACCTTGATGAAAATAATCACTGGCAGCTTAACGAAAAAATTCTGACGGAAAGCATAGAAAAAGCGGAATCAGAAGGTATTAATCCGGTAGCAATTGCAGTCATCAATCCTGGTAATCCTACAGGGGCGGTTCTTTCGAAAGAAAATATTGAAATGATAATCCGGTTCGCTAAAAAACATAACATCTGCGTTCTTGCAGATGAGGTCTACCAGGAAAATGTTTACATCAAAGGCGTGAAGTTTTATTCTTTCGCGAAGGTAATGCATGACATGAACGAAAAGGACGTTACGCTTTTCAGTTTCCATTCGGTATCAAAAGGATATTACGGCGAATGCGGTCACAGGGGCGGATACTTTGAGACGAGAAATCTTTCTGATGATGTCTATACAGAAATGATTAAACTGCAATCTATAGGACTCTGCGCTAATGTAGACGGCCAGATTGTGACATACCTTGTAGTTGCCCCTCCTAAAGAAGGTGATGAAAGTTATGATTTATATATTAAAGAAAAGAATGGAATTCTACAGGACCTTAAGGACAAATCCGAAATTCTCGGCAAAGGCCTTAACAAAATCCCCGGAATGAAATGTGATATTCCGCAGGGAGCCATGTATGCATTCGTGAATTTTGAACTACCGCAATCAAAAAGCGTTGATTTGGGCAAAATGAATGATGAAGAAAGAATAGCTTATGATGCAAAAAGGGATTTTAACTATTGCATGCAACTTCTTGAAGAAACAGGTATTTGCGTCGTTCCGGGTTCGGGATTCGGACAAATGCCCGGTACTCTGCATTTCAGAACGACCTTCCTTCCGCCAAAAGAGGACATGGAAGCACTGGTTGATAAAATTAAAGTGTTTCATACAAATTACGTTGAAAAATTAGGCATGGCGTAATTTTTGGATAGTAGAATTATTTCAGAATGCTTAATATAAAGTTGTTGTTTTTCATTTTTATTGTTCTCCTCCTTATTGGCAGATGCATCTCCTCCTTGATGCATCTGCTTTTTTTATTCCCTTTTGATAAGACTTATACCGTTCAGAACTTCGTACTCGGAACCTTTGAAGGATAAAACACTTTTTGTAATAAAAAATTCATTGGCTGAAAAGGTTTTATTGAGTTTTTTGGGCTTAAGGTTCAATAAATTCAGTTCGCGGTTTTTCTTTACTCTTCCGAGAGTTATATGCGGGCTGAATCTCTTTTCCTGCCTGTACCCGTAGTTCCCAAGTATTTCAACAATCCTGTTGTTAAGTGTAAATACCTTACCGTCGTCATTATTCACCTTGCAGACCAGAACCCGCGGATGTTTCATGCTCGGAAATGCCCCGAATTCATCCGTTGCAAAATGAATTTCCCCGATATTGTCTTTCTGTATATCAAGCAGGCTTTCTCTTATTTCATTTAACTTTTCTTCATGCGCTTCTCCGAGAAAGAAAAGTGTTATATGAAGTTTGTCTTCCTGCTCCCATTTAATTTTGAAAGATTCGGTGAATCCAAGTTCTTCCTTTATTTCGTCCTGCAGTTTTTTCAGTGAGTTCATGACCCCCTTATCGAGATTAAGAGATAAAAAAATTCTCATCCTGATATTTGATAAGTTTTTAAATTGAATAACTTTTTATAATTTAGTAATATAAAAGAATATATAAACTTTAAAAAGGTTTTTTTATTGACGGCTAATGACAAAATACTTGCTGACGAGTTCATGAAGTTTGTGAATATAGTAAGAAGGCTGAGGAAGGAATGCCCTTGGGACAGGGAACAGACTCATGAAAGCCTGAGAAGATGCCTTCTTGAAGAATCTTATGAGGTGCTTGAGTCAATTGATAATAATGATATGGAAGAACTGAAAAAAGAACTCGGAGACCTTATGCTTCAGGTTGTATTTCACGGCATTATGGCAGAAGAGGCAAAATCATTTGACCTGACGGGAATATTATCGAAGGAAACAGAGAAACTCATTAACAGGCATCCCCATATTTTCGGAGACGTTAAGGTTAAAAATGCGGAAGAAGTAAAAACGAACTGGGAAAACCTTAAAAAGAAAGAAGGACGGAAGTCAGTGCTTGACGGCATTCCTAAAGAAATGCCCGCGCTCTTCAGGGCATTCCGTGTCCAGGAAAAAGCATCGAAAGTCGGTTTCGACTGGAAAGAACACAAACCTGTTTACGAAAAAATACTAGAAGAAGTCAGCGAACTGAAAACCAATATCGAATCTAACGCATCATTTGAAAAAATTGAAGATGAATTCGGTGATGTTTTCTTTTCAATCGTCAATTATGCCAGGTTCCTGAAAGTAAATCCCGAAGACGCTCTAAGGAAAACTATTGAAAAGTTCATTTACAGATTCAGGAAAATTGAGGAATACGCTGAAAACAATAAACTCGTTCTTGAAAATATGACTCTTGAAGAAATGGATGAAATATGGGTAAAATCAAAATCACAAAAGGAGTAATAATTGAAAGCAAAGATTCATAACTCTGTCGGCATAATTTTATACTGCAGATTTCCAAGATCGGTTAAATACCTGCTTATCAAACAGCACCAGGGGCATTGGGGATTTCCGAAAGGGCATATTGAAAAGAACGAGAAAAAGATTGATACCGCAAGAAGGGAACTGAAGGAGGAAACCGGTATACGTTCGGTATCTCTACTGCAGAATAAAATTCTCCTTAATGATGAATATTCTTTTTTCAATGGAAACGGAAAAATAATAAAAAGGATTGGTTATTATATCGGAGAGACTAAGGAGAAAAGAGTTAAAGTTGACGGGAAAGAAATATTAAATTATAAATGGTGCACTTTCAGTAAAGCGCTGGGTAAGATTACTTTTACGCAGACGAAGAATGTGTTAAAGAAAGCAAAAAAATTTATTAAAAATGGGAAATAATACATGATAAAGAGAAGGTTAAAATATACTGTTCTGGTGTTTCTGCTGGTTTTCTCGGCCGTAAATTCATTTGGCAGGAATCCCGGCGGAATAAAAGAAATGAAACTCCGGCTCGACAGCCTTGTAAAATCAGTTTCCTGCGATGTTTCGCTCCAGGTTGTCAGCGCTTCAAAATATGATTTGCTTTATGAATACAGGCCCGAAGCACAAATGATACCCGCTTCAATCACGAAGGTGATTACGTCAGCCGTTGCTCTACATTACCTCGGGACGGGATATGAATTCAGGACCGTGCTGTACACGGATGATAATAACCTTGACGACGGCGTCATAAACGGCAATCTTTATATAAAAGGTTACGGCGACCCTGACTTTGACAGCAATGACATGATTGAAATCATAAAGAAGTTTCTTATTAAAGGAGTCAGGGAAATTACGGGTAATATAGTTTACGATGAAAGTTATTTTGATAACCAGTATTTTTGCCTGGCTGATTATTATTCAAGCGATACAAAGCTTCAGTACTGGCCGTACGTGAATGCGCTGAGTTTCAACAAGAATGCAGACCGGGGAAATGCCGCGCTTGAAGCCGCCACTTTTCTCCAGGAACAGCTTGAAGCAAACAGCGTAAAGTTAGACGGAATTATTATATCCGGGGTGACGCCGGATTCCCCGAAAGAATTATCAAGAGTTACACACCCGATTGCAGAAGTGCTTGCCAATATGAATAAGCCGAGCGATAACCATTCGGCAAATACAATATTCAAGGTTGTTGGTGCAGAGTACAGCAGGCCTCCAGGAACGCTGAAGAAAGGCAGCTATGCAGTTATTGAATATCTTACTTCAATTGGAATTGCAAGAAGTCAATTTGAAATTCTTGAAGGCTCGGGACTGACAAGGTTCAACTATGTAACGTCAAATGTGTATATTCAACTGCTTAAATATCTTTATGACAGGGTTAATTTGTTCGATACGTTTTATTATTCACTTCCTGTTGCGGGAGTTGACGGGACGCTGAAAAAAAGAATGATTCAGACTGAAGCGGAAAAAAATGTCCACGCGAAAACAGGCTCAATCAACGGAGTCAGTACTCTGACGGGGTACGCAATTTCACGGGATAATGAATTAATTATATTTTATATTGCTATGAACGGGTTCAAAGGCGGGAACTGGGAGCCTTACCGTAAATTACAGGACGCAATGTGTGAAGTGTTTTGCTCATTTTCCAGGAATTAATAATTGGCAACCAAGGAAAAAGAATCAGCTGTAACGACAGCAGGAACCGGGGACCTGAAGAAATTAATTCTTTATAACTCGGGCCATGTTTGGAATGATGTTATTTTTCAGTTGCAAAAAGCGACGGGATTTGATATTATTCATTGTGAACAGATTGCTCTGATTGCGCATACAAAGGGTAAAGCAACAGTGAAGTCAGCTGATTTTGAAGAACTCTGCAGGGTTGACAGGGTTCTCAGGGAAATAGAATTAGTTACTGAAATAGTATAATTACACTTGTATCCGGCTATAAAAAATATCGCTGTTCTTGCGGTTTTTCTGGCTTTATCGGTATCACCCGCCGTTGGTCAGAATAAGTTCAATTTTGATTTTGACAGCGACTTCGACTGGATAGACCTTCTCATAGATAAACAGGCCGATTATGGCACTGTCAAAAACCAGATAAAATTCCTGCGCGATGAAATGGATATAGAAGAAGGCAGGGTTCTTCTCCGCGAACTATCAAAACTTGATACGCTTAACGCACTCAATAATCTGCACAAAATTATTGAAAAAGACGTACCGAAAAACCGGGAATATTTCAGGTCCGTATTTAAAGAGAATTTTCCTCAGGCAGAATATATAGACAATTTTCCCGGGCTAATTTATGCCGCCGTAAACATTGTAAAACTGCGAAATACTTTCAACGAAGAGAAAAAACCCTTTGATAACCGTGAATACTTCGTCAAGGAAACGGAAATGATTGCTCCTGATATTAAACTTGATATTGATTATTCCGGCGCTGAAAAAGTGCTTGATATTTTGTATAAACTTGAACCCGGCGCCGATATTAATAAAATAATTTCGCTGAATGATTTCAGCGATGAAATTAAAAGCTTTTTCAGGGCATCTGTTGATGACGGGGAAATTATTGACTGTTTTAAAAACATAAATTCAACCGACCACCTTACGAGGGTTTATATGGTTGCAAACCCTTCAAGTTTCCTGTCTCTCGGCGGTGTTTATATCTACAGGTATAATTACCGCAAAACCCTCGACGTTATAAAGAAACACGAGTATGATATGCTTTCCCACGTTTCATATCTTCTTTCGCTTTACTTTCCGGAAAAAGTATATGTAACAAATAAGGTCTACATGCTTTACGGGAGCCGTAACTGCGGATGGAGAAACAGCGACGGCAGCATCTGCTTTGATTTAAGCAGGTTTGGAAATGATTATGACCTCATGTCTAGGTATATGACAAGGGAAATTTTCTACGATAAGAAAAAAATTCTTCAGCTTGGTTTAGGCAAGTATTTCTTCGACAACGAGGATACGCTCATGTATAACCTGCTTACTGAAGTATATTCGAACGGAATTTCGAATTATATTGCTCCCGTTATGAAAGCGAACAGACCTTCGACACTGCTGGAAAAGGATTTCATGCTGTTTAAGAGAACCGAAAAGGGAATCAGAAAAAAAGAATCCGGCGAATTGATTGACAGTCTCTTCAAAGTCGGGATAAACGATATGTATTTCTATTCAATGGGCGCGCAGATGGCATACTGCATCGATGTTTACTCGGGCAGAAAAGCGCTGAGAAATACTCTGCTTTACGGGCCGATTTATTTCTTCAAAACATACATAGATACATATAAACTCGAGGACAGCAGGATCCGGAAAGTCTTCAGGCTTCCGGTTGAATTTGAGCACAAACTGCATTCGATGAATTATAATATCTCTTATGACATACTGGCGGACGTTATGCAGATAAAAATTCTTTATGATGATTTCCCGACTATTAGTTCTGAAATTACGAAACTGTTTACGAAATATAAAAACAGAAGAGATTTGTGGTTTCTGCACCTGAATGTCGGGAAATTGTACTTGGACAAAGGATATTACGAAAGTTCTTTTGAACATTTTATGCTTAGCATGCAGGGTCTGCAAAGAAAAAGCCTGTTTGTTTCGGATATTGGAGACAGGTATTTTTCAAACGGGGCATTTCAGCAAAGTCTCGGTATGTATGAAAAATATGTAATTTATTCCGAAGGAGCCCCGGACTC
>Ga0208980_10002453_pt1 | contig 11256 bp, 10 predicted proteins | sample WetSurMetagenome_3_FD_187993 | JGI IMG/M metagenome (GOLD analysis project Ga0208980, IMG submission 187993) | Wetland microbial communities from Twitchell Island in the Sacramento Delta, sample from surface sediment Aug2011 Site A1 Bulk (version 2) | ecosystem: Environmental > Aquatic > Marine...
GGAGAAATTTCCTGTTGAAAATGCATTCGATGAAAATATAAGAACCTGGTGGTCAGCAAATACGGGAAATGAAGGGGAATGGCTAAGTGTGGAACTGGATGATAAGGTAACAATAAATGCAATTCAGATAAATTTTGCAGATAATGAAGCTAAGCTTCAACCTGATAGTAAAAATCTTCAGTACTGTTACCGAATTTTAACTTCCGATGATCAGAAAACATGGAAGGTCATTGTTGATAAAAGCAATAATGAACAGGATGCCTGCCATGAATATATTGAATTAAATAAGCCGGTTAAAGCCAGATATATTAAGATTGAAAATCTTAAGGTGCCCGATGGAAATTTTTCAGTTTATGACCTCAGAATTTTCGGAAAAAGGGAAGGCAATGCGCCTGGTGAAGTGACCGGATTAACCGTAGAACGCAACTCATCCGATACCAGGAGAGCCATTGTAAGGTGGGCAAAAAATACCTCAGCAACAGGTCATGTGGTAAACTATGGCACGGATATCAATAAACTCTACACTTCTGTAATGATATACAATGCTGATTCGGTCAGACTAACCGGATTGAATAAAAGAGTAACCTATTATTTCAGTGTCGATGCTTTCAACGAATCAGGGATTACTCCTGGTACAATGAAAGTAAGGAAATAACCTGACTATGAAAATATTTCTTGCAGATTATCATTTTCATGATTGTAAAACAAATTTAGATTTCAGGCGATATTGATTTAATTAATGAAAACAATAAACCCTTAAATGCCCTGAAGGGTACTTGTTGAATATCAGTTTTTATGGGCCCCCTTTAGGGGCAGGGGGTGAAAAAACAGGGAATTGAATTAAGTTCAGAACTTTCCGAATTTCAAAGAGATATTGGCACCAAATCCATTAAGCAAACTACTACTCGTGCGCGGTAATTGAAGGCCCTGTGCATAACGGTAGCTCACTCCTGCATCGAGCCTCATAAACCTGAGGAGATTAATTCCAAGCATAACTCCGGGCTCGATTACAAAATAACTGTCCCATGCATAAGTGTAGTCATAATCTTCAGGATCCATGTTGTTGTACCATTCATTGTGGCCCCATGTGCTGTAAGCAGCCCCTCCTCCGCCAATGAGAAGGGGAAAGGCTACATGGAACATTTTCAAGGGATTAAGTCGGAATTCCAGTTTCAACCCGCCATACCCCCCATACAGATAAACATCCGCAGTATCATTAATACCGCTGTACCTGAGATTTTGCGAGTTCATTATGCCATAACCTGCAAGACCAATGGAAAATGAATGGTTAATTATTATTCCTCCGCTCATGCCACCAAGAAAGGTATCCGCACCATCAAACTGAGTCCATTCAAAATCAGGAGAAACCCACCATCCGATTCCTCCGGTATTGTTGAAAAGTGTCTTTATCTCATCCGATTGGTTATTTCCCTGATTATTTTCAGAACCGTTTTGCGCCTGAGTTCCTAAACATATCATTACAGCAAAAAATATTAGGATTTTCGTTTTCATGGTTTATCGTTTTTGCAGTTAATAATTTATTGGAGTAATAAAACTTTTAAAGATAAACAAAGGAACCTGTGAAATGGTTTAGTAACGAGGAATATGATCGGACTGTCTTAAGATCCAATCATACCATATATTCATTCCCTCTCCGGTCTTTGCCGAAACCGTTATGAATTCAAGGTGATGATTTACAAGGCTTGCATTTTTCGTGAACTCTTCTGTCCGGAAATCAACATATGGTAAAAGATCCGATTTATTAATAATGCACAGATGAGAGGACTCGAACATGTTGGGATATTTAAGAGGCTTGTCTTCTCCTTCTGTCACGCTGATTACAATAACCCGTTTATATTCACCCAGATCGAACATGGCAGGGCAAACAAGATTTCCAACATTTTCAATAAACAATATTGCATTTGTTTCTAAATCCAACTTTTTAAGGGCTGCCTCAATCATGTGAGCATCCAGGTGGCATCCTGAACCGGTATTGATCTGGATGGCCGGGGCACCGGCTTTCTCAATCCTTTCAGTATCGATAAGGGTTTGCTGATCACCTTCAATAACATATAGTTTTCTGGAAGAGATCAAATGGCTGATGGTTTTTTCGAGCATAGTTGTTTTACCCGATCCGGGTGAGCTTACCATATTCAGGCAAAGTACCCTTCTCCCTTCAAAAAACCTGCGGTTCATTCCGGCAGTAATGTTATTCTGAGAAAGAATGTCAATGTTAAGGCTGATAACCTTTTCATGTGAGTGCTCATGGTCATGGCCATGGTCATGCTCATTCTCATGCTTATGCGCGTGTATATGGGTGTGTCCGTTTTCATGAGTATGTTCATGTTCATGAGTGTGTTTCGGATCGTGAATTGTAAATCCGTCCGGTTTACCGCATCCGCATGTATCGCACATAATTACTGTTGTTATTCTTCTTCAATCATCAGTGAAACAACCCTGAATTCATTTCCCCCCTTTATCTCTGAAGGGAATGAGTTGCATATCGGGCAGGTGTCCATTCTTTGGTTCATCTCAAATTCCTTATAACAGGCAGAGCAGATCCCTTTACCCTTGATCTTCACAATATTCAGGTGGGTTTTTTCAAGAACGGAACCTTCTGACAACAAACCTAATGCCGATTCAAAAGCATCAGCTTCGATGCCGCTGAAGTTGCCCACTTCAATCGTGATTTCATTTACCGCCAGGGCTTTGTTTTTTTCCGCCTCCTGACGGGCAAGTTTTATTACTTCTCCTGCTAATGAAAATTCATGCATGGTATAAAGTTAAGCAAATCTGAGTAAACTGGTCAATTTTAATATAAAAGAGCTCATGGTGGCCCATGAACTCTTTTACTTAAACCCTAAACTAACCTAAACTTAACCTCTGAGATATTACCTCATTAAATATGATTCAAAGTTAGATCAATTTAATATCCGTATCAATACCCATTAATGTGTATTTTTTAAAAAGATATTAGTAGTAAAAATGAATTTATGATTTGGAAGCTGGCCACCTTCGATTATTATTTATTTGATTTGTATTCAATCCTTTCCTACCTTTAACATACCTAACTATCAACATGAAAAGTCTCATATCAGGATTCGAACACGATATTTACATCAACAGCTGCCGAAAAGAAAACAAAAGATGGAAGCTGCAGTCCAAAAAGCATTATGAATTCCAAATTAAGAAATTTTAACCGGCCACAATGAAAACAATAATTGAATTATTGGAAAACAGCTCACAGAAGTTTGCGGACAATCCGTATATTTTTGAGAAGAAAACCGACAAATACGAATCCCTGACATACAGGGAAACAAAAGAGCAGGTTTATAAAACAGCTGCAGGACTGCTTGATCTTGGAGTCAGGAAAGGCGATCGGGTTGCATTAATATCAGAATCACGTACAGATTGGGTGATCAGTGAACTGGGAGTATTACATACAGGGGCGATATGTGTTCCTCTTTCTATAATGTTAAAGGAAGGAGCAGATCTGAAATTCCGGCTAGAACATTCTGAGACAAGCTGGCTGATTATTTCAGGTAACCAGGCGGGGAAAATAAGTTCTATTAAGAAAGAGCTCAGAATGCTTAAAAAGGTAATTCTTCTTGATCCCAGGGAGAAATACGAAAATGACGAAGTTTATATGGGTGATCTGAAAAAATCGGGAGAAGAATATCTTAAAAATAATTATGACAGGTTTCTTGAAATAATCAATTCAACAGGCCCGGATGATTATGTCAACATTTGTTATACTTCAGGGACAACTGCCGATCCCAAGGGCATCATTTTATCGCACAGGAATTATACTGCAAATATAGAACAGACTCTGACTCTGATGGATGTCCCGGATTGGTGGACTACTCTTCTTGTCCTGCCATGGGATCACTCTTTCGCACATACCGTAGGAATATATATTATGATGGCGGTAGGAGCCAGTTTTGCTGCGGTACAGGGTAAATCCTACATTGACACACTAAAGAATATCGGGGGAAACATCAAGGAGATAAAGCCGGTATTCATGCTGAGCGCTCCGGCTCTGGCAAAAAGCCTTCGTAAAGGTATTGAAAAGGGAATCAGGGATAAAGGTCCAGCTACGGAAAAGTTGTTTAACCATGCAATGAAGATCGCCTATCGCTATAATGGTACAGGATGGGACAGGGGCAAGGGGCTTAAAATATTACTTAAACCGTTATATAAATTGTATGATATAATCCTGTTTAAGAAAATCCGGGCAAATTTTGGCGGAAGACTTAAATTTTTCTTTGGCGGAGCCGCCCTTCTTGATATAGAGCTCCAGCGATTCTTTTATGCCATCGGAATTCCAATGTTTCAGGGTTACGGAATTTCTGAAGCCTCTCCGGTTATTTCGGGGAACACAGAAAAAAAACACAAGCTTGGATCATCCGGAATTATAGTCGGGATGCTCGATCTAAAGATCTGCAATGAAGAGGGAATTGAATTACCTGGCGGAGAAAAAGGTGAAATAGTGGTTCGAGGGGAGAATGTTATGAAGGGATACTGGAAAAATGAAAAGACCACAAAGGAGACACTGCGAAACGGTTGGCTGCATACAGGCGATATCGGATATGTCGACAGTGATGGATTCCTATATGTTCTGGGCAGGTTTAAAAGTCTTCTTATAGGTGACGATGGAGAAAAGTATAGTCCTGAAGGAATTGAAGAGACTATAACGGACAGGTCAAAATTTATTGACCAGTTCATGCTGTATAATAACCAGAATAAATATACATCGGCCATCCTGGTTCCAAATAAGGAAGCGTTATCAAGATGGGCAAAGAATAAGAATATCAATCTTTCAGAAAGGGAAGGGCAGGAGGCAGTTTTGTTTCTGATTGAGTCGGTTATCGATCAGTACCGGCAGGGTGGAATTTATGGCGATCTGTTTCCCTCAAGATGGCTGCCTGCAGCGATTGCATTAATTGATGAACCATTTACTCAGGATAATGCCCTCATCAATACCACGGGCAAAATGGTCAGAGCTAAGATCACCGAATATCATAAGGATAAAATACACTTCCTGTACACACCTGAAGCAAAGAATATTGTGAATCCAATGAATATTGAAACAATTAAAAAGATCCTGGATGTCAAATAGTATTTATACTTTTTTGTTAATCCTGATATTATGTAATGACTCATTAGGACAATCCTCTAAAAAGAGGGAGACAATTATTATCAGAACTGAGCTTGGAGATATTTATGCCAGAATTGACTTAAAAAAGGCACCGGTAACCTCTTTTAATTTTCTTCGTTATGTCGACAATAGCATGTTCGACAGCGCCTGTTTCTACAGGGTTGTCAGGCTTGATAATCAGCCACGTGACTCTATCATGATTGAAGTAATTCAGGGTGGACGATATGAGAATGAAGATAAAGGATTCGCACCTATTGCTCATGAGACCACTAAAATGACAGGGATAAAGCATAGGGATGGAATAATTTCAATGGCCAGAAACGGACCCGGTAGTGCAACCTCAGAATTTTTTATCTGTGTTGGTGATCAGCCGGAGCTTGACTTTGGAGGTAAAAGGAATCCTGACGGTCAGGGCTTCGCAGCATTCGGGAAAATAATTAAGGGAATGGATGTGGTAAAAAAGATCCATTCACTTAAAGCAGAAGGTCAGTACCTTCAAAAACCGGTTTTAATACTTGAAATAGCCAGGGTGCGGAAACAAAAACCCTGAAGGTGGCAAAGTACAGTAAGATTAGACTCTTGCAAGTATGCTGCAAAAAAATGCAGCATTCCTGAAAGGATTATTAACAAAAGCTAAAGCTGAAAAATCAAAAATTAAGCCCGGGTAATTCAACATTTATTACCAGGTTATTTCTCAAATTCATTTCAGCCGGAACAATCTGTTTGAACCTTTCCTGACCAGTTGTTTTTACTTTCACCGATTTTGCACTCTTCCCGGTTGCTAGCTCAATTGCTTTCGCCATCATAGGGTCGGAAGGATCACCAAATGGAACCGCGTTAACCTGTTCATCTTCAACTTCATAGTCTGGAGTAAGCCCATTAACAAAATCAGAAAATCCGTTTGCGTTCGAAAATTTGGTTACAATAGGCATCATCGCCCATTGTTCATTGTCGTCTGGCATCACCCAGGAACCTACATATTTACCATATGTCGATTCTCCTATCTGCACAACATCCATAAATGGATCCAGTCCGGTTATAAGCAGTTCACTTGCTGAAGCAGAACGCGAAGTGGTCAGAAAATAGACCCGGTTCATATTAATATTAGTCGAAATTGATTTGAACTTATAATACAGATAACTCTCGTAATTATTTGATTTAAGATATGCCAGGAGGTCATCATTGTATAGCAGGTTAACCATTACTGCTTTACTTACTGTCACTTCTGACGGGGCTATTTCCGAAGCCAGGTGCAATGCGGCATCAATTTCACCGCCCGGGTTATAACGCAAATCAACAATCAAATCAGATATACCTGCCGCTTTAAATTCAGTGAAAATACTATCAAGTTTAAGGAGGAAAGCATCATTTTCCCCTGTGATAAACTCAACATAAGCCAGATACCCGATTTTATGCCCATCTATATCCAGCACTTTATGTTCTACAGAGGGATCAGTGCTGGTTACACGGGCAGTCATATTAAGCGATTCTCCGGTTACAACAAGAGTATTGTTTGTAACAGTTCCCAATTGAACCGAATAACTGGAACCGGAGTACATATCATAATAATTCGCAGTATCAAGTGCAGTATTATTAATTGTGAGAATAATGTCACCACGTTCCAGTCCGGCTTCCGCCGCTGGGGACTTTGGATAGACATAACAAACAACGATTATGACATTTTTGGTGCCTACCAGATAAAAAGCAGGATAATAACCCATTGTCACCGGATCACCGTTTAGCTCAGAGGAAAGCTTTGCATAATCTGGAGTTATATAAGACCATTTGTCCTTTTCGGTATACAGCAGCTTATAGAAATAAGTTTCCGGGTCCCTTTCCTTTGTATTGTCTATCCCCGTTGTCATCCTGTTGTTCCATAAATAGTACTGTGTTAAATTTTCATATATCCATTTATTGGTTGCAATTATCTCTTCAGGTACTTTGGTTTCTTCAGTCACGGGATCTTTTTTACACCCGTAAGTAAGAAATATGACAAGTGTACCTGATAAAAAGTAAAACACTATTTTTTTCATATAAATTAAATTAAGTACTCTGACAAAATAAATCCCTTTTACCTAAAACATCTCAGGGAGCAAATTTGATGCAAAATTACTTAATATTATTTTACAGCCCAGAAATAAATTACCCTAATAAATATTGATTGATTTTATTGCATGCACACTTACTTATCCTCTCACTATCTCCTCCTTATCCTTGTCCCAGTACATAGTGCGTCCTTCCAGGTATGCTCTAGTACCCATGTGAGCAGTCATAGCTTCCTGAAATGCCTGGTCGATATTGCATGAATTTGTCTTTCCCTGCCTGATGCATTCCAGCCATTCTCTCATGTGGAGATGAGTTGTGTCGTACCTTTTACCATTAATGTAAGTGTAAAGCAGTCCACGTTGTGCAAAGTAACGCTCTGTTGCAGAGGTTACTGCATCCACCTTGCTTTGCCCTGGCACATATGTGAAGAAGGGTGCATCTGTCGGGATAATTCCCTCCTGGATCTTTTTAGCATAACGTTCTGAATCTCTGTCAGCTGTGATAGTCAGTACATCTGATACTTCCATGGAAGCGTCATGACCCATAAACACTTTTCCTCTGTTCCGGGAACTGGCAAGCGTGGCGCTGTAGAGCATTGAAAGATTTTTGTCGGGCCATTCAAAGACAGTCTGAAGCACATCAGGGACAGTACGTCCGTCTTTGAAAAAATACACTCCTCCTGAAGATGATGCTGATGCAGGGATTCCCACCTGCATGATCTGGTTAACGGCATCAAATTCATGCGTCAGAAGATCACCTGAAAGTCCTGTGCTGTAGTCCCACCAGCAGCGCCAGCGGAAAAAGCGTTCCAGACTGAACTTACTGCGTTCATCAGGTCCCATATAACGATCGAGCTTTGAAGATTTCATATACTCCTCGTATTCCTTTATGCGGGTTGCATCACCCTCAAACTGTTTCCAGTCGATTGTCTGAGGATTGGATCCCTCAATAATAGGATAAACCCATGCCCCGTTAGGTGAATTCCTGTTTGTGCACACTTCAATCAGGTTTATATGTCCGAGAAGATCGTTTTTTATTATTTCTGCAGCCTTCTGGTAAGAGGCAGTCTGACGACCCTGGTGTCCGAGCTGGAATACCACACCTGTCTCCTTAATTGTATTCCGGAGCATATATGTTTCCGGGACAGTCCATGTGAGGGGTTTTTCGCTGTAAACATGTTTCCCCGCCCTGGCAGCAGCCATTGCAATTGTCCCGTGCCAGTGATCGGGAGCCGCAATTATCACTGCATCAATATCGTCAGCTGCCAGTAGTTCCTGGTATGTTCTGTACTGTTTGGGAGCAGGCCCGAATTTTCCATTTGAACCTTCCCTGTAAATATTTGATCCGGTAAGCATTGCAGCTTCTGAATATACATTAAAAATATCACTGACTCCATTGATTACCACATTCAGATCATCCTGCTCTTTAAATTCGTCATATCTTGTATCATCAGGATTCTTCTTTTTTGCTTCGATCAGTGTGTCAATATACGAAGGCTCTGCAAAGCCAATAGCTCTCATAAGCTGTTTACCACGTATACCAAATCCAATCAGACCTATCCTGATCTGCTTTCCGCCTGCCTGAGGCTGAAGGTAAACAGCATTTGCATTACTTAGTTTGAAGACATCTGAAATGTCTCTGTTAAGGAGTTTAATCTTTCTTGTTTTGACGACTCCGTAAGCTATAGCTCCGAGAACAGGAACTGTAGCCAGTGTTTTTAATACTTCACGTCTTCCAATATTCCTTTTATTGTTTTCCTGCGAACTGCCTGAAACACTGTTTTTATTATCTTTTTCCATATCTTCAAATTACAAATTTGTTAAAACCTGAAGGCAATACTTTGATAAGAAACCTGTCAATGCCGATGATCCGTGCCGTTGGAAAAACGAATAAAACACCCAGACCAGCAAGTTCGATGAGATTCTTATCAATCAGAAAATACGAACCCTCAAATGGCATCTTATATTCAATTCCGAGAAGTGCCGGATGCGACATAGTATAAAGCAACAATAGAAGCATTCCTCCAATGCATGAAAGACGGGTAAAACATCCCACCAACAGGCCTAACCCAATTAACACCAGTGCCCATTCATTAAGAAGATCTACCCAGTTCATTAATCCTGCATTCCCTGCCATATTAACAAACATCTGTTCAAACCAGCCTTTTGAATCGATAAGATAAGTCATGGCGGACCAGTTAGGATTCAAAACTTTTATCATCCCTTCATACAGGAAATGCCATCCGATAAAGATGCGCAATACCACCAACCAGGATAGTTGGCCATTAGTTAATTTGTTTTCCATTTCTTTTCCGATTGTTTTAATTTCAACTGATACTGAAGAATTAATATATTAGACAAGCGTATAACGGTTTTTATTGATAGTGAAAATAAATAAATTCCTTCTTTTTCTTCTTTTAAAAAAACATTTAAAATTAATCTTTAACCTGATATTTCAACAATTCATCAGGAATAGATGGGAAATTTTAAAAGAAATTGATACATCCTGAAATTTAATTGCTCCTTGCATTATCTCCATAAAGCTTTATACGTTTATCAAGCTCAAGTTTGAGAACAGTCATGTAATTATCCTGAACTTCCACCGGAACATTTATATAAACCAGGCCTGGCACACTGCTCCACGAAATTTTACCCACAATTTTTGGTGTGATTTTTGCCCCGTTACCAAGCACGGTGATGCTTTTTATCTTATTATCAAGACCTTTGACAACCACATCGCCCATAATCTTCCCCGGAAGGAACAGATAAAGACTAGAAGAGTCCTTTGACAGAGTTGTGGGGCCGTAAAAGTGTCCCGGCCTTATTCCTCCTGTTGTTCCGAATATAGCTTCACTGTGTTTGCTGGTCCATCTGCCCAATTCTGTCAGGATTTTTATTTGTTCTTCGGGAATTGTACCATCCTCTTTCGGCCCGATATCCAGAAGTAAATTACCCCCCATACTTATAACATCGGCAAAGATTGTAATAATTTCATATGGGGTTTTATAGTCGTTGTCATCCTTCTTATAACCCCATGATCCATTCATTGTCATGCACAGTTCCCAGTATTTCAGATTCGGACGCGACACAGGGAAATTCTGTTCCGGAGTATCATAATCACCGTACCCTTGCAACCGGCCGTTGATAATAGCATTTGGATTGTTTTTAAGGATCAGGCTGCGGATGTAATCTGCCCGCCATTCTCCGGCACTATGTTCCCAATCGCCGTCAAACCATATAAGGTCGGGGTTGAATTTGCTGGATATCTCAACAATCTGTCCATGGCAAAATTTAAGAAATTTACCCCAGCGCACAGGATCCAGGGCAGAATCATATCTGGCTGAGTCCTTTAGAAATCCCGGATAATCGGGGTATGACCAGTCTATTAAAGAGAAGTACAATCCTACCTTAATTCCCTGACTCCGGAGGGCGTCAACAAAAGGTGCAAGTACATCTTTCCCTGCAGGTGATTTTTTAACAATACTCAGATTACTCAATCTTGTATCCCAGAGGGTTACTCCATCGTGATGCTTTGATGTTATCACGGAATATCTTGCCCCGCTGTTCCTGATAAGTTCAGCCCAATATTCAGGCCTGTAATTTTTGGCAGTGAATAAGTTAATTTGAGCCATATAATCAGCATAGCTGATTTGCTTGTTATGAAATGCCCACGATTCGGAAGTATTGCCAGAAGAGTAAATCCCCCAGTGAATAAAAATTCCAAGCTTGGCATCGGCAAACCACTGCATTTTGGATTCGATTTCCCCGGTATTAGCTTGTTGCTGTGCATATAAAGGACTGAACAACAATCCAATGGACAGGATTAAGATTGACTTTAAGTTTCTCATAATTTCAATGGTATTAGTTTTTGCCAAAATTATTGCAAGCTATTTGAATGAATTCAGGATAACAAATTTATTCCACTTTGCCTTACCAGCTTTAAAAAGCAGCAGGAATTAATTCTTAAACATATTTAAGCGTCGGTTGTTAATATTAGATAAGTCAATAAAATTAAAGTTTGTAAGTAAAATAATGAAATGGACTTAAGCAAAA
>Ga0208980_10002454_pt1 | contig 11256 bp, 9 predicted proteins | sample WetSurMetagenome_3_FD_187993 | JGI IMG/M metagenome (GOLD analysis project Ga0208980, IMG submission 187993) | Wetland microbial communities from Twitchell Island in the Sacramento Delta, sample from surface sediment Aug2011 Site A1 Bulk (version 2) | ecosystem: Environmental > Aquatic > Marine...
CGTAACTCCTCCAACCGCTTTGAGCGGTTCAAATCTTTCGAGCATCCGGCTTTGCCGGAGGTGCCTGATTCGCGGCGTTTTTTTTGCTTATAGCGGATTGGCCTTGATGTATTCCAGCTCTTCCTCGAAATCGTTTCCGAGGAAGTACTTCGGAGGCGTCAGGCCCACGCCGCGCTGTTTGGCTTCCCACGCCGCCTTCACCTTGTCGGGAGTTGCAGGCAGGGAGTAAATACGGACGCCGCAAGCGTTATTGATGGCGTTTATCACAGCCATATGGTTGGAACTCTGATAGACCTCGGAACATCCGCACGAGCCATGAGGACCATTCGGACGTGGGGTCACATTAAAAATCAGATTGAGATCATCCGGGATGGCATCGATTGTCGGCACACCGCAACCGACTATGCTCCCATGCTTATCCTGCGCTTCGTACTCCTCGCTGAGCGCGAAACCTATGGAGTGGGATATGCCTCCGTAGCCCTGGCCTTCGACGGAGAGCATGTTGCCGACAACACCCACGTCGCCAACCCAGGTGAATCTCAGGACCTTGGTCTTGCCGGTCTTGACATCGACTTCAACCAGGGCAAGATTAAGGCCGTACATGTAAGTCGGATTCTTTTCGCCTTCCCCGGTGTTGGGATTCAGTCCGGGAGGCAGACCGATGTTGAACTGGTCATAATGACCGATGTACTTCGTGGGTATTTTTTCTGCGACCATTTCGGCATGGGTGCGGTAGGTGCCGTCCTTCTTGCGCATGGCGTCCATAAGCTTGTTTGCGGCATCGATGGTGGCGTTGCCGGCCATGTAGTGGGAGCGGCTGGCCGCAGCCAGGTTGGTGTCCGGGCAGGTCTTGCTGTCGTTCATGACGAGAGTCACCTGTTCGGCCGTAATGCCCAGGGGAGCGAGCGCCTTTACGGTGTGAGTAAGGGTTCCGATGTCGCCTCCCTGCCCCATGTCTTCCCAGGTGTTGTAGTGTGTGATGCCGCCGTCGGGATTCAGCTCGAGGGCCACCTCGGCGCTATCGAACATGCCGATGGTGATGATGAATCCGCCCATGCTCATGCCGACCCCTACATGCCTGCCCTGTGCTCTCGCCGCCTCTGCCTCGGCCCTATACTTGTCGTATACCGGTTTGGCCTTTTCGAGCAAGGTGGGATAAATATAGTCATGATAGGGACGGCTGTTGATGGTCAAGTCGCCGGGCCTTGCGGCGTTCTTATAGCGGAACTCCCAGGGATCGATACCCGCCTTTTCCGCGATCATATCGATGAGAGCCTCGGTGCAGGTATAGATCTGAGGCGAACCGAAGCCGCGGTAGGCCGTATTAAATGCGTGGTTCGAGGAGCCGCCGCGGGCAAGCGCCTTGAAATTCGGTATGTTGTAGCCGTGAAAACCCACAGATACAAGGTTGTTGAAAATGAGTCCGGCGACGACGGCATAGGCGCCGTGGTCGAGCGCGACGTCATACTCCGCGGCGATGATCTTGCCTTCTTTATCGCAGGCTATCCGACCGTTTGTGAAGGTTGCCGATCTCTTTCCGGTCATGTGGTTGAACTCGTCGTAGCTTAGCGTCAGCGTGCAGGGCATATTCAAATTCTGGACCGCGGTGACAACCAGGGCGTAGGTGTTGGAGCTGGTGGAGTAGCCGAAAGAGCCGCCAACATAGTTCAATATCATCCGGATGTTATCTTTTGGGACGCCGGTTGCCATGGCGATCGCTTCCCGGTTCTCACCGATGGACTGGCACTTGCACTGGATCGTCATCATGCCGTCGATGCCCCAGTAAGCCTGGACGACATCGGGCTCCATGGGCAGGTGGGGCTCATGCTGGGAATGGAAGCTTCCTTCGGCGACGAAAGCGGCCTCTTCGAACACCTCCGCGGTATCCCTGCCCTTAAACACGGGCTGTTCCATATAGAAGTTGGGCAGGCTTTCGTGGAGCTGAATTGCATTGGGCATAACAGCCTCGGGGTAGGTCATGTAAGAGGGCAGGATCTCCAGATTCTGCTTGACCTCCTTGGCGGCGGCGCGGGCATGCTCTTCGGTGTCCGCCGCCACCAGCGCCACCACATCGCCGCGCCGGCAGATCTTTTTGCCGGCGATGACGGGGAACTCCGTGATGCCTTTTCCTTTCTGGCGCGGAGTATGAGCCGGGGAGGCCATGTTGTTGGTGCCCTTGACGTCTTTCGCGGTCATGACCTTTATGACGCCGGGCATTGCTTCCGCTTCCCTGGTGTCTATGCTGAGGATCTTCGCATGATGAACCTTTGAGATGACCACAGCAAGATGAGCGGTTCCTGCAGGCATCTTCAACTTGACGTCATCGCCGTAGTCTGCGAGGCCGGTGACTTTGACCAGCGCCGTAGGCCTGGGACGACGGGAACCGTAGATCTCCTTCTCGGCGGGGAAATCGTAGGTAATGTCTTTCATGGAGGCTTCGCCACGCATCACCTTCGCAGCGGCCATTACGGCATCAACGAGAGGCTTGTAGCCTGTGCAGCGGCAGATGTTCCGGTTCTTCCGGAACCATTCCCGAACATCGTCACGCGAGGGCGAGGGATTCTCGGCCAGCAGCTGGTACGAAGACACGATGAAACCCGGAGAACAGAAACCGCATTGTGCGGCGCCGCAGGTGATCCATGCCTGTTGCAGGGGATGAAGATGTTGGGGCGTACCGATTCCTTCAATGGTGGTGATCTCGCTGAATTCGGGGACGGTCTTCATCTTCCTCGTGCAGGAACGAATTACCTTGCCATTCATAATTACGGAGCAGGCGCCGCACACACCGGTGCCGCACCCGATCTTGGTGCCCGTAAGGCCCAGCCTGCGGATGGCTACTGCCAAACTGTCTTTTTCAGGATCGCAAAGGACGTATCTCTCAACGCCGTTGATTATCAGGGTCAACCTTGTAAGTTTCATAATCTCATCCTTGTCTTATGTAGACATAAAATCCTCTGAAGCGGATACCCGCGCCTTCACGCGCTTCCTTCCGGATGCGCGAACCCATGACGGCCAAGTTTATCCCATTTGCGGGGGATGAAAAATAGTAATAATTAGGCAATTGTGCTGCTATTTTGTCAGTTCCAGTATGATTTTTCTCTTTTTGCTTGCTTTTTCCCGGCCTTTGATAGCAAAGGGCCGATCGGCTTCGCAGGGTGTTGGGACAGCGCTACTCGCCCGGCTGGACTCGTAAGCGTAAGAGTTTGCCTTTTGAACACTTATCCGGATTTTGGATGGGCAATTCAGGGAATATTGCCCGTATCGAATCTGCCCGGATTTTAACTATCTGGTGGAAGAATCAGCGGCTGTCCTGCAGCCTCCCGCAGTCCATGGTGTAAACAGAGTCGGTGACGGTAGAAACGAAGTCGAGATCGTGGGTCGCAAGAATTATGGTTGCCCCTCGCTGCCGGCTGGCCTTCTGAAGCAGCTGCGACAAAAGCGGTCTGGAAGCGTCGTCCAGCGAATTTGTGGGTTCATCCAGGAGAACGATCGGGGTCTCCAGCACCAGTCCTCGCGCCAGCACGGCGCGCTGCGCTTCGCCGCCGGATATCCTGTGTGCATGCTTTTCGGCGACTGCCGACAGGCTCATTTCTTCCATGATAGCCTGCACGCGTTGCCTGATCTCCTTCGCTGGATATCCCCGCGCCTGCAATCCATAAGCGACGTTGTTCCGGACCGATGTGGAAAAGAGGACCGGCTTCTGGTGAACCAAGGTGACCCGGCGCCGCAGCAGCAAATCATTTCCGCGCGCAGTATCGGTTCCGAGCAGGAACACGCTTCCTTCGCGCGCTGCCGTCAACAGCGCCAGGATGGAAAGCAGGGTGGTTTTCCCGCAGCCATTGGGCCCCGTGAAGGCGACGATGCGGCCGGAAGGGATTTCGAGAAATGGTATGTCCAGGACGGCCTGGCCGTCATAAGCGTGCTTCAGAGACCGTATGCTGTATGCCGGGGCGCCGCTCATAGCGACCTTCTCCCAAGCCGGCGCACCGTAACGCTTATGACGAAAGCGGCGCACAGGAGGATTATGCCGAGAGCCAGTCCGAGCGCGAATTCACCTTTGCTCGTTTGCAGGGAGATGGCGGTAGTAATGGTGCGCGTATATCCCAGGATGTTCCCGCCCAGCAGAAGGGATATCCCAACCTCCCCGACGACGCGTCCGAACGCGGTTATGCAAGCAATCAGGAGCGCAACCCGAGCTTCCAAAGCGACGGTCCGGACGGTTCTCAATCTGCCCGCACCGAGTGTGAATGCCGTCTCGCGCACAGCCGGATTCACGACTGAGACCGCGCCGCATGCCAGCGAGGTCACCAGCGGAAGAATCAGCACCGTCTGGCCAAGGATGATGGCCGCCGGAGTGAACAAAAGCTGCAATCGGCCGAGAGGACCCTGGCTGAAAATCAGAGCGTAGATAAAAAGCCCTACCACGACTGTGGGCATGGCCAAAAGGGCATTCAGAATATCCTCAAGCAGCCGCTTGAAACGGAAGCGGGCATTGGCGAGCGCAATCCCGGCGGGGATGCCAAGGAGGGAAGCCAGCAGAGTGCTGGTCAGCGCAAAGCGCAGCGATGCCGAAACAATTGTGGTGACATCCTTATCCGCCGACAAAATCAGGCGGATGGCCTCGGCCAATGCTTTTTCCAGGTCGCTCAAGCAGTCACTTCCCGCCGGCGTATGCAGGTTTGAACAATCTATGCCCGTTCACCGCATAGCTGCCGATAAGCCTCTGCCCCTCGGGAGAACAGAGCCAGCCGATGAAGCGCCTCGCCAGGGCCGACTTGGCGGATGGAAAGCGCGCAGGATTGACCTGGATCGCCGAATAATAGTTGGTCAGAACCGGATCTCCCTCCACGAGCGCCTTGAGCTTCAATTGCCGGATGCGGCTCAGATAGGTGGCCCGGTCGGCAATTGTGTACCCGTTTTTCTCTTCAGCCATGGTCAATACGGCGCCCATGCCCTGTCCCACCTCCAGGTACCAGGGCCCCGACGGCTTGACGCGAGCCTTTTCCCAGAGTTCCAGTTCTTTCTTGTGCGTACCCGAGGCGTCACCTCTCGAGACGAAGACAGAGCCTGTATTGGCAATCTTTGAAAGTGCCGCAGATGCGTCCTTCATGCCGAGGACGCGCGCGGGATCCGATGCGGGTCCCAGAATGACGAAATCGTTGACCATGAAGGTTTGCCGGTTGATTCCAAATCCCTCGCGTATGAAATTTTGTTCGGCGGGCGGATCGTGGACCAGGACCATGTCGACATCGCCGTTGGAAGCCAGCTTCAGGGCCTGCCCGCTGCCGACCGCAATAACGTCCACCTTGCAGGCGCACAGCCTCTCAAAATCCTTCAGCAAAAACGGCATGAGCCCCGAATCCTGCACGGAGGTCGTGGTTGCCAGGCGCAGCCGCTCCTGGGCCTGCGCCGCAGCCGTGAACCCGGGCAGAGCCAGTATCAAACATGCAATTGCCAGGCCCTGTTTCACTCGATCCATACTGCTCCTTCTCCCTTGACTGTATGAAAATACCGTGAATGCGCTATGCGTTCAGGTCAACGGCCGACTTCTTTACGGGGCAATGCGGATCAGCTCGATTTTTGCGACGGACTTGACATTGCGGTCGGCGAAGAAATCACCGGTGACAATGAGCGTATAACGCCCCCCGCTGGACTGGTCTTTCAGGTCATTCAGCAGAATCTCCTTGTCGTCGCCCCGGTTCATGATTTCGCTGGCGCTGAAAACCGATCGGTAGCCGTCCTTTGCCGAAACAACCGCGATGGTGTCCCGGGCGTTTTCCGGGCTCCAAGGAATCCTGTCTGCGATCAGGTCTTTTAAAGAATATCCCGCAAAGTCCAGGGCTTCTCTGAAGCCCATTCCATGTCCATACAGAACACTGATATTTTTTCGCAGCGCAGCCGAGGACCCGATCTCCCCGACTTTTGCCGAACCGGATTTTGCGGCAATAGCGATTTCCGGAGAGAATGCATCTTTGGGTTTCACGGCCGGAAGCGGGCTATGGAAGGACTTCACCGTGATTTTGGTCGGATTGTCCAGGAAGCGGAAATTCAGCAGGTCGCTCCCGCAGATGAGCCTGGGTTCCTGGGGCAAAGGATAGCTTGCTTTTGCCCGGGCGGGATAAACCGGCTGAACGCTTCTGGCGACAAGGAGATCGTAGCTATCTCTGTAATAGATCTCGCCCCAGCTGAAGGCGGCTTTCGCTCCCTTGTCGTTTTCGACGATGACATACATGTCGACAGACGAGCCGAAGGTGTTCTCGGGGGATTTCTTGATTGCCTTTCCGTTCAGGATGTCGCAGAGGGCGTAGCCGCTGACGAAAAACGCGCCTTTGAACACCCGCTTCCCGTTTTCAAAAGCAAGTTCCTTCACGGCGGCGTTGCGCAGGGGGAGCGGATTCAGGTCGACCGGGCCTGGATCCTGCACTTCCCCTTCGATCAGGATGCTTCGGGGAGCGACGGTCTTTATTTCGTAATCATCAAACAGATTGTTTGTGGGCTGCACACGCTCCTGGGCCGCAGCCGGCGCCAGCAGCAACATCAAAAGCAAGGGGATATATTTCACGTCGGATTCTCCATAAATTGGGTTCCTATTCCGCAATCTTTCCCGTATCCCGCGTATCGTATCCGCCCATCTCCACCATATGAGTTTTGAACGCTTCCGAGCACAGGACTCCGCGCAGGGCCTTGACGGCGCCTGTCTGATAGCTTTCCGAAGGTAGGATCAGGTCAAAACGCTCCGTTGCCAGGGGCACAAAATCCAGGCCCAGCATCCTGGCGGCTGTTAGGATCCCGATCCCGACATCCGCATGTCCGCTGAATACCTCCAGCGCCACCTCCATGTGTGTGTAGGCGATCCTGCTGTATCCGGGAATTTCCGCCGGTTCAATCCCGATTTCCTTGAGCCCGTAATCCAGGAGCACTCGCGTTCCGGATCCCTCCTGTCTGTTCACAAAGGTCAGGTTCTCGTTGGCCAGATCCTTCAGCGACCTGATATTTGAAGGATTGCCCTTCCTCACAATCAGCCCCTGCTCCCTGTGCGCCAGTGTCAGGATTACGACTTTCATCTCAGGAAAATGCTTTTTAATAAAAGATCCGTTGTATTCGCCGGTCTCCTTGTCCAGGAGGTGGGATGCGGCAATATGGCAATTCCCTTTCTGGAGGGCAATCAGCCCGGCGAGGCTGCCGATATTGGAGATGGATATGGTATAGCGCGGATACTGAATGGTTGTGTTCTTGGTAAGAAGCTCGAGCGCGATATCGTTGCTTCCCGCAATGACAATTTGATTTTCCATCGAGCTTCTTTTCGGGGCGAGAGAAACGCTTTCCCGGGCGCTGTTCATAACCCATTCGTCGATCAGATTTTTAGGAAAAAGCCATTTGCCCGTAATACGCGTGGCCGGGATTTTTTTCTCCTTGATGAGCCTGTAAACCTGCTTTTCATTGATGCTGAGATACTCGGCGACTTCTTTGGTGGTCAACATCTCTTTAGCCATAGGATCAAGGGCTCCCTTCCAAAAATAATAAATATCACTAATTGCGACAATTAATAACCAACACCGACATTGTGTCAATAGCATTCGGGCGGCACCGGCATAGTGAGCATCTCTCCCTGGAACACTCGATTTTTTGAAGTTCAGAATCTGGTGATACCGAGGCGCGGCGACAGATGCGCCGATGAGCGCTGACAATTATAGGATGAAGCGGAGCCGGATTCTTTTCGTCTTGCGTATGCCGATTATGGTGGAAAAATTCATGCCCGATAGATATTTTGAAGCCATGAAAAAACGCCTGTCATTCACCTTGGGCTCTTTCCTTTTTGCGGGCAATGCCGCATTCGCCGCAGAAGGATCGGGCCATAGCGACCCGATATCAACCGCTCTTCTGGTCCTGATCGCCATCCTGGTCGCAGCCAAGTTGGGAGGGGAATTATTTGAACGGCTGGGACTGCCTTCGGTCCTGGGGGAATTGATAGGGGGGATTGTTCTGGGAAACCTGGTTCTGGTCAATCCCGGTTGGGCGCTCTTCGAGCCCCTGCGTATGACTCCCATTCAGGGATATTGGCCGATTGCCATTGACAGCCTTGCCCGCCTCGGAGTCATCATTCTGCTTTTCGAGGTCGGGCTTGAATCCACCGTCAAAGGAATGATGAATGTTGGCGCCTCATCTCTTCTTGTCGCGGTGCTTGGGGTGATCGCTCCTTTCCTCCTCGGGTTCGGGGCGAGCTGGATCTTTATCCGGCAGGTTCCGGCAGGACTTTCCTCCGTTGCGCCTGCCGGTTTCAGCACCCACTATGTCCACCTGTTCGTCGGGGCGGTTCTATGCGCCACCAGTGTGGGAATAACCGCACGGGTGTTCAAGGATTTGAAAAAGCTGCAAACGAAAGAGGCGCAGATCATCCTGGGCGCTGCCGTCATTGACGATATCCTTGGATTAATGGTCCTGGCGGTTGTTTCCGGAATCGTGTCGGCCGCCGAAGCGGGACAGCCTCTGGCGATAGGAGAGACGCTTCGCCTGATTTTTGTCGCTGTCCTTTTTCTCGGGGGAACGCTTGCCGCCGGTTCGTTCCTCGTTCCAAGGATAATGAAGCAGGCGTCAAGGTTGCGCACAAGCGGCGTCATGCTTGTTTCCGCCCTCGTTTTTGCATTTGTTTTGGCCTATTTGGCGGATGTCGTCGGCCTGGCACCGATCGTGGGAGCATTTGCGGCCGGACTGCTGCTGGAGAAAGTCCATTTCCGCGGATTCCAGGGGGAAGTCCAGCTCGAAGACCTGATCAAGCCGGTATCGACTTTTCTGGTGCCGATTTTTTTTGTGCTGATGGGGATACAGGTCCGGCTGGAATCCTTCGCAAACATTCCGGTCCTCGGGCTTGCGGCGGCCTTGACGGTAGCGGCTGTCGCTGGGAAGCAGGTTTGCGGCCTTGGAGTGCTGGAAAAAAACCTGAACCGGATCGTGATAGGTGTAGGAATGATCCCGCGCGGAGAAGTCGGGCTGATCTTTGCCGCCATTGGCAAGAATCTAAAAGTCGTGGATGACGCCGTTTTTTCGGCGCTGGTCATCATGGTTATCGTGACGACACTGATCACGCCGCCGCTTCTGAGCCTGATCCTGAAGCGCCAGGCTCAAAATCCGAAGGCTGCCGCTGAGGGGAGCTAAGCTTCGGAGAAGGAAATATCGACCATCAATTCGCTGCCGATCATCTCCAGTTCTTTGCGGAGCTCCGCGAGAACACAGGAAGCGGGTATCTGCAACCGGGCCAGAGCCTGGAAAATCGCCTCGCCCGACATTGGAGCACTGGTGTATTCGGTCTCCAGTTCCTCCACGTTGACTCCCTTGTTCGCCAGGATCGCCGAAATCTGGTGAATGATGCCCGGCCGGTCGGCTCCGATCAGGCTGAGCAGGGCGATCTTGTGGGGTCCGATCGCGGGTTCCCGATGATCCGGGCGGAGGATCACCGTCAATCCCTGCGAATCCATTTCCTGCAAAGACTTTATCAAAGCTTTTTCCTTGTCTTTGGGCACGCGGATCCTCAGGATGCCGGCAAATTCCCCACCCAGCCGGCACATCCGGCTCTCCAGCCAGTTTCCGCCGTGGCTTTCTATAAGCCCGGCGATGGATTCCACCAGCCCTGTTCTGTCCTGGCCGATGATGGTCATGATCAAAAGGCTTTGCATGGCGTATGCCCTCCCGCAGCGGTTGCGGCGCTTTGAATACTATATAAGCGATTCCATGGCGCCGGGCAAGCTCAATCGCGGCCCGACTGGATAAGATCAGAGGAATGGCATCCGCAGCTTTTGCCGATAGTACAGCCCAAAAGCAGGTCATGTCCTCGACAGGACCATTGGCAGAGACGGGAAAATGAAGGAACTCGATGGCTCCAGGATCCCGGAACGCTGACGCACGCTGAAACTGCTGTTATTCAGCGCATCCGCCTGCAACACCAGTCATTTCTTTGTGATATCCTATAAGGGTGTGGGCCCGAATTGTCCCCGGAGACCTTTGGATATGCATAGGATGAAAGCGTTGTTGGTGGTTTTAATGACTCTCGTTTGGACGCCGTTTGTTCGCAGCCAGGATGATGGGGTTATCCGCACCCTGTTTGAGGACGCAATACAAGCCATGGGAGGCGACGCTTTCCTGAAAGTCACCGATATGGTGTCTACGGGCAATTATTTTGTGTTCGACAGGGAAGGGAATTCGTCCGGCATCATCAAATTCACCGACTACACCAAACTTCCCGATAAAAGCCGTTTCGAGCTTGGGAACAGGAAAAAAGAACTGGATATCACCGTATTCAACCTCGAGAAGGACGAGGGCTGGATTCTCGAGGGACAGAAGGAAACGCGCGATGCCGCTCCCGATGAAATGAAGGAATTCAGGGCAGCCGTGAAGCACAGCATCGACACGATATTCCGTTTCCGGTACAAGGATCCCGAAAACAAGCTGTTCCACCTGGGGCCGGGAGAGGACAGGGACGTCACTCTCGAAATGGTCAAGATTGTGGATCCGGAAAACGACGAGGTGACGGTCTACTTTGACCGGATTTCCAAGCTTCCCGCCAAAACGGAATACTGGAGCGTCAACCGGAAGGGCGTGCGCGAGCGTCACGTGCAGGAGTACAGCCAGTGGCATATGGTTCAGGGAGTGAATACGCCTCTGCGGACGGACGGCTACGTGAACAAGCGCCGCTCCTTTCAGAGCTTTGTCCTGAAGATCACGTACAACAACAATCTTCTGGATGATTTTTTCTCAAAGCCTATTCCCCCGAAATGACTTTCAGCTGAGATCGTTTTTCAGCCGGGTGTGACGTCAACATGCAAATTTTCGACATATCGCGGACTCTTGATAAAGGCATTGAGGTCTGGCCCGGCGACCCGGAGTTCTCTCCCCGGTGGGCCATGCGGATTCGCGACGGCGAAACCTGCAATGTCGCGGAAATCCACATGGGGGTTCACACGGGGACGCACATCGATGCGCCTCTCCACCTCGAGGATTCGGGCATCGACGTCTCCGGCATCCCGATACGAAATTGCATCGGTCCCGCCCGCGTTTTTTCGATGGCCGCAGAGAAATGCATACGGGCTGCGGATCTCGAAGCGCTGGATTGGCGGGGCGTGCAGCGGGCGCTGTTCAAGACCCGGTCCCGCAGGCCGGAAGGGCAGCCGTTCAGCCGCAGCTATGTTTATTTTGCAGAGGATGCGGCGGAATTTCTTGCCCGTCATGAAATGTATCTGGTGGGAACGGACGCTCCCTCGGTCG
>Ga0208980_10002455_pt1 | contig 11243 bp, 6 predicted proteins | sample WetSurMetagenome_3_FD_187993 | JGI IMG/M metagenome (GOLD analysis project Ga0208980, IMG submission 187993) | Wetland microbial communities from Twitchell Island in the Sacramento Delta, sample from surface sediment Aug2011 Site A1 Bulk (version 2) | ecosystem: Environmental > Aquatic > Marine...
TGCCTACAGGGTTACCGAAGACCTTAAGATCCCGGGAGTCCAGGAGTTAAAGCTCAGGGCCGCTTATGGAACAGCAGGCCAGAGACCAAGCTTTGCAGACCAGTATGAGGTCATGTCAATCTCAGGTGGCAATGTTTCAAAGAGCCAGCTGGGTAACAGCCTGCTTAAGCCTTCTCTCTCAAAAGAACTTGAGTTTGGAGTGGATATCGATTTCCTTAACAGGTTCAGCTTTGAACTGGTACGTTCGGAAACCAATACCACAGACCAGATCCTTGCGGTTCCGCTTGCCGTTCAGTATGGTGGCTGGCCCAGCCAGGTGCAGAACGCAGGTGCACTTAATTCCATAGTGTGGGAATCTTCTCTTGACGCTCAGATCGTGCGATCCAAATCATTCACCTGGAACATGGGTTTTGTATTTGATAGAGTCAGGACAAAGATCACTGATCTCAGTGTTCCGCCGTTCCAGACAGGTCCGCAGGGACAGGAAGCAAACAAGGCATTTTACATCCGTGAAGGAGAAGTTTTCGGCGCTATGTACGGCTATGCATTTTTAAGGTCTCTTGATGACATGCAGGCTCAGTTAACTGAAACAAACCTTACTTCAACCTGGTGGGATGACACAAGCATTGATTCCTATACTCTCAACAGTGACGGCTATGTAATTGTTAAAGGTACTGAAGGCACAACATCAGAAGCTCCGGTCAAAAAGCTCGATGAGAACGGCAAATTATGGTACGGCAAGATTGGTGACTCCAATCCCGTATTCAAGCTTGCCATGAGAAACAACTTCAGCTATAAAGGATTCGGACTCTATGCTCTGCTCGAATGGAAGAACGGCGGCGATGTTTACAACAAGTCTGCACAATGGCTCACCCGTGACGACAGGCATGGTATGATGGACCAGTTCGGCAAACCTGACTATCTGAAGAAAACCATCAGCTATTACAAGGTTTTCTACGATGTAAATAACCAGACAGATTTCTGGGTTGAGGACGGAAGCTATCTCAAGCTTAGAGAGCTCTCACTGTCATACAGCGTTCCATCAACAGCACTCAAGGGTTTCATCAAAGGCGCTTTCAAAGGAGTTAAGATTGCCTTCATAGGAAAGAACCTTTATACCCTGACAAACTATACAGGTTATGATCCCGAAGTCGGTACGACGAATGGTACCCAGTATTTCGCATATGACTTTATGGGCTATCCGAATTACAGGTCATATTCTGCCTCACTTGAATTGAAATTCTAATAATTAAACTAAAGTGACTATGAAAACAATAAAATATTTTCTGTTATTTTCAACTCTGATGGCAGTTCTGCTAACGGGATGTGAGAGTCTGGATGTCAAGAATCAGAATGACCCGGATTTTGCAACCGCTTTCTCAAGGCCTTCAGATGTTAGGGGCGTTGCTGGTTCTTTGTTCAACGCCTGGTATATGGAGGTACAAGACGGTTACGAAGGTACTGGCCTGATGATGTGGGTCGGCGCTGATGCAGGCACCTGCTCGTGGGGTAATGCTGCCATGCGCGATTTCAGCTATGAGCCCCGCATTGCATGGGATAATACTCCTTCTTATCCTAATGCTACTCAGACTGAAAGACAATACAAGGGTTTATATTCAGTCCTGTCTTCATGTAATGAAGTACTGGCTCAGGTGGAACTGGGAACCATGGTAATAACTGCCGGTGACGGTACTGATGAAACGCCGATGGTTACTGCGGTTGCCCACCTTATACAGGGTCTTTCCCTAGGGTATCTCGGCCTGATTTTTGACAAGGGATTCGTTGTAACCGAATATACCGATCTGACAAAGACAGTTGAAGTATCACCATACATGGCTATGATTGATACGGCATTGAAATGTCTTGACAAGTGTATAGCGCTCTGCGAAGCCAATACCTTTACCTGCGATGCAGACTGGATACCGGGGATAACCATGACCAATGTCAAGATGGGTGAACTGGCAAATACTGCAGCAGCTGTGCTTCTCTCGTATTCACCGAGGAATAAAACTGAAAATGACGCTGTCGACTGGGCAAAAGTCGGTGCTTATGCCAATAAGGGTCTTACCTATGATTTCGCACCTGTGATGGATGATATCCAGTGGTATACCTCGTATCATACCTACGCCAACTATGGTGGCTGGGGGCAGGCTGACATGAGAATCGTAAATATGATGGACCCGCGCTTCCCGTCACGCTGGGTTGATGCTAACACCTGGAACATATTACCGGCACGAACAACCACTCACACCGCAGGCATTGATGACAGAATATTTACTGATTTCCAGTACTTGAGCACCTGTTCATTCAGAGTTGAACGTGGCTATTATCATTTCTCATGCTACCGTTTTAGCAGGTATGATGATTATCTCTCAACTTGGACAACCGCTCAGCCGCAGTTCAGAAAAGTCGAAAATGACCTTCTGAAGGCAGAAGCAATGTTACATCAGAGTAATTATTCCGGAGCTGCCGGAATAATAAATGCCGGCACCAGGGTTACCCGCGGAGCCCTTGCACCCGTAGCAGCAAATGCAACTGAAGTTGAACAGGCCATCTTCTATGAGAGGAACATCGAACTCTTCTGCACTGGCCTGGGTCTTGAATTCTTTACTATGAGAAAGGCCGATAAACTGCAACCCGGCACACCTCTTCACCTTCCAATACCTGGTTCACAGCTTGAGGTGAATATTATGGAAAGCTACACCTTCGGACCCGGTATCGGTGTTGCAGGTCAGGATTATTCAAACGGCGGCTGGTTTTGATAGCTTATGATAAATGCTAACAATTAAACGTAAGAATATGAAAAAGAATATTATAACACGTTTGGCTTTTATTCTGGCAGCAGCAATGCTATTTGCTTCATGCGGTAAGACCGCCATAGAGGAAAGCCAGGATGCCTACAGTGCATCGGATGTTGTACCTGTTGTTCTCAGTACCTCCGGTCCGACAGTAGCACTCCAGACATTTACATATGATTTTAAAGTAACATATGCGCGCGCAGGCTCAACCTGGAACTGGAGTAGTGCAGATGAGACTGTCTCAACGGTAAGCGCTGATACAAGAACAGCGTCTGTCCTGTTTGACAAGCTGCCCACAAGCGGTAAAGCAATTATCAAGGTTACTGAAACTACAGCAGGAGGAGTCACCTCCGCGGAAAAGTCAATTGAAGTAACGGTTAATAAATTCTGCCCGCTGGCGACCAGCGGTTTTGTTGGGACATGGACTGGTACGGACGGACAGGGTGATTATACATATCCTGCCACTATTACAAATACATTGAGCGGAACACAAATATTGGTTGACGGATTGAATGTCGGATTCATGGGAGACTTCTGGGCAGAGACTATCATTTCAGGGGGAACCTGTTTGATGACAATAAATCCTGATGGAACTTTAGTTATTGCTGAACAATATTTCTGTGACACTGATTATTCTGCCGGTTACAGAATTAAAGGCAGCGGATTATGGGATAATTGCGGTGCAAAGCCTAAATTGACAATCAACTATGATGTATGGTACCCTGATGGTAACTATTGGATTGCTGCCAGGTACGGCGCTAATTATTTAGGCGGGAAAACCTATCTGACGGCATCTATTACTTTGAATTAGATCGTCAAATATCTTTTAAATGCCATTGGTTTAAGAAATAAAAGCTCTGGCATCGAGTTACTTTAAAAAGAGACTGTCTTGGAAGGGCAGCCTCTTTTTTTATGATCCAGAACCAACAAGATCACAAAGGATGGAGAAAATCTTAACTTTGTCCTGCGACCCGGAACTTTGAAAACTAACTTCGAATGCTTTGCATGAAAAGCTCTCTTTTTTTGCTGTTATCATTTTTTGTATTCTCCGTTTGCTTTGTCTCTTCAGGTATTCAGTCATCTGCCGTCTGCCCCGCAGCAGGTCCTGACGTTGAAAAACAGGACTCCATGGAAAAGCAGATTTTATACAACGGAAGAGTATGGAGAAATCTTTATCAGCAAATCGACGGAAGCCAGTTTCTCTTTTCTTCGGAGTTTTTATCGGGCTCAGTTACAATCGACGGCCGAACATTCGACAACAACAACCTTAGATTCAAATTCGATATTGTCAATGATGAAGTGCTCATACTTACAGACAGAAATACTACCTTGCAGCTTAATAAAGAAATAGTAGACCGCTTTACTCTGATTTATGAAAAAAAGCCGTTCCGGTTTAAAAATCTGGAAGCTGACAGTCTGAACATTTTAAGCGGTTATGCAAATGTTCTTTATGACGGAAAGACCTCCTTATATGTTAAGTATAAAAAGGAGATCCGCCTTAGAAATTCTACCGGGGAAAAGGATACTTTTATTCAGTCCCATCGTATATATGTGATGAAAGAAGGGATCCTGCATCCTGTAAATAACAAGGCAAGCCTCCTCAAACTTCTCAGTGACCGTAAAGAACAACTCAAGGACTTTATCAGAGCCAACAAGATCCACATTTCAAGAAACAGTCCTGAAAGTATTGCCCCCGTCCTGTCATTCTACGATAATTTTGAATAACTGAGATATTTCTGTGAGATCTATAATCCTGATACTGATAATCTTTTTAATTTCCCTTTGCAGCCTCAGCGCGCAGGATAATCTTATAATTAAATGGAATTATCAGGATCTTTCTTTTAAGGATTTTGCCTCAAAGGTTGAAAGTGAGTCTCCGGCAAGATTCTTTTACAGGGATGAGTGGATAAATGATCTTAAACTCGGCTTTTACGGGGAAAATATACCGTTGTCAAAATTGCTGGATAATCTGTTCGCCGGATTATCTCTGTACTATTTCATAGATGGCACGGGGGACATAGTTATAACAAAAGATTTTGTTGTTAAAATTTCAGAGGAACAGGCGATGGATAGCCTGAAGCTCGTGCCCCCTACAGTTTATTATGATGTACAGGACGAAAAGAAGCTTTCGGGAAATCTTTTCCTTGAGATAGGAAATCCGGCGGAGAAAAACAGGACCGGCAATGTTGTCGTTTCGGGCTATATAACAGATAAAGACACCAAAGAGCCTGTATCAGGAGCTACTGTGTACGTCAGGAAGCTTTCAACCGGTACTTCTTCAAATGCTTATGGTTTCTATTCACTGACATTGCCGCGGGGCATTCATCTGGTACAGTTTTCTTTTGTCGGGATGAATGAAATAAAAGTGGATCTTAACCTCTATGGTACCGGCGAGATGAATATTGAAATGAAAAGTACTTTGATCCCTTTGAAGGAAGCTGTTGTTTCAGCTGAAAGGAATGCCACACTGCAGAGGCCGGAGGTCGGAATGGAAAAGATGAATGTTGCTACCCTGAGATTGACCCCAACCAACATGGGCGAAGCCGACATAGTCAATAGTTTCCTGATGGTGCCAGGTGTTCAGACAGTTGGCGAGGGAGCCTCAGGATTCAATGTAAGGGGAGGCTCTGCCGGACAAAATCTCATCCTGCTTAACGGAGCTCCCTTATACAATACTTCTCATTTTTTCGGCTTCTTTTCTGCAGTTAATGCCGATATTATCAAAGATGCCACTCTGTACAAGGGGGGTATTCCCAGCCGATTCGGAGGAAGGACTTCATCCGTTCTTGATATCGCGGCAAGAGATGGCTCAAGAAAAGAATTTGCAGGCAACGCAGGTATAAGTCCTGTCACTACTCACCTTACGATTGAAGGTCCCCTGTTGAAGGATACTCTCTTTTATTTACTTGCCGCCAGAACAACTTATTCAAACTGGATTTTCAAGGTTTTTGACAATGCTTATCTTAATAATAGCAAAGCAGCATTCTATGACCTTAACGGGGAAATAACATACGACATAAACAAAAACAATAAAATCGACCTGTCATCCTATTACAGCCATGACGCTTTCAGCTTCAATTCCGATACGACATATAAGTACAGTAACAATATCGTTGCCTTAAGGTGGCGTCATTTTTTCACAAGCAGGTTCTTCTCGGTTTTCTCGGTTAACAACAGCCACTATAATTATGATATATCGAGCGAAAGCATCATCACCGAAGCGTTTATTATGTCACACACGATCAACAGCACGGGTTTAAAGGCTGATTTTAACCTTTTTAAGGGACGGCATGAGATCAATTTCGGTGTCGATGCGGTACGCTATGCCGTATCCCCGGGTGATTATATGCCCGCATCCGATTCCTCATTGGTTATCCCGAACAGCATTCAAAAAGAGAAAGCCCTCGAGACCTCTGTATATATTGAAGACAGATTTACACTCAATGATCATGTGTCAATAAATGCAGGAATCAGGTTTCCATCATTTTTTACTTTCGGCCCGAGATCGGTTTATATCTATGATCCGTCATATTCAAAAGGAATATCAACAATTATTGATACCGTTTATTACGGGTCAGGCGAGATCTGCAAGGCCTATGCGGGCCCCGAGTACCGCATATCGCTGAATCTGCGGCCATCCGGCACGAGCTCTTTCAAACTGAATTACAACAGGACGAGACAATATCTGCATCTTCTCTCAAATACCGCTTCGATTTCACCGACTGATATCTACAAGCTGAGTGATTCTTATCTGAAGCCACAGATCTGCGATCAATACGCTGTCGGATTCTATCAGCTGCTCTTTAACGGAGGTCTGGAAACTTCAGTAGAATTATATTATAAAAGCCTGAAGAACATGATCGATTTCAAGGGAGGCACAAGGATCATAATGGAAGAGAATATTGAACAATACCTGATAGATGCAACCGGTAAAGCTTACGGGATTGAATTTCTGATTAAAAGAGATGAGGGCCGACTGAGGTGGAGCCTGGGCTACAGCTTTTCCAGAACTTTCCTGAAAAGTACCGGAACTTTCAGTGATGAGATAATTAATGACGGGGAATGGTTCCCGGCCAATTATGACAAACCGAATGACCTGTCTGTAGCCTTTAATTACCTGGCCACACGCAGGCTGAGTTTCTCTGCCAATTATGTATACAGCACCGGAAGACCCATAACTTACCCCATAGCAAGCTATCAGATGGGAAATATGAACCTACTACATTATTCTGACCGGAATAAATACAGAATCCCTGATTATATGCGGCTTGACATTGGATTGAGTATCAGCGGAAGCTTAAAATCGAAGAAGATTGCCAATCCGTACTGGACCTTCTCAGTATACAATCTGCTCGGCAGAGATAATGTTTATTCAGTCTATTTTACAAATGAGGATAATGTAATCAGGGGCTACCAGCTTTCAGTTTTTGCGAATGCCATTCCCTCTGTAACATTCAGTTTTGATTTTTAACAATATGAATTTGAGGAAGTACTTTATTATATTATTATATATCATTGCATCAGCCGGATGTATTACACAATTTATTCCTGAGACTGAAGAGACTCAGTCACTCCTGGTTGTGGAAGGATTGATTACAGATCAGCCTGGTGAAAACACCGTCAGACTTTCAAGGTCCCAGCCTATTGGAAGTTATACTGATCCGGAACCTGTTAAAGGATGCAAGGTTACCATCGAGGATGATGGCGGCAATATTTATATCCTTCATGAGGGTGAACCGGGAACATATCTGACCGATCCGGCGATTTTCCAGGGTGCCGTCGGAAGAAAATATACCCTGCATATTGAGGCCAGAAATGCCTCCGGCAAGCTTTCTTCCTACAGGTCGTTTTCAATGGAAATGAACCCCGTCCCCCCTATAGATAGTATTTATTATGAAAAACAGTTAATTAATAATGATGATGATTCGCCACAGGAAGGTTGTCAGGTTTATTTAAATACAATTGATCCGGAAGGCTTATGCAAATACTACAGATGGGATTTTGATGAAACATGGGAATTTAAACTGCCTTACGATGTTGATAACCAGATATGCTGGGCTTCAGATAAATCAGACGCAATAAACATCAAAAGTACTTCAGCCCTGACGGAAAACGTAATCTACCGGCACCCGGTAAATTTTATAACAAACGAAACGGACAGATTGAATATAAAGTACAGTATGCTGATAAATCAGTATTCAATCAGTGAAGATGAATTTGGCTATTGGAAGAGGATTCAGAATATTTCAGATGATGTCGGCGGACTATATGATATAATACCTGCATCCATAACAGGAAATGTTTATTGCACAGATGATCCGAATGAGACAGTATTGGGTTATTTCAGCGTTTCGGCAAAGTCATCAAAAAGAATTATGATCGCGGATAGTTTTGCAGGCTTACGTCATGATTTCAATGCTTATTGCGGTACAGATACGGTACCTTCAGGCATACAGATCCCCGGTCTTGGCACATCTCTATGGATAATTATAGAGTACGATGCTTACCGGGTGCTTACACGCTACAGGGAATGCGCTGACTGCTCCTACAGGGGTTCAACGATGAGACCAGACTACTGGGATGAAAAATAACAGGTCAACCGATTGAAAACAATTAGCAAAATAGTATCCAAAAAGATTTTTTACGTTATTCTTTTCTGTTTCTTGTCTCAGGCTGGTTTAAGCCAGGAACAGAACAATTTTCTAGACTCACTTACGGAAAAATTCCTGAGATATTGTGAAACTTATCCAAGAGAAGAACTTTATGTGCACACTGACCGCGAGGAGTACATTGCTGGTGAAAAGATCTGGTTTGAGATGTATTTATTTGATAGGCAGAGTGCCAGCCTGTCGTCAAACAGCAGTATGGTCTATTTTGAAATTCTGAATTCCGAAAACCGTCCGGTTGTCCAGAAACGAATAAAGCTTGAAGAAGGGACAGGACCTGGAACAGCTGATCTGCCTGATACGTTAAGCTCAGGCAATTATATACTCCGGGCATACACAAACAGGATGAAAAATTTCATGCCGGATAACTGCTTTTCTAAGAAGATAGATATTTACAATGCTCTCAGTTCACGGGGTTTTAAGAGCATGGCATACCAGACAAAAGCCCTGATTAAGCCGGATGTAAAAGGAAACAATGACAGCATTCCGGTAACCGGGTTTTCTCTTGAGGTCAATAATCTTAAAAGTGACTCTGTTGAAATTATTATCAGCGCTGATAGCATTTTCCGCTCGGTAAATAAAAATTTATGTTATCTGTTTATTCAGACCCGCGGTATCATAAACTATAAGAACAAAATCATGTTACCGTTTGATAACACAAGGATTTCAATTCCGGGGACAGTCCTTATCCCGGGCATAAATCATATTACAATGTTTAGTTCTTCCGGAAAACCTCTGGCTGAGAAGTTCATTTATACTCCACCTGTTGACGACGGGCATCTTACTTTAGCTTCGTCAGACAGTTTCGGAGTCAGGGACAAAATATTGATTAGGATGCCACTAAAAAATGATACATCGTCTTTAAATCATGCAACTGTAAGCGTTTCAGTTGTCCCTATAACCGAAAAGACTAGTATGGACATTGCTGATTATATGATATTTGGTTCTGAGTTCGGGGTTTTACCGGATGATATTGTGGAACCCGGGTCAGGCAAAATATCTTCTGAAAGGATGGCGACCTTCCTTCTGAATGCTAAAAGCAATTGGATAGATTGGAATACAATTCTCTCAGGCAATTATCCTGCACAGGTGTACAATTATGAACATGATTACCATTATATTGACGGTCATCTCTTTAACAGGAGCCTTCAGACATCGGAGAGTGGCCGGACTCTCTTCCTCTCAATTCCGGGGAAGAACGCATTCTTTCAATACGCCGTGACAAAACCTGATGGCAGTTTCAGGTTCAGCATTCCCGTCGACGAAAAGATTAAAGACCTGATCATCCAGCCCGAAGAAGTTAATCCCGATAATAGTATTAAGATCAGGTCATCATTTTCAGAAAAATATCCGGTTACTGTATCATCAGGGGATTTAATTAAAGAAGCACCATCCCGACATATTTCGAGATGGAAAGTGAACTATCAGGTGAATAAGATTTATGAAACTGAGGATGCATTGACCAACACCTCGTCAACTGCTTTCAGAACACCAAAAAGGTTCTACGGGAAACCTGATATCGAGTTGAATATGAAGGACTACATTGAGTTACCCGTAATGCCGGAGGTATTTTACGAGCTTTTGCCCGGCGTAATCATGAAACAGAAGAAATCTGAATACGAAATACAAATTGCTGATCCTGTTTACAATATAGTTTATGACAAACCTCCTGTCCTGTTTATCGATGGCGTGGTTGTACATGAACCTTCGGTCATCGTTGGGCTTAATCCTGACAGGGTTGAAAAAATCGACGTGATCAAGGATCGTTATGTTGTTGGTGACTACCTTTTTTGTGGTCTCGTTAATGTCATCACAAAAGCTGGTGATTATTCCGATGTAAATCTGCCTGGCTATGCTGTCAGGCTGTCGTACAAAGCGATTGAGCCCGTTAATGCATTCCTGTCACCTGACTATTCGTCAGAGGAAAGGATGCAAAGCCGGATCCCGGATTTCAGAAATACCCTGTATTGGAATCCGTCTGTTCAACTGGATACCGATGGCAACTATATGGTGGAGTTCTGGTCTTCCGATCTTCCTGGTGATTATGAGATCAATATCCAGGGGGTTACTGATAAAGGAAAAACCGTCTCATCCAGGAAAATCATAACAATAGCGCGTTAGGGTCGGGTCTTAAGCTTTGGTTTTAATTGAATTGGACAGTTATCCAGCCACCGGCAGGGTCTCACCCAAAGGTGTTATAGCCAGCCCCTTTTATAATGAGGCACCCTTTTTTTATTTCCGGCGGCCGAAACGCCTGTTATCTTCCATCTTCTTCTTCATTCTACGGCTCCATCCTTTCATTATGACATAAACGGCAAAGAGCACAAGAACAATAATGATCAATGTTCTCAGATTTCCCTGTTCCATCACTGCATTCTTTTTATAAGCCTGAGCCTGTGGCTGTATTTTCCCTGGTCATCGCGCCAGATACCCTGATGATCAATCCTGTCACGCCTTACCCTGCCTGCGGCATGTATAATTGTTTCTTTTGCCAGAAGTATGCCGGTGTGAGTTATATTGTCTGTATCCGCTGAGAAAAAGAGTACGTCTCCGGGCTTTGCATCACTGATGAAGCTGACGGTGACACCCTTCTCTGCCTGCTGTGAGGCATCGCGGGGAAGGGCTATACCATGTATCTTGAAGGCGATCTGCACAAGCCCCGAACAGTCTATGCCCAAAGGTGTGCGTCCGCCCCAGAGATATGGGGCGTTCATGAACTGAAGAGCTGTCTCGGTCAGGGAGGCTTGAGGTGCTAGGTGTGAGGCGTAAGGCTCTTTTA
>Ga0208980_10002456_pt1 | contig 11241 bp, 6 predicted proteins | sample WetSurMetagenome_3_FD_187993 | JGI IMG/M metagenome (GOLD analysis project Ga0208980, IMG submission 187993) | Wetland microbial communities from Twitchell Island in the Sacramento Delta, sample from surface sediment Aug2011 Site A1 Bulk (version 2) | ecosystem: Environmental > Aquatic > Marine...
GAAGCACGCGGTCGACGAGGCGCTGGCGATGGGCGACACCTCCTGCGTCGAACGCGTGGTGGTGTATCGCCGTTCCGGTGGCGCGGTCAACTGGGGCGCGCGCGACCTGTGGTGGCACGAACTGACCCAGACCCAGGCCGACAGCTGCGAGCCAGTGTGGGTGTCCGCCGAGCATCCGCTGTTCATCCTCTATACGTCAGGCTCGACCGGCAAACCCAAGGGCGTGCAGCATTCGACCGGCGGCTATCTGCTCGGCGCCATTCTGTCCATGCAGTGGGTGTTCGACGCCAAGCCCGATTCCGACGTCTACTGGTGCACCGCCGATGTCGGCTGGATCACCGGCCACACCTATGTCGCCTATGGCCCGCTGGCGCTGGGGATGACCGAAGTCATCTTCGAGGGCATTCCCACCTTCCCGCACGCCGGGCGCTTCTGGGAAACCATCGCCAAGCACAAGGTCACCACCTTCTACACTGCGCCGACCGCGATCCGCAGCCTGATCAAGCTCGGCCACGAACTGCCCGCGCAATACGATCTGTCCTCGCTGCGACTGCTGGGCACGGTGGGCGAGCCGATCAACCCGGAAGCCTGGATGTGGTATCACCAGGTCATCGGCGGCGGCCGCTGCCCCATCGTCGATACCTGGTGGCAGACCGAGACCGGCGCCAACATGATCTCGCCGCTGCCCGGCGCGGTGCCGACCAAGCCCGGCTCGTGCACCCTGCCGCTGCCCGGCATCATGGCCGCGATCACCGACGAGCACGGCCACCCGGTGGAAAAGGGGCAGGGCGGCTATCTGGTGATCCAGCGGCCGTTCCCCTCGCAGCTGCGCACGCTGTGGGGCGATCCCGACCGCTTCAAGAAAACCTATTTTCCCGAGGAACTGGGCGGCAAGATGTACCTCGCGGGCGATTCGGCGCATCGCGACAAGGACGGCTATTTCTGGATCATGGGCCGCATCGACGATGTGCTGAACGTGTCCGGGCATCGTCTGGGCACGATGGAAATCGAGTCCGCGCTGGTGTCCAACCCGCGCGTCGCCGAGGCTGCCGTGGTGGGGCGTCCGCACGAGATCAAGGGTGAAGCGGTGGTGGCGTTCGTGGTGCTGAAAGGGGCACGCGCCAGCGGCGACGAGGCGAAGCGGATCGTGAATGAGCTGCGCGACTGGGTGGGCAAGGAAATCGGCCCGATCGCCAAGCCCGACGAAATCCGTTTTGGCGACAACCTGCCGAAAACACGTTCAGGCAAGATCATGCGGCGCCTGCTGCGGGCGATCGCCAAGGGCGAAGAAATCACCCAGGACGTTTCCACCCTGGAAAACCCGGCGATTCTGGAGCAGCTCAAAGAAGCGGTAAAATAAGCAAAACGAGGTTGGGGGAGGGGCTCGGTCAAGCCCTATCCCTTGAATTCAGTCCGATTCGCCCCAAACCCCATTATCAATTCCATTTACTCATACCCACGAAAGGGAAATCATGTCGCATTACCATGCCGTCGCCTGGCTCGATCATAACGAAGCCCACATCATGCATATCAGCCCGGATGACATTGAAAAATCGGTGGTGAATCCGGCTGCGCCGCACCGCAATCTTCACCGCAAACGGGGCTCGGTCAGCGGCAGTCGTCAGCCCGAAGACCAGCAGTACTATCACGAGGTGGTGGAAGCCCTGAGCGGCGCCAAGGAAATCCTGATTGTCGGACCCGGCCAGGCCAAGCTCGAACTGATCAAGCACATTCATTCCCACGACCAGGAAGTCTCCAAACAAGTGATCGGGGTGGAAACGGTGGATCATCCGAGCGACGCCCAACTCGTCGCGTTTGCCCGCAAGTATTTTGTTGCCAAGGACAGGATGCTGTCGCAATAAGCCAGTCTGGTTCGCAATCAGGCTGCCACATTGGCACGCGGATGACAAAGCCGTACGTTCCTGATGCGTAGATGAATGGAAAAACAAAGCCCCCAAATGGGGGCTTTGTTTTGGATCGGGATTTTGGAAAGAGAATGGACGGTGCTGCCCGGAATTTTGTAACTTATTGATAAATTGCACAAATAATATTCCGGGCTGCACTCAAGCCCGTCGAAAATTCGTCGTTAATGTTGATAACTGTACAAGGGCAAACCCGTCGCGAGGCGGGGACGCAAAGCTTCCGGTCTTGAATAAAGACAGCGGGGCTGCCAAGGAAACCATGCTACGGCTGGTGCGTCATGTGCCCTGATTCAGGCAGTTTTTTGAATTTTCAGGAGCCGTCATGTCGCGCCAATGCCCATTCCCCGTTCTGTCATCTGATAACCGTTGTGGTTACCGCCGGGGTGGTGCAGCGGGTTTTACCCTGACTCTCGCCCTCGTTGCGGCCTTGTTGGGCTATGCCGGATTAAGCCATGCCGCCCCGGCGGGCGCGGTTATCAGCAGCAGCTTCGCCGGTTGGGCCAAAGGCCGCTTGCTCGTGGCGCCACGTGCCGGCCTGTCGGACGCAGAGTTCGGCAACGTGCTGAAGTCGATCAATGCGCATTCGCTGGGGCACGTCAAGAAACTGAATATGCATGTCGTCAGTTTGCCATCCGGGGTGGACGAAGTGGCGGCAATGAAGACGCTCAAAGCCAACCGCAAGCTCAAATATGTCGAGCTCGACATGGTGGTCAAGCTGGCAACGACGGTGACTGACCCCTCGTTTGGCAGCAGTTGGGATTTACCCAAAATCCAGGCACCCACGGCGTGGGACACCGCCAATGGCAGTGGCATCGTCATCGCCATTCTGGACACGGGCGTCGACGGCACGCATCCCGACCTGGCTGCCAACATGGTGCCAGGCTGGAATTTCTACGACAACAACTCCAATACCTCGGACGTTTATGGCCATGGCACGATGGTGGCCGGCACGGCCGCAGCGGCGGCGAACAATGGAACCGGTAGCGCGGGCGTAGCCTGGGGCGCCAAAATCATGCCGGTACGCATTTCCGCGCCCGACGGCACCGCTTATTGGAGCACGATTGCGCAAGCGATCAACTGGGCGGCTGATAACGGCGCCAAAGTCGTCAACATCAGTTTCAGCGGCCTCTCGGGCAGTTCCACCATCCAGTCCGCTGCGCAATATATGCGCAGCAAAGGCGGGGTGGTCATCGTTGCCGCAGGCAATAGCGGCGGACTCGAAAGCATTGCGGCGAATGACTCGTTGTTGACCGTTTCGGCTACGGACAGCAGCGATGTCCGCGCCAGCTTTTCCAGCTATGGCGACTATGTCGATCTCGCCGCGCCCGGCGTCAATATTTACACCACGGCAAAAGGCGGCGGCTACGCCAATGCTTCCGGCACCTCGTTCTCCAGCCCGGTCGTCGCCGGCACCGCAGCCCTGATGCTGGCAGCGAACAACAAGCTCACGCCGACGGACGTCGACAGCTTGCTCAAAAACACGGCACAGGATCTCGGAACGGCTGGCATTGACCCGTATTACGGCTCTGGCCGCGTCAACGCTTCGGCTGCGGTCACCTCCGCCAAAAATGTGGTGGCGAGCGACACCCTGGCTCCGACCGTCAGCATCACCTCGCCTACCGGCGGACGCGTTTCCGGCGTGGTTCCAGTCGATATCAATTCTTCCGACAACGTCGGCGTGACGCGCGCCGATTTCTACGTCAACGGCCAGTTGGTTGCCTCCGACAGCCTGGCGCCGTTTGCCTTCGCCTGGGACACCGCAGGCAAGGCGGACGGCAGCTATACGCTCAGCGTTCAGGCCTTTGACGCGGCGGGCAACCGTGGCACGTCTCCCTCGGTTGCAGTCACGCTCGGCAACGACAGCACCGCCCCCACGATCGGCAGCTTCAATCTCACCGACGGCATGACAATCTCGCCAGGCAAGCAGACGATCAGTGTCACCGCCACCGACAACCAGAGTGTCGCCAAAATCTCGCTGGTGATCGACGGCAAGGAAGTCGCTATCGCCTACGGAGGTTCGCTCAGCTACAGCTGGAATACGCGCAAACTGGCCAAGGGCGCTCATACCGTCACTGTGCGTGTCACCGACAACTCGGGCAACGTGACTACCAGGACAGTGACGGTCAATAAATAAGCGGTAAGCCTCTGCAGGCTCTCCAGGCGCTCTTCGGGGCGCTTTTTTTGTGCTCGGTTACGTGGTGGGGATGAGCGCTGTGGTGGTGTTCACCAGTTCCAGCACCAGCGCATGCAGCCGCGCCGGCGATTGCAACGCGCCGTTTTCTGCGTCGAACGCCGTGTCGGCGTGCGGCAACGAGAACTGGCCAGGCAGCACCAGCACGCCGAGCGTGTTCAGGATCTGGCGCAGGTGCGGCAACATGCGCATGCCACCCAATGTTCCCGGCGAGGCCGCGAGGATGGCTGCGACCTTGTTCTGATACGGCAGCAGACCCGATTCGCCCTGCCATTCGCGCGACACCCAGTCGAGGGTGTTTTTCAGCAATGGCGGAATCGAGCTGTTGTATTCCGGGCTGGCGATGAGGAAAGCATCGTGCGCCTTGAACAGGGCTTTCAGCCGCAATGCGTTGTCGGGCAGGCCATCACGTTCTTCCAGGTCGCCGTTGTAGAGCGGCAGTGGATAATCCGCCAGATCGATCAGGGTGAGGTCGCCGCCTGCGGCGCGGGCAGCGTCCACCGCTACCTGAATAAGTTTGCGGTTCCAGGAATCGCGGCGAATGCTGCCGGAAAAAGCGAGAATCTTGGGCATGGTGAATCCTTGCGTAAAAAACCGGGTGATTGTATCGGGGCTTTGGCCATGGGGGGCGAAGCCTGGTGTGTTTGCGGGAGTGCTCGATGCCAACTGAAATAACTCCGTTCGACAAAATGCGGCTCGACAAATGGCTGTGGGCTGCACGTTTTTTCAAGACGCGCAGCCTGGCGACCCAGGCTATCGAACATGGTCGCGTGAAACTGAACGGCGAACGCGTCAAGCCCGCGCACGACGTCAGGCCGGGCGACCGGCTGGACATCCACCTCGGTGAGGTCGACTGGGCGCTGACGGTGCGCGGCTTGTCGATGCAGCGCGGCCCGGCGCCGGTGGCGCAACGGCTGTACGAGGAAGATCCCGCCAGCCATGCGCGTCGCCAGCAGCAGGCGAGCGAGCGCAAGCTGGCGGTCAGTCCGGCGGCGGAGATCAAGGGGCGCCCCACCAAGCGCGACCGCCGGCAAATCCATCGGTTTACCGGTGAATGACGCGCAAGAATTTACCCGCGCATCCCCCCTCAAAGCATGGCTAAACGCATAGAATCGGAGGGGTTCGAGCCCCTCTTATGACCGTTTTCCCTGTGCCTTCCCTGTTCATGCATCGTGCCGCGCGCTGGCTGGCAGCCCTGGCTGCGCTTGCCGCGCTGGGCTTTGCGAGCGCCGCTGCGTTGATGTTCTTCTGGGTGTTGCCCAACATCGCCGAGCATCGCGAGACGGTGGCGCAGCTGATGTCGCGCGCGCTGGGTCAGCGCGTGACGCTGGAGGCGGTGTCGGGCGAGTGGCGGCAGACACGCCCCGAATTCCATTTGCGCGGCGTGCGCCTGTACGACCGCCAGGGTCGTTCGGCGCTTTATCTGCCTGAACTGGACGCCGCGTTTGCCTGGCGATCGCTGCTGTTTCTGGAGCCGCGCTTCAACCGCATCGAATTGCAGGGACTGACGCTCGGCGTGCGGCGCGCGCGCGACGGGAATTTTTATGTGGGCGGCATTCCCATCAACCCGGCCGCGCCCGATAGCGGCTTTTCCAGCTGGCTGCTGCGGCAGGGGCAGGTGCATGTGGGTCAGGCCACCCTGACCTGGCTGGACGAGGTGCGCGGCGCGCCGCCGCTGATCCTGACTGCGGTCGATTTCACCCTGACCAAAAGTCTGCGTAATCATCGCCTGGAATTGCACGCGACCCCGCCTGCCAGTCTGGCGCGTCCGCTGACGATCGATGCGCAGATGACCGCGCGCGACGTCGACGACATTAAAACCTGGAATGGCAGCGTCGCGACCACGGTGGCGAGCGTGTCGTTTCCGCAGTTGGTCACGTGGCTGGAAGTGCCTTACCAACCCCAGCGCGGGTGGGGCGCATTGAACGTGAAGCTTGAGGTGGCGCGTGGCGCGCTGGCGGGTGCGGCCGTCGGGTTCGATTTGCGGTCGACCGAGACCGCGCTGGGGGACGGCCTGCCCGCGCTGCGGCTGGCGCAGGTGCGCGGGCAGGCCGAGTGGCAGCGCAGTTCCGAGGGCCAGCGTGTGGCATTCGACAACCTGCGCGTCGCGTTGCCCGGCGGCCCTCTGGGGGCGCCATTCAACGTCGGCCTGGCCTGGAGCGACAACTCGCGTGAACTTTCCGCGCAGGCATTGCGGCTGAGTGGCTGGCAGTCGGTGCTGCCCAGTCTGCCGATGGATGCGGCACTGCGTTTACGCCTGCAAGCGCTGCAACCGCAAGGGCGTTTCGATGCGTTGAATTTGCGCTGGAACGGCGCGCAGCCGGGCCTGGACAATTTCAGCCTGGCTGCACGCTTCAGCGGATTGGGCGTGGCGGCATCCGATCAGCAGCCGGGCCTGGCCAATCTCAGCGGCCGCATCGAGGGCGATGCGCGTGCGGGCTCGTTCGAGATCGATTCGCCGCAACTGGTGATGAATCTGCCGGCCTTGTTCCGCGAACCGCTGTTCGGGCTCGATCATCTGCACGCGCGCGGCGGCTGGAAAAAAACCGCACGCGGCCGGCTACTGATGCTGAACGAGGTGGACTTCGCCAATCGCGATGCGGCAGGCACGGCCAAGGGGCAGTATGAATGGATCGCTGGCCAGCCCGGTGTGATCGACCTGGCGGCACATCTGACCCGCGCCGACGGCAGGGCGGTCTACCGCTACTTGCCGAAAAGCATCGGCGACGTCACCGTCAACTGGGTTAAAGCGGCCGTGCTGGCGGGCTACTCCGACGATGTGCAACTGATCCTGAAAGGCGACCTGGCGAAATTTCCATTCGAGCAGGGCGAGGGCGCGTTCAGTGTCGACTCGCAGATCAAGGATGCGGTGATCGACTATGTGCCTGGCTGGCCGCGCATCGACGGCATCCAGGCACGCATGCTGTTTCAGGGCAAGACGATGGAAGTCACCAGCAGCCAGGCGCGAATTTACGGCGCGGCCCTGGCGCCGGTGCGGGCGTTTATCCCGGATTTGATTCCGCTTGAAACCCTGCTGCAGGTGGACGGCCAGGCCAACGGTCCGGTTCAGGATTTCATCCGCTTCGCCAATCTCAGCCCGGTGGGAAAACGCCTGCGAGGCTTTACCGATGCGCTGGAGGGCAATGGGCCGATGCGGCTCGCATTGAAGATGAACATCCCGCTGGGCCATAGCGACGACAGCACCCTGGCCGGCAAACTGTCGTTTGTGGGCGATACCCTGTTCCGCCCCGGCCTGCCGCACCTTGAGCAGGTGCGTGGCGAGATTGGTTTCACCGAAAAGGGACTGGGCGTGAAAAATATCACGGCGCAGTTTCTGGGCGGCCCGCTGCGCGTCGATGTCGCCACCCGCAATGGCCTGGTGCAGATTCTGGCGCAGGGGCAGGCCACTGCTGCGGGCATCGCGCCCTGGCTCGGAGCGGCGGCGGGCAAGCGGCTGTCGGGGCAGGCGGCCTGGCGCGGCCAGATCGATCTGGTGCCGGATGGGGAACACATCCGCATCGAATCCGATCTGCTCGGGCTGGGATCCAGCCTGCCCCTGCCGCTGGCCAAAGCGGCCAACCAGCCGCTGCCACTCTGGGTGACCAGCCAGCCCCAGGCGGATGGCCAGTTGCACGAAGTGCGGCTGGGTAAAACCGTGGGTGCGGTGTGGCACAGCACGGCGGAAGGGCGCTTTGCCCGCGGCGAAATTCGCTTTGGCGGACCGGCCGTGATGCCCGGCGAACCGGGTCTGCACCTGGCGGGCAGCGGGCGCGGCCTGGATATCTCGGGCTGGCTGGCGCTGCTGCCTGAGGGGGAGGGTGGGGATCACCCGCTGCTGACGGCGATCGATTTGAATTTCGACGCACTGGACCTGATGGGGCGACGCTTCCAGGAGGTGCGTTTGCAGGGGCGCTCCCGCAACGGCATGTTTCGCACCCAGGTGAGCGGCCATGAGTTGAACGGTGTGCTGACCTATCGTCCTGCGGGTGCGCAGCCCGCGCGGGTGTCGGCGCTGTTCCAGCAATTGACCATCCCCGACGCGGCGCCCGCCACCGGCGTGGACGAAGGCACGAACATGAAGGCCGTCAATTTCCCGATGCTGGATGTGACGGTGGAGGATTTTCGCCTGCAGGCGCGCGCGCTGGGGCGCCTGGAAGCGGCGGCCCGGGGGGCGCCACAAGGACTGCTGATCGACAACTTGCAGTTGACGCACGCCGATAGCGTGTTCCACATGAGCGGCCTGTGGCGCGACAGCGGCGCGGGCGAAACCCGTGCGGATCTGAGCCTGAACGTGCTGGATGCGGGCAAGTTTCTGGATCGTTTTGGTTATGTCGACACGCTCAAGCGTGGCAGCGCGGAGATTCAGGGCAATGTCAGCTGGGAAGGCTCGCCCGCTGATTTCAGCCTGGCCGCGCTGGCCGGACAGCTTGATTTCAAGGCCAAAGGCGGACAGTTTCTCAAGATCAATCCGGGCGCGGGCAAGCTGCTTGGCGTGCTGAGCCTGCAATCGTTGCCGCGCCGGTTGAACTTCGATTTCCGTGATATCTTCAATAAAGGCTATGCCTTCGACGACATCAACGCCACCCTGCGTATTGCACGCGGCGTGGTCTACAGCGATGATTTCAAGATGCGTGGACCGGCCGCCAAGGTCAATATGTCGGGACTGGCTGATCTCAATCAGGAAACCGTGCAGTTGCGGGTGAAAGTGATTCCGAAATTGTCCGAAGGCGTGGCGGTGGCAGGCGCGCTGATCGCCGGGCCGCTGGCAGGGGTGGGGGTGCTGGCTGCGCAGAAACTGCTGCGTGATCCGATCGAGGAGGCCATCAGCCAGGAATATATGGTGACCGGTTCGTGGCTGGCACCGGATGTCAAACAGCAGCCCAGAACCGATGCCAAAACAAAAACCGAACCCCAGGTGACCGAACCCTGATAGAGGAGCTTTCTCATGACGACAACGACGAAAAAAATCACCAAACCTCCCCTCGCCAAATCCAGCATGGCGCGCTCCAAAGGTGCACAAGTCAAAAAAGCGGCACCGCAGGTGGATGCCGTTCGCGTGGCGGCGATCCAGATGGCCTCCGGCTCCAATGTGTCGGCCAATCTGGCCGAAGCCGAACAGCTCATCGAACTCGCGGTTGAGGCAGGCGCGCGCCTGGTCGCGCTGCCGGAGTTCTTCTGCATCATGGCGCTGAAAGACAGCGATGTGGTGAAGGCGCGCGAGGCCGAAGGCCACGGCCCGATCCAGGCGTTTCTCTCGCGCATGGCGAAAAAGCACCGCATCTGGCTGATCGGCGGCTCGGTGCCGCTGGAGGCCAGCGTGGCGAACCGGGTGCGCAACAGTTGCCTGGTGTACGACGAGCGCGGCAAGCAGGTGGCGCGTTACGACAAGATTCATTTGTTCGGCCTGGATCTCGGCACCGAGCGTTATCAGGAAGCCAAGCTGATCGAACCGGGCGATAAAGTCGTCGTCATCAACAGCCCGTTCGGCCGCATCGGCCTGTCGATCTGCTACGACCTGCGCTTTCCCGAGCTGTATCGCGCCATGCCCGAGGTCGACATCATCGTGGTGCCGTCGGCGTTTACCGCCACCACCGGTCGCGCGCATTTTGAAACCCTTGCCCGCGCGCGCGCGATCGAAAATCTCGCCTACGTCATCGCCCCGGCGCAGGGCGGCTACCATTTGTCCGGCCGCGAAACCCATGGCGACAGCATGATCGTCGATCCCTGGGGCGTCGTGCTCGACCGCCTGCCGCGCGGCTCCGGCGTCGTCATCGCCAACATCAACCCGGCCTATCAGGCCAGCCTGCGCAAAAGCCTGCCCGCGCTCAAGCACCGCTTCATTCAATGTGAGCAGATCGCAACCGACGTGGCCGAGCGACGGGTGTCGCTCAAGCGCGAGAAGCCCGCCAAATAATTCAGGAAATAGTGATGAACCCCATCGATGCCTTTGTGCCGATTCAAACCGCCGAACAGTTGTTTCACTCCGCCGAAGCTACCCTGCTGACGCCGAACGGCCTCGACGCCGACAAGCTCGCGCCGGTGTTCGGCCGTCTGCTCAGCCATGACGTTGATTATGCCGATCTGTATTTCCAGTATTCGCGTTCCGAAGGCTGGAGCCTGGAAGAAGGCCAGGTCAAATCCGGCAGCTTCAACATCGATCAGGGTGTCGGCGTGCGCGCGATCTCGGGCGAGAAAACCGCGTTCGCCTATTCCGACGACATCAGCCTCGACGCGCTCGGCGCCGCCGCCGACGCCACCCGCGCCATCGCGCGCGCCGGACAACAGCGGCAGACCGCCGTCGCGCATCGTGCCGACGGCCGCCAGCTATACAACGCGGTCGATCCGCTGGCGAGTCTCGACGATGCGGCCAAAGTCACCTTGCTGGAACGGCTGGAGAAAAAAGCCCGCGCCATGGATCCGCGCGTGATTCAGGTGATGGCGAGCCTCGCCTCCGAATACGAAGTGATCTTCATCGCACGTTCCGACGGCCACCTCGCCGCCGACGTGCGCCCGCTGGTGCGCCTGTCGCTGCAGGTCATCGCCGAGCAGGACGGCCGCCGCGAGCAGGGGTCCGGCGGCGGCGGTGGCCGCTTCGACTACAGCTACTTCACCGACGACATCCTGGAAAAATACGCGCGCCAGGCCGTGCACCAGGCCAGCGTCAACCTCGATGCGCGCCCCGCGCCCGCCGGCACCATGACCGTCGTCCTCGGTTCCGGCTGGCCCGGCATCCTGCTGCACGAAGCCATCGGCCACGGCCTCGAAGGCGACTTCAACCGCAAGGGCAGCTCGGCGTTCTCCGGCCGCATCGGCGAGCGTGTCGCCGCACCTGGGGTGACGGTAATCGACGACGGCACCATCCCGCTCAGACGCGGTTCCTTGAACGTCGACGACGAAGGCAACCCCACCCAGCGCACCGTGCTGATCGAGGACGGCATCCTCACCGGCTACATGCAGGACATGATGAACGCGCGCCTGATGGGAATGCCGATCACCGGCAACGCCCGGCGCGAATCTTTCGCGCACCTCACCATGCCGCGCATGACCAACACCCTCATGCTCGGCGGCGACAAGGACCCGCACGAAATCATCGCCTCGGTGAAGAACGGCCTCTACGCCGTCAACTTC
>Ga0208980_10002457_pt1 | contig 11241 bp, 8 predicted proteins | sample WetSurMetagenome_3_FD_187993 | JGI IMG/M metagenome (GOLD analysis project Ga0208980, IMG submission 187993) | Wetland microbial communities from Twitchell Island in the Sacramento Delta, sample from surface sediment Aug2011 Site A1 Bulk (version 2) | ecosystem: Environmental > Aquatic > Marine...
GCTTACATTTGCATTTTGAAGGGCGAATCCAAATTGAATTCCAAGAAATCCAAAGCTCATATTCCAGATTTGCCAGAAAGAAAGACGGGGTTTTTGCATTAAAATTTCCCAATCATTTTTGAATTGTATTTTATTTCAGTTGATAAAATAATATGAAATTCGATGATATAATAAAGCAAGTTGAAGACAATCTTTACTCAGCATTTTTTTATACACCATCTGTATATAAAAAAGCCATATCATATCACTTCTTAAAACCATTTGAAATTATTTCTGTTAACAAAAAGGAAGAGCTTGACACCGCATTTAAAATAGTGCAGAAATTAATTGATAAGAGATACTTTGGATACTCACTTATTAATTATGAATCTGGTTTTCTATTCAAAGATAAACTTTCACATTTACAATCATGCGATTATGAGAAGCTCATTCAGTTTTTCTTTTTTGATAAACGAAATGTAAATCAAATTAAAACTTCCGAAATAATTACAACTGATTTTTCAAATGATAAATACTCCGTTAAAAATTTTCAGTTGAACCGATCAGAGACACAATTCTTCGATGACATTAAAAAAATTAAAAACTATATAAAGGAAGGTGACACCTATCAGGTTAATTACACGGTTAAAGGAAAATTTGATTTTGCTGGTTCTTATTCCGCTTTTTTTGAAAATCTGCTTTTCAATCAATCTGCAAAATATTCAACGTTTATTAATAACGATAAAGAATTTATTATTTCGGTTTCACCCGAGTTATTTTTTCATCAGAAGAATAGAAATATAGTTTCACACCCGATGAAAGGAACCATGAGAAGAGGATGCAATCAAACCTCAGATAGAACTACTGAAAATGAATTGCGGTCTAGTAAAAAAAACCTTTCTGAAAACGTAATGATTGTTGATCTGATAAGAAATGACTTTGGAAGAATTTGTCGATATGGCAGCATAGAAGTTCCGGAACTATTTACTGTTGAAAAGTACGAATCATTATTCCAGATGGTTAGTCAAGTGCGTGGAAAGCTGAGAAAGAAAATAAAGCACTTTGATATTATTCAGAATATTTTTCCTTGCGGTTCTGTAACTGGTGCTCCCAAAATAAGAACTATGGAAATTATTAATGAGATTGAAAAAAACAAGAGAGGTATTTACACCGGCTCAATTGGGTTGATAAAACCCGAAGAATTAAAAATGAGTGTTGCAATAAGAACCATCACCGTAAATAAACAAACAGGTGATGGAAGAATGGGACTTGGATCTGGAATCGTCTGGGACAGTAATCCTAAAAGAGAATATGAAGAGGTTTTACTCAAAAGTAAATTTTTGACTGAGCCACTTGATTATTTTGAAATTTTTGAGACGATGAGATATGAAAACGGACAAATCAAATTTATTGATGATCATATTGAGAGAATGAAATCTGCCGCTGACTACTTTCTATTTAAATTCAATGAAAAGAAAATCAGAAAACAGATTGATAAGTCAATTGCAGAACTTGAACAGCAGAAAATAAAAAAGATCAAGCTATCATTAGCAAAGTGGGGGGGGATCAGAATTGATTTATCGGATATTGAAAAGCCAGCTAAGGAAATCTCAGCAATTATCTCAAACAATAGGATAAACTCAACTGATAAATTCAGATATTTCAAAACTACCAATAGAAAATTGTATGATGATGAGTACAAGCATTTCAGATCAAAAGGTTTTTTTGATGTTCTTTACTTAAATGAGAAAGATGAAATTGCTGAAGGAAGCAGGACAAATATTTTTTTCAGAAAGGGGACAAACTGGTTTACACCCGCTATAGAGTCAGGATTGTTACCTGGTGTTTATAGAAAATATTTTATAGAAACACATCCTGATATTTCTGAAAAAAATATAAGAATTGAAGATCTCATCAACGCAGATGAACTATTGTTAACAAATGCTTTAAGGGGCGAATTGAAAGTAGACAAAATCTTCATTAACTCAGAAGAATATGTTGCTTTTGCAAATTGAATCTTTGTGGATTGGAAAGGCATTTAAGAATAAAATTTAATAACTTGCTGTGACCCAATTTTAGAAATTCAAATTTTCCTAATGAATAAGATTATTGATCCCACATCAAAAAGAAAAAAAGAGCATCTCGAGCTGAGCTTAAATGCAGAAGTATCTTTTAAGAATAAATCAAATGGCTTCGAATACTACGAATTTATACACGATGCAACTACTGAAGTTGAACTCGATAAAATTTACTTTGAAACGAAATTCTTCAAAAAGAAAATAAATTATCCTTTTATAATTTCCTGTATGACCGGTGGAACTGAAGCAGCAGAAAATATAAATGCTCAGCTTGCGATTGTAGCCGAAGAATTAAAAATACCAATTGGAGTAGGAAGCCAGAGACAGGCAATTGAAAATAAGAATTTTAGAAACACGTACGATATTATCAGGAAAAATGCTAAAACGGTTCCGGTGTTAGGAAATCTTGGAGCAGCAGAGCTTGTGAAATTAAAATCATTCACATCTGTAAAAATGATGGTTGATCTTATTCAGGCTGACGCTTTTGTTATTCATCTAAACCCGCTTCAGGAACTGCTGCAGCCGGAAGGCACACCGCGCTTTTCTGGATTATTAAAAAGTTTGAAAAAGCTGGTTAAAGAAATTGAGATTCCCGTAATAGTAAAAGAGATTGGTGCCGGAATATCTGGAAAAGCTTCAAAAGCATTACTGGAAACAGGCGTAAAAGGAATTGACGTAGCAGGTGCTGGAGGCACAAGCTGGGCCGCAATTGAAATGCTTAGAAATAAATCGATGACGAATGATTATTTTTGGGACTGGGGATTGCCCACTTCTTTTTGCTTGAAGGAAAATTTAATACTCAAAAAGAAGTATAAATTTTTATTGATCGGTTCCGGTGGGATAAATTCAGCAATAGATGCTGCAAAGGCCTTTGCACTTGGATCTGATTATGTTGCTTCTGCAAGAACAATATTAAAGGAATTGAATTCGACTGGGAGTGAGGGAGTTACTAATCTGATTACAAATTGGTTTGAAACAATTAAGAAAATAATGTTCCTGACTGGATCAAAGTCATTAAAGGACTTAAGAAAAAATAAACTATTAAGAAAAGAACTTATTTACTGATGAACAACAAAAAATTCATTTCTTTATATGAAATTGAAAGAAATAAAATTAATAGTATTCTGTCAACTGCACTAAAAAACAGAAATCCAAATTCCCTATATGAACCAGGCTCATATATTCTGAACAGTGGAGGAAAGAGACTTCGACCTCTACTAGTTTTACTTTCAGTAAAAGCCGTAGGTGGAAAGTTTAACAATGCATATAATGCTGCCGCTGCTGTGGAAATGCTTCACAACTTTACTCTTGTCCATGACGATATAATGGATAATGCTGATAAAAGAAGGGGAAGATTAACTCTTCATAAAAAGTATGATCATAACACTGCAATACTTACGGGAGATAGTTTGCTATCAATAGCATATGAATTCTTATTAAAAGATTGTAATGGGAATGCAAAAGAAGTGATAAGTTCATTCACACATGGTTTAATCGAAGTCTGTGAAGGACAAAGTCTGGATACAGATTTTGAGTCAAGAAAAAATGTGTCTCTTTCAGAATATATTGTAATGATAAAGAAAAAGACTGCTGCTATGGCTGAGATGTGCTGTAAAATTGGAGCTCTTCTGGGTCGAGGAACTAAAAAACAAGTTAATGCTTTGGGGAAATATGGTTTAAATCTTGGGATTGCTTTTCAGATTCAGGATGATCTTCTTGATATTTCAGCTGATGAAAAGGAATTTGGAAAAACTATTGGTGGAGATCTTGTAGAAGGCAAGAAAACTTTTCTGTTTCTTGAGGCCCTTGAAAAATCTACAGGAGAAGATAGAAGAAAACTTCAGAAGGTGATTGAAAGAAAAGGAATTAGAAGAAACCAGGTGTTGAATTATAAAATGATTTATGAAAAGCTTGGTGTGCTGGATGATGCTCGAAGAGAAATTCGGGGTTATACTCAAAAAGCATTACGTTCTATAAATTCATTAGATAAAGAAAATAAAAAAATTTTTAAATGGCTGGCTGATTCGCTAATTTACAGAACGTGTTGATGATAGAAAGAATAGTTAAAATAGTTAATAAAGCGGGCTTGCATACCCGGCCTGCTGCAACCGTAGTTAAAATGGCAGCAAAATATAAATGTGAATTTTTTATCTCGCGTGATGGTATGAGCATTAATGGAAAAAGTATAATTGGTGTAATGACTCTAGCAGCAGAAGAAGGTGCTGAACTTATTTTATCTTTTGACGGTGAAGATGAAGAGCAGGCAGCAAATGAAATCATTAATTATTTCGAAAGGGGATTTGACGAACTTTGAAGTCATTTAAAGAAATATATCGAACCTCTGAAAATAAAATATTAGGTATCGCTGCTGCGCCCGGGATTATTATTGGTGAAGCCTACCTTTACACGAAAGAAAAGCTACAAATAAGTAAAGCCGATGTTATTGACATTGAAAAAGCGAAAAGTGATTTAACTGAAGCTATAACTAAATCAAAAAAAGAGCTTAATAAAATTTTTGCAATTGCACGAGAAAAAATGGATGAAGTCCGTGCTGCAATATTTGAAGCTCAACTGATGATACTTGATGACCCAATTTTGCTGAATGAGATTATAAGGAGAGTTGAAACAGAACGAAAATCTCCTGAGTATGTTGTTGACGATGAAATATCAAAATATCAAAGTAAAATGATTCTTTCGCATGAGTCTTATATGAAGGAAAGAGCATTGGATATTGAGGATATTAAACAGCGGATAGTCAGAAATCTGCAAAAGAAGAGATGGGAATCTAAAATTACTCATAATGTTATCGTAATCAGCGAAACACTTACTCCGGCAGATACGATTCTTCTTTCGAGAAATAAAGTGCTTGCATTTGTAACGGATCATGGCGGCTTAACATCTCACGCAGCCATAATCTCGCGTTCGCTTAATATTCCCGCAGTGGTTGGAACACATAACTCCACAGCTCAGATTAAAGATGGTGATGAAATTATTGTTGATGGTTTTTATGGGTATGTAATAATCAATCCAACTCCTGACCAAAAAGAATTTTTCATTAGTAAAAGAAAAAGACTTCTCGATCTTCAGAAAGAACTGGAAGAACTCAAAGATGAAAAAGCTGTCACCAAAGATGGAAGAGAAATAAAACTTTTAGCTAATGTTGATGTGTCTGGTGAAATTGAAATAGTCATTACGAGTGGTGCAAACGGTATAGGCCTTTACAGGTCTGAGCAGATACTGAATGAGCTTGGTGAATTTCCGTCAGAAGAAGAGCAAACAACAATATATTCAAAATTATCTTCAAGAATTTATCCCGCTGCAATTACAATTCGAGTATTTGATATTGGAGGAGATAAATTTCGTTTTTTAGATTTTGAAGAACCAAATCCTTTCCTCGGCTTAAGAGGTATCAGGTTGCTTTTGGAAAATCCTGCTATGTTTAAAACACAAATCAGAGCAATTCTAAAATCAAGCGTTAATAAAAATATCAAGATGATGCTTCCGATGGTCAGTACATTAAAAGAAATAAGGGAATCAAAAAAAATTATTGCAGCGTGTAAAAAAGAACTTAAAGCTGAAAAAATAAAATTTGATGAAGAAATAGAATTAGGAATAATGATTGAAGTACCTTCTGCTGCTGTGATGGCAAGAGAATTTTCTAAAGAAGTTGATTTCGTTAGCATTGGTACAAACGATCTTGTGCAATATTTAATGGCAGTTGATAGGGGAAATGACCTTGTCTCTGAACTTTACCAGGAATTCAGTCCTGTTGTTATTAACACTTTAAAACATATCATTGATGAAACAAAAAAATCTAAAAAGTCAGTAAGTCTTTGCGGAGAAATGGCCGCTGATACTCTTGCAATGCCATTGCTCATAGGGTTGGGTTTGGAAAGTTTGAGTATGTCACCATCAACAATTCCGTATGCTAAAAGAATCATCCGGAGCTGCGATTATAAAAAGACAAAGAGGCTTGCTGCACAATGTTTAAAAATGCAATCCGAAGAAGAAGTAAAGGCTACCATCGAAAGCTACTTCACGAAAAATAAAATCATCAGAACAAGACAAATCATTTAAAATCTATGCAGATACAAGATTTCATTAAAAAGTATGACGCGCAAAATCAGTTTAAAGTTCTGAGTGAAACTTATAAACAAGCTTCGAATGCCTGGAATAATAAAATTAATTTATCTAATCTGAAAACGGATAAATTCTCGTCTATAGTTTTTTGCGGATTGGGTGGTTCAGCGATCAGCGGTGATTTGCTATGCGATTATTTATCAGGTGAGCTAGAGATTCCTTTCTTAGTAACTCGTGGATACAATCTTCCATCATTTGTTGATGAGAATACGCTTGTTATTATTTCATCATACTCAGGAAATACAGAAGAAACTATTTCTTGTTTCGAGCAGGCGTTAAAGAAGAATTCTGAAATTGTAGTTATCACTTCTGGCGGAAAAATCGGTGCTCTTGCGGAAGCAAATAAAATTCCGATCGTTAATGTTCAAGGTGGATTTCAACCTCGGTATGCACTCGGTCTAAGTTTTTTTTCATTGCTCAAAATAATGCAAGAGCTTGGAATTGCCAGTGAAGAAAGCAAAGCAAAAAAAATCATTGATTTATGGCAGAAAAGGGGAGAGGAATATTCTTTAGAAAATAATAGTGCTTCTAAAATTGCGCAGCAACTTGTTGGTTTTATACCGGTGATTTATTCTTCTGAATTTCTTTCTTCAACGGGATACAGGTTAAAGTGTCAGCTAAATGAAAATTCGAAGCTTCATGCATTTCATAATACTCTTCCGGAAATGAACCATAATGAAATAATTGGTTGGGAATCTTACAAAGAAAAACAATTCCATACGAAAGTCATTTATTTAATTGATAAGGAATATCATCCCCAGAATAAAAAACGCTTCGAAACCTTAAAAGAAATGCTCGCTGAGCAAAATATTGAAGTTCTAACTATCAGCAGCGATGAAGAAAATAAAAAGGTACGAATTATGGATTTGATTTTTTTAGTTGATTGGATATCTTTTTACATGTCGGTTTTGCGTGGATTCGATCCTTCGGAGATTGATTTTATTCATAGGATGAAGCAGCGGCTTACATAAATATTACGCTCCGGATGCTAATATCATCAAAAATAAATTTTATCCGGTTTTATGCTTGCTTTCTCTTCTACAATTTCAAAAATATTTTTCTACATTTGTTTAGTTGCATTTCTAGCTAACGATTTCACACAAGCTCAATTCTTCTACTTTGGTCGGAACAAAGTTCATTATGAAGAATTTGACTGGAAAATTCTCCGGACAGATCATTTTGATATTTACTATTATGGTGAAATGGAATACATAGCGGAGATAGGTGCAAGCTATGCTGAAGAAATATATTCCGAATTAAAAGTTAAGATGAACCATCTTGTTACACGCAGAATCCCTCTCATATTTTACAATACAACAATAGACTTTCAACAAACTAATATTACTCCCGGATTGATTCCGGAAGGTGTTGGAGGTTTTTTTGAATTTCTGAAGGGAAGAGTTGTTCTGCCGAGTAATGGCTCGCTTAAAGATTTCCGGCACGTAATCAGACACGAAATTGTTCACGTTTTTATGACAAATAAAGTCTACAGAATTTTGAAGGATCACCGAATACCGACAAACAAAATGCCTCCTCTCTGGTTTGTGGAAGGACTTGCAGAATTTTACTCCACTGAATGGGATGCTCAGGCGGAAATGCTTTTAAGAGATGCAGTTCTAAACAATTACATTGTTAGTCTTGAGGATATATTCATGATATATGGATCTTTTCTCATGTATAAAGAAGGTCAAAGTTTCCTGGAATTTGCTGCTGAAAAATATGGTGAAGAAAGAATTGAATTACTTATTGAAAATTTTTGGATGTACAATTCTTTCAACCAGGTACTTGAAACAACGTTTAAGCAATCTTTTGAAGATATTGATGCAGAGTGGAATTATTGGCTGCGAAAAAAATATTACCCACTGATGGAGTCAAGTTATCCAACAGAGTTCGGCTCATTAAAAGTTACTGAGAAAGGTTTTAATTTTACACCTGTTTATGTCAAATTGCAGAACAGGCATTTCCTTTATTACTTGGCTAATTCAGATGGATATTCTTCACTTTACAGGATAGAAATATCGCATGAATATTTCCCGATTGATTCACCTGAATTAGTACTCCGAGGAGAACAGACAGCCGAGTTTGAGTCTTTTCATTTATTTCAATCTGCAATCGATATCTCAAAAAATGGTCTGTTGGTGTTTAATACTAAACGCGGCGGAAGTGATGCAATTCATTTTTATTCTGTTTTTGAGGAAAGAGTAGTTAAGACTTTTCAAGATAACGATCTACTTTTTATTTCATCACCTAAATTTTCTGAAGACGGAAATCGTATTGTGTTTAATGCAGTCGACCGAAAAGGGTATAGTGACCTTTACATCCTCGATCTGGTTGAAGACAGACTATTCAGAGTTACAAATGACTATTACAACGACCAGGATCCATGTTTTGGATTATCAGATCAGCAAGTGATTTTTTCTTCTGACAGGACAGGTGGAAAATTTTCGGGTAAGTATAATTTGTTCGCTATCAACCTGAATAATTATGAAATTGAGTACATCAGTTATCTAAACGCCAATAATCATGCTCCTGTAATTTCTCCTCAAAAAGATTTGCTGCTATTTACATCAGACTTGAATGGTGTTAGAAACCTTTATGAAATCCCGGTTGTTGATGGCAGATTCAGCAGCACGGTTAATAAAATTTCCGAATTTATTTCAAGCGTATTCAATCCGGTTTATATTGATTCCAACTACATAACATTCTCAGGATTTGAAAATTTCGCTTTCAATCTTTTTGTTTATAGCAGAAAAGATACAAAAGAGGATTCACTCTATTCTTTTGAAATGAAAATTGATGAACCGCTTGATATTTGGTTTGCAGATATTCTCGAACTTCCATCAGAAAGTAAAAAAGCTGAATATGAAAAAGAGTATTCACTTGATTTTGCACAAGGCGTAGTTGCAACTGATCCCATTTTCGGAACGAGAGGAGGTGCCATTTTTTCGTTAAGTGATTTGCTTGGTGATGACAGATATATTTTTATGATATATAATAATGCTTCGGTATCGAGCGAAATACTCAACAGTTTCAATGTATTTCTTCAAAAAGTGAACTTTGCTGGGAGAGTTCATTATGGTTATGGTATATTTCATCTGAACGGTCCTGTATATGATTACGCCGATCCGGACGAATATTATTACGAGAGAAGTTTTGGTGGTTCATTTCTTTTAAGCTATCCTATTTCCAAATTCCAGCGTTTAGAAGCAACAGTCACACTTAGAAATTCGAATAAGGAAGTCATTCCAGAAGTTATTGAAAGAAAAGCAGTTTTATTTACGAACACTCTCGGCTGGGTTATGGATAATTCTATTTGGGGTCCAACAGGTCCCGTTGATGGTTTAAGAGCCTTGGTTTATCTTGGATACACGAGTGATATTAAATACAGTAATGTAAATTATTTTTCTGTTATTGGAGATTACAGATATTACCAGAGATTTGCACAAACTACACTTCTGGCATTCAGAGGTGCAATATTTTATAATGAAGGTAAAGAAGCGAGATTATACTATGTCGGTGGCAGCTGGGATTTAAGAGGCTGGCCAAGATTCGGAATAAGAGGTGAAAAAATTTGGCTAACTTCTCTTGAATTCAGATTTCCTCTGATCGATCAACTTGGAATCAGATTTCCGTTTTTTAATCTTGGATTTCCTGGAATCAGAGGTGCGATATTTTATGATATGGGTGGTGCCTGGAACGATGATTATACTTCTACAATCGGATCAGTTGGGTTTGGGTTCAGGTTTAATCTATTCGGTGTGATGACACTTAGATATGATATGGGGAAAAAAATAGAACAAAATTATACACGATTTCAGGATGGTCTGTTTTACCAATTCTTTTTCGGATGGGACTTTTGAAGTATAGAATATTTTCAATGTTAGCGTTGCTTTTAATTTCTGGTTGTGCAAGATCAGTTATTAAGTATGCAACAAAACTGGATGAAACTCCATACCAGATGTACGGTAAAACTCCGTCTCGTGAATTCTATTTACCTGTCAGTATTTCTGATTCATTGGTATTGAAGTGGGAGTCAGAAGCGAATGGAAGTTTTCCCAACTCCTCAGTATCTATTTATGAAGATCTTGTTTTTATTAATGATTTATCAGGCAGAATCTTTTGTTATAATATTGATTCAGGAAAGAAAATTGGTTCGCTCAAATACAGCAGCGGCGGTGTTTATTCAACTCCAATTCTGTTCCGGACTAAAATTATTTTTCCCGTTGCTCTCGAAAAAGATAATCTTACTGTTTTAATCATTTACGATTATAGTCAAGGAGATGAATTGGAGGATATAGAACTACCCGGCAGAGTTTTGACTCAAATGATTGCAGTCAATGATGAAATATTATTCACAACAGAAGTTGGTATCGCTTTCAAATTTAGTTCATCAGGGAAAAAAATGTGGGAAACACACACACGAGTGCCAACTCGCAGCTCGCCAGCATTAGTTAATGACCTTTTCATATTTGGAAATGATGATGGTGAAATCATTGCACTAAATTCATCGACTGGTGATTCAGTATACGTAAGTAAAATTGGAGGACACTTTTTTTCAGGCTTAACTATATCAGATAGCGTTATCTATGCCGGAAATGAAAATGGCTTTGTTTATGCTTTGAAAGCAGATGATGGCGAAATAATTTGGCAGTTTGATACAGGTGCTAGAATAAAGATGGAACCATCTACTGATGCACAAAACATTTACATCGGTAATTTAAACGGTAATTTTTATTCAATTAACAAAGTAACTGGAATTGAAAACTGGAGAACAGATTTTAGTGGGATCTTGAATACTACTTCACTTATAACAGAAAATTTAATAATTCTCCCCGATGTTCTATATGAAATTCACTTCCTGGATAAACAATCCGGTAAATTAATAAAATCAATTCCACTTGAGGGAAGAGCAAAGCTTTCACCTGTTATCCATAAAAATATCTTATTCATTGGTTTTGATGATGGAGTAATTAGAGCTTATGAGTTTGTTTATTAAACTAGTTTTAATAACATCACTGTTATCGATGGTTAGCTTAGCACAGGA
>Ga0208980_10002458_pt1 | contig 11239 bp, 10 predicted proteins | sample WetSurMetagenome_3_FD_187993 | JGI IMG/M metagenome (GOLD analysis project Ga0208980, IMG submission 187993) | Wetland microbial communities from Twitchell Island in the Sacramento Delta, sample from surface sediment Aug2011 Site A1 Bulk (version 2) | ecosystem: Environmental > Aquatic > Marine...
TTAACAGTCACTGCAAACGAAGATACCGGAGACGACCTGCTGAACCAGCTCGGCAAAGCCACAAATGCAATGATTGCCTCGATAAGAGAGATGACGATTCGGATACGGGAACAGGCAGACCTTCTCGCAACATCAGCGAATTCGATCGCCTCTGTTACAAAACAATCAACCCGCGGCCTGTCAGAACTTTCGTCGGCTCTTGGGCTCATATCTTCAGCAACATCGTCTGTTGCAGAAAATTCCCTGGGTGCTACAACATCATCACAATTTGCGAATTCCTCTACTCAAAAGGGCAACGAGCTGATGATGAAGCTCTCAGATAATACAGGGATACTCCAGAATGCAACCGAGAAATCAGTGTCGGCCATGAAGAGTCTCTCAGCCCGTTCGTCCGAGATCGGGAATATTGTCAACGTCATAACAAAAATAGCATTCCAGACAAATCTGCTTTCGCTGAACGCTGCGATAGAAGCTGCCCGTGCCGGCGAGTCCGGACACGGCTTTGCTGTTGTTGCCGACGAAGTCAGAAAACTTGCAGAAAGTTCAGCAAACTCTGCACGTGAAATCTCACGGATTGTCAAAGAGGTCCAGCATGAGACAGGCGATGCCATGGATATTGTGCAGGACGGCAAGAAAGAGATGGAATCCGGCGCTGTGCTCATCGGGGAGATCGGGATGCAGTTTACCGGCATTGCAGAACAAGTTGCAAAAATTGTAAAGCAGATAGAAAACATAGCATCGTCTGCCGCAGAGACAGCTTCGTCGGCAGAAGAAGCGTCTGCATCGTCTGAAGAGCAGACTGCGGCGATGGAAGAACTTGCTGCTTCAGCTGCGGAACTCTCTCATACTGCAGAAATTCTTCAGGAAACAGTAGCACGATTTAAGGTTTAGTATTCCGGTATTATGCAATCGTTTATCAAGGATCTTATACAGAAAAATACTACGAAGATTCTTCTCATCGTGCTTGACGGGCTCGGCGGTCTCCCGGTCAACGGTAAGACAGAACTCGATGCCGCAAAGACACCCAACCTCGATGCGCTTACGCAGGGGTCTGCCTGCGGATTACATCTCCCTGTCGCCCTTGGGATAACCCCGGGGAGCGGACCGGGGCATCTGTCGCTCTTCGGATACGACCCTGTCGAATGGCAGATAGGCAGAGGAGTACTTGAAGCCCTCGGCCTTGGGGTCGAGTTGAAAAAAACCGATGTGGCCATCCGCGTAAATTATGCAACCCTGGACAAAGGTGTTGTGAAAGACAGGCGGGCAGGGAGACCTCCTACAGAAGAAAGCAGGAAGATTACCGAGAGGCTTCAGAAAGAGATCAGCAAAATAGATGATGTTGAAATAATTTTCTCCCCTGGCATGGAACACAGATTTGCAGTAGTGTTCAGATTTCCAGAACCGTTGCCCAATGGGTCGGCTGCACTCAAAGATACGGACCCGCAGAAAGAAGGCAATCCACCCATACCGCTTATCCCGGGAACTCCACAGGCCGAAAGAGTTGCAAAGATTGCAGAAATATTAATAGGGAATATTACTGAGATCATAAAGAATGAACCCAGGGCAAATTTTGTTCTTCTCAGGGGATTTGCACAGGTCCCTGATATCCCTCATTTCCCTGATGCATATGGTCTTCATCCGCTCTGTATTGCTGTGTATCCGATGTACCGGGGACTTGCACGTCTGATCGGCATGGATGCTCCTGCGCTTACGGGTGACATCCGTGAAGAAATCGATTTCCTGAAAAAGAATTACCATGACTATGACTTTTTCTTCATGCATGTAAAAAAAGTTGACTCCTATGGCGAAGATGGAAATTTTGACGGCAAAGTGCATAAGATTGAAGAATTTGATCAGGCGCTTCCGGAAATACTTGCATTGAACCCGGATGTCCTTATCATAACCGGGGATCATTCAACCCCATCTGTCCTGAAAAGCCACAGCTGGCACCCTGTGCCTGTCCTCCTGAAATCACCGTATGTGCTGGGCAGAACTTCGCAGGCATTTACCGAACGCGAGTGTCTGAAGGGTGAGTTCGGTATTTTCCCCACAGTAAATCTTATGCCTCTGGCCCTTGCGAACGCCGGAAGACTCAAGAAGTTTGGAGCGTAACACAACTATCAGCTATCAGCTATCAGTTATCAGCCTCATTGATACCCACTGTCATCTCGAAATGGACGCCTTTGACCCTGACAGGGAAGCCGTCATCCAACGGGCAAAGGACGTGGGCATAGAAGCAATTATCACAATCGGGTCCGACCTGAAAGGTAACCTTGGCGGGCTTGAGCTTTCCCGGAAATATAACTTTATCTATTGTTCGGTAGGATTCCATCCCCATGATGCGAAGGATTTTACGGAGGAGATATTCAACAAGATAAAGGAATGGGCAACACCCCCCCTTAGTCCCCCCCTTGGCAAAGAGGGGGTTAGCGGGGATAAGGTCGTAGCCATTGGTGAGATTGGCCTCGATTATCATTACGATAATTCACCAAGAGACATACAGCGTAAAGTATTCAGAAAACAGCTCCTGCTGGCAAAGGAGCTTGATCTCCCTGTCGTTATTCATAGCAGAGAGGCAAAAGAAGATACTCTTAACATCGTCAAAGAATGCGGGGTAGGGAAAGGAGTTTTTCACTGCTTTTCCGGTGACCTTGAAATGGCGAAAGAAGTTATCGCAAAGGGGTTCCACATCTCGATAGCAGGGCCGGTGACCTTTAAAAAAGCCATGAACCTGCAGAAGGTCGCTAAGGCAATTCCTGATCAATATCTCCTCATCGAGACCGATGCGCCCTATCTGACTCCGGAACCTTTCCGGGGGCGACGGAACGAACCGGCATATATCATTCATACTGCGGAGGCAATTTCAAAAATCAGGGGCGTCACCCTTGAAGACATAGCAAGGATTACAACGCTCAATGCCAAACGTCTCTTCGGCATGGGCCGGATGCCTTCAGGGGGCGAAATAACGTATAAAATTCGCAACAGTCTCTATCTCAATATCACCAATCGATGCACAAACAGATGCGGGTTCTGCATACGCTTTCAGTCTGATTATGTGAAGGGACACAATCTGCGACTTTCGCATGAGCCGACCGAAGAGGAATTGAAGGAAGCAATCGGAGCCCCATCTAAGTATAAGGAAATTGTATTCTGCGGGTATGGAGAACCGACTCTCAGGCTGGATGTGATTAAGAATATCGCACAATGGGTAAAACAACAAGGAGGGCAGGTAAGGATAAACACCAACGGGCACGGAAATCTTATACACGGGAGGAATATCCTGCCGGAATTGAAGGGGCTTATTGACAGCATCTCGATCAGTCTCGATGCTCATGATGAAGAGACGTACAATACTATCTGCAAACCTACATATAAAAACGCTTATCCCGAAGTACTCCGGTTTATCAGGGAATCAAAAAAATTTATCCCGGATGTACAGGTTACAGTTGTCAACCTTCCAGTTGTTGATATCGAACGATGCCGCTCAATCGCCGAAGATTTAGGGGTGGGATTCAGGGTCAGAAAGCTTGATGTTGTAGGGTGAAGTGCTTACTGGAAAAAGTTATGTACTTCACTGAAAGATATTTCCCCCTGGCTGCTATCCGCAAGTCTTTTCCACTTGCATCTGCCGGAGGCTATCTCTTCATCGCCGATTATCAGAACGTATTCGGCGGACAGTCTGTCAGCCCTTCTCATCTGGCTTTTCAGTGAATTTCCTGTGTACCCGATTTCAGCCCATATCCCTTTGCTGCGTAATCCGTTGACAAGCGAAAGACCTTGTTCCCCGGCAGCTTCACCAAGTACTGCGATGAAGACTCCGGGAGCAGGTATATCCTGTCCTCCCGAGACCTTCAGAAGTGATGCGAGCCGTTCCATCCCTATCGCAAAACCGATAGCCGGAGTCGGAGGGCCCCCGAACTCCTGAACAAGCCTGTCATAGCGTCCCCCGGCAGCGACCGCATTCTGTGCGCCGAGATGTTCACAGGTGACCTCAAAGGTGGTCCTTGTGTAGTAATCAAGCCCTCGAACCATATCAGGGTTTATGACATGGGGGATATCCAGTAATGCCAGAAACGACAAAAGGGCGTTGAAATGGTCCTGACAATCACTGCAGAGAAAATCAGTCACACGGGGAGCGCCCTGACGAACTGTTTTGCAGGAATCCACCTTGCAGTCGAGTATCCTGAGAGGGTTCTGCTCGTATCTCCGGTTGCAGTCAGGACACAGCCCTTCAATTTTATCTGAAAAAAAACTGACCAGGGCTTTCCGGTAGCCGGGCCTGCACTGTTCACATCCTATGGAATTAATCTGAAACCTGAGTTCCTGAAGACCGAGTCTTTCGAAGAGCAGTTTGAGCATGGAAAGTATTTCGGCGTCAATCTTCGGTTCTGCTACACCGAATGCCTCGGCTCCGATCTGAAAGAACTGTCTGAAACGGCCGGACTGGGGCCGTTCATAACGGAACATCGGACCCGAATAAAAAAATTTCTGGGGTGACGGCAGATTGTATAAATGATTTTCTACATAACATCTGACAACGGGCGCCGTGCCCTCAGGGCGGAGGGTAATACGTCTCCCTGCTTTATCATTGAAGGTGTACATCTCCTTCTCAACGATATCGGTGGTCTCACCAATGCTTCGAATGAAAACGTCTGTTGACTCGATGATCGGAGCGCGTATTTCCTGAAATCCGAATAGAGAAAAGACATCTGTCGCGACTTTTTCAATATGCTGCCATCTGTAGATATCAGGAGGGAAGATATCATGGATACCCTTCAGGGCATTATATTTCATTCCTGGCTTACGCCTCCCTCTTCTTCCTCCCTCTCCCTGTCGAAATCGAGCATCTTCAGGTGACCTTCAACAAGACGTTTAACCTCTTCCTTGAAATGACGCCTAATGCCTTTCAGATCAACGATGTCCTCATGGATTTTTATGACTTTTTCCTGCGCTTCTCTCATTATCGAGTCTGATTTCAGTTCCGCTTCTTTGACAAGGAGTTCCGCCTCTTTCCGGGCATTCGTTTTATAGTCCTCGACCATCTGTTGCGCCGTCATGAGCGTTTCCCTGAGGGTGGTCTCCATGTCTTTATATTCCTTGATCTGGTTTTCGAGCCTCTGGACGTTTTCTTTGAGTGATGCGTTGTCCCGGAGTTGATCTTCCAGTTCCTCCCGCACGATCTCAAGGAATGCATATACTTCCTCGACATCGAATCCCCTCAGTTTCATGGGGAATTGTTTCTGCTGGATATCAAGCGGCGTTATTCTCATAGATGTATGCCCCCTTTCAATTTATAGGCAAACTCAATCAAAGACTGTATTATGAAATACTTTACAAACATTATGCCCAGTATTACAACCATAGGCGAAATGTCTACAGGACCCAACCTGTATCCTATTATCCGTCTTATCGGCCTGAGGACAGGCTCTGTAACCGCGTGCAGGAATCTGACGATCGGATTATAGGGGTCCGGATTGACCCAGCTTATCAACGCCGAGATGATTACGATCCACAGGTAAACGTCGAGCAGGATTTTAAGTATGCCGGCTACTGCAATTATAAAGTTTGCAAAAATAAACATTATTCCTTTCTCCCCAATTCCTTTGATTTGTTTACCGCTGCTTCAATGACGTCATTCATCATATCCGAAAAACCTTTGTCCTGAAAAACCTTCAGCCCTGCGGCTGTCGTGCCTCCCGGCGAAGTGACCATTTCCCTGAGTTTGTCAGGGGGCATACCGGTTTCAAGGAGCTTCGCCGTTCCTATCAGGGTTTGAACAGCAAGTTCAGAGGCGTTGTCTTTACCAAGTCCGGCCTTTACGCCTGCGTCCGTCATCTTCTCGACAAACAAAGCTATGAATGCGGGCCCGCTGCCTGAAACGGCGGTGACGGCGTCCATATATTTTTCGGGAAGCACCAGAACCTTTCCGATAGACATGAAGATGCCCCGCACAAGCGCCATTTGTTTATCATCAAAGCATTCACATAACGACAACACCGACATGCCTTCTTGCACAAGCGCAGGGGTGTTCGGCATAACGCGGATGATCTGTGAAGTTTTCAGCTTTGCAGAAAGATATGATAATGTTATCCCTGCGGCAATTGAAATAATTAATTTTTCAGGTGTTATCAGCCCGGCGATCTCGCCGGTCACCTCGTCCATATTCTGAGGTTTCACTGCAAGGATAATGATATCGCAACTCTTTACAACCTCTTTGTTGTCGGGGGTAGTTTTTACGGTATAAGTGCTTTCAAGATATGCGCGCCGCTGGTCCCTCAACTCAGAGACCAAAATGTCCTTCTTGCCGTTCCGGGTTATCCCCTTTATCATTGCCTCTGCCATATTTCCCCCGCCGATGAAACCGATCATTCCTCTATCTCCTTTCTCCGAAAATCGCTGTCCCGATTCTCACCATGGTTGCTCCTTCCAGAATTGCTCCCTCATAGTCATTGGTCATTCCCATTGACAATTCGGGGAGCTGATATCCTTTCTTTTCAGCCTTATCACGCAATTCCCTTAACTCCCGGAAAAAGGGACGCGCCAGTTCCGGATCCTCAAAATAAGGAGGCATGGTCATAAGTCCTTCAAGCTTTAGGTTCTGCATGCCTGCTGTTGTTTCTATTAAACCCATGAGTTTCTCTCTGCCTATGCCGTATTTTGTCACCTCTTCAGAAAGTTTTACCTCTATCAGAACCCTCTGAATTTTTCCTGCCTGCCCAGCATGGTTGTTCAACAGCGTTGCAAGCTCTATTGAATCGAGCGAGTGAATGAGATCAAAAAGGTGGACCGCGGTCTTTGCCTTATTCCTCTGGAGATGTCCGACCAGATGCCACTCTATATCGCAATCCGGGCATTGCACCTTGCATGCTTCAATTTTCCCCTGCGCCTCCTGTACCCGGTTTTCACCAAGCGCTCTCAGACCAAGGTCTACTCCGGCCTTTATCCTCTCAACCGGAATGGTTTTTGTGACAGCGACAAGTTTTACGTCGAAAGGGTTCCTGCCTGAACGTATGGCGGCAGAAGAAATCTTCCTGAAGACATTCTTTATCCTTTCAAGAAGCAATGTATCTTCCATGCCGGTTTTCACATGGCCAAAATGAATAAAGTCCGTGTTCATACAAATTATTATAGTATCACAGGGTGGTAATGAAGTCATCAAAGTAAGTTCCAATGGTCAGCCGATAGCCAGAGCTTCCTGGTATTCTGCCCACAATGCTTCTTTTTCTATGCCGGAATCGATGAATTCCCAGGGAAATATTTCGGACAACTGTTTTTGCCTGAAAATGAAGAAATCCTTATTGACTCCCGCGGCTTCTGCAGCCTTCATCCAGTCCTGTACTGTCAGTATTTTCTCGATGACCCCTGATACGCGCCTGTTTCCGAGGGCAAAGAGCCCCTGCATATATGCATATTTCGGGACATCGTGAAATACCCTCACACCCCTGAGATTTTTCAGACCGCTCTTAATCATTTTCAGCCGGTCCTTCACCTCTGTAAGGTGTTCCATCGGATGCCACTGAAATGGTGTGAATGGCTTCGGTACAAATGTGCTGATGCTCAGAGTGATGTTCCCCTTTGCTGAACCTTTTCGGATCTTTTCGGTGAGGTCAATGATTCCCTGTATATCATACCTCGTTTCAGTAGGAAGTCCGACCATGAAATAGAGTCGCAGGGTTTCAATACCTGCTCTGAACAAATGCTCGGATGCAGCGAGAATATCTTCCTCTGTAACTTTTTTCTGAATGACTTTTCTCAACCGCTCAGTGCCGGCCTCCGGAGCTATAGAGACACTTTTATGCCCCTTCATCAAGCCGATAATTTCAGCGCTCTTTCCGCTCGCTCTCAGGGAAGTGATCGAAAAATCCACTTCGGGAATTTTGAGAACCTCCTTGATAAAAGGATAGTCTGACAGAGAGGGACCTATAAGGCCGATCCTTTTCGTCCGGGTGAGCGCGGTCTGAATTTCATGCTCGATGTCATGCAAGGCTTTTTTCCTTGGAGGATTATATATCCTGCCGGTAACACAGAACCTGCAGCTCCATGGGCAGCCCCTCATGGCCTCGATAAGATACATATCGGAAAATTCTGTTTCGGGGGTAATGATTGATGTGGTGAGTTTCATTGCCGACAGAGTTTTCAGACAGCGTCTTCTGACTTTTCCAGGGACGTTGCCTTCACTTCTCTGTTGCATGATTGTGCCATCCGGATTATATGCGACTGTAGAGAATTGTGGGACATAGATTCCGTCTATTTTTACAATTTCCCTGAGCATTGCATCTCTCGCCGGCACAGATTTGTATGTCTGTATAAATTCCGGAAGCATCTCATCCGCCTCGCCTACAAAACAGACGTCAAAAAAACCGGCAACGGGTTCAGGATTGAAAAAGACACACACGCCTCCTGCAATCAGTAACGGATGGCGGGCGTCCCTCTCCGAGCTTCGCAGCGGCAGCTTGGCCAATTGAAGGATTTTCAGAATATTCGGGTAGTCATTTTCGAAAGAGAGAGAAAAGGCTACGATATCGAACCTGTTCAACGGTCTTTTGGATTCCATCGAAAAAAGTTCCGTGTTTGTCCTTGTATATTCTTCAATATTTCCGGTATCCGGAAGAAACGCACGTTCGCAAACGACATCGTGCATACGGTTCAGGAGTCCATAAATCCCCTGAAATCCGAGATTCGACATGCCGACATGATAGGTGTTCGGATACACAAGGACTATGTTGATCTTCCCTCCCGGATCTTTATAGACAGTCCCTTTTTCTTTCGATAATAACGAGTCTGTTTTTTCTTCCAGCCTGTAATTCACAGCATCACCAAAATGCTCAGCATGGAGAGTGACCAGAGCACATCGAGAGGAAGATGAATGCCTGCGGTAGAATCAAAAAGAAGATCGGTCCGTGCAGGGAATTCTTCGTCTTTCAGCCAGAGAATGAGGGTTACCGGTATCTTCGGCAGGGGAAAGAGTCTGATTGAGGCATCTCCATAGGTTTCAGTCTCTGCAGAGAGTTCCCCCCCCCTTTGAAAGAAAGAGGATGCATCCTTCCCGTATTTTTTAGCGAGATTTTCAAGAGGAAGGGTGTGACTTCCCCTGAAAAAAAGATCCCCGCCTTGCAAGTTTACCGGCTTCACCAGTCTTCCTGATAACGCGATGTCCTTTCCATGGATAAGATACCAGAGGCAGGAATGGATAAAAAAATAGCCGTGTTTCCGGATAATATTCTCACCGGTGTTGTTTATGCTTTGAATAGTTTTATGATCAGGGTCAACAGAAAACTCGCAGCAGAAGGATCTTACGCTGTAAGACTTTTTGGCCTGGTCAAATGACACATTGCTGTTCCTGCAAACAATGGATGGTTCGAGGCTGCTCAGGATTTCCCAGGCTTTTTTTTCTCCGGCAGAGATCATATAAGATAATACCACAATGTCCTGTTTCTCCTTGGATTTCAGTGAGGTATTCAGGGTATACTAAAAAATGCAATGCAAACAGTGCGGCGGTGAGTTGCGACTCTGTATCGGTTGAAAGACGATTACTTTTGCCTGCATGGATTGCGGGAAAAGATTCAGCCTCCAGGATTATATCGATAAGATAGACGATAAATTGTGGGAGCGGATAGCTGTCCGCCCTTGTGACAGAGCGTAAGAAAAGCAATCAGGTGCAGACAAAAACAGTTGCACCGCAACTCTTCTTTCCTATATAATTCCCCCAAATTGTTATCTTGAAATAATAGTGTAATGCTTTCGGGAGGTTTCCATGAAAAAGCTCTGTTGCTCTGCTTTCATAGCTTTTCTTATAGCCGGATTCTTCGGGACTGTCCACTCGGCTGAAATGAAGAAGGAAGACAGTTTCTTCACAACAAGCCTGCATCATACGACACGGGGGATGGCTTACTGGTATGACAAGAGGAACAACGGACTGGAGACGCTTACCGGAATACCTTATAACAGCGACAAACTTGACTGTCTGAATTGCCATATTGCATCATGTGACCGATGCCATACGGTCAAAGCAGAAGACAGGTTCTCTTATTCCACGAAAGCAGCAAACAACCAGGATACGTGTCTTGCCTGTCATAAGCGTGCGAGGGCTATGCGGAGTATCGATTCAGCAAAGAATCAGCCGGATGTCCATGTTGCCAAAGAGATGCAGTGCATGGACTGTCATACGGCAAGAGATGTTCACGGTGACGGGAAAGAGTATGCTTCCATGAAAGAAGTAGGAGCGATAGACGCTCAATGCGAGAAATGCCATAGCGGCAGAAAGCAGAGTACTCCGCACAAGATCCATGGAGACAAACTCGAATGCAAAGCATGCCATATCCGCCGGGTTGTCAGTTGTTCAAACTGCCATATCGATACAATTGTCAACGAGAAGAAGAGGGTTGATATCAAACTCACAGACTGGGTTTTTCTGATGAACTATAACGGAAAAGTAACCTCTGCCAATATGCAGAATTTCGTTGTATCCGGCGACAAAACATTCCTCATATTTGCCCCGCAGAATAGTCATTCGGTTATGAAAGACGCGAGAAAGTGTGGTGATTGCCATGCAACGGAGATTGTGAAGAAGATTCAGGAAGGGAAAATACCACTCACCTGGTTTGAAAACGGTGAAGTGAGGAATATAAAAGGCGTAATCCCTGTTGTGGACGGTGTGACATACGACGCGGTATATCAAAATTATCAGGATGGGAAATGGATACCTATCGACAACCCTTCAGCGCCGAACTTGCAGTACGTCGGGTATGGTTCACCGCTTACACAGGAACAGTTAAAAAAGCTTGCAATGCCGGTGGGGAAGCAATAAAAGAGATATCTAAAGTCTTCCTTCACTTCTCAATGTATTGACGGTTTCCTGAATTCCCGGAAGGACGGCAAGGGCTGCTTTTTCGCCTTCAAGGACTGCTTCGTGCCTTTTCGTAAAATCCGCGCTCCTGATATGCCCAACCTTCGGCCTTATCACAAAATCAGCTTTCGCAAGCTGTATGACTGAAAGTTTTGCATACATGATACCGATTGACTGAAGGATCGTCTCAATGGTCCCTTTGGGTACTGCCGGATCGATATCTCTTGCAATATCGACAGCGATGATAATATCTGCGCCAAGCCTTCTTGCCGCATCAACTGCGACAGGACTTGAGACCCCTCCATCGATATAAAATTTTTTTGAAATCTCGACCGGTCTGAAGATGCCGGGTATTGCACAGCTTGCCCTCACCGCGGTGCCTGTGTCCCCGCT
>Ga0208980_10002459_pt1 | contig 11238 bp, 8 predicted proteins | sample WetSurMetagenome_3_FD_187993 | JGI IMG/M metagenome (GOLD analysis project Ga0208980, IMG submission 187993) | Wetland microbial communities from Twitchell Island in the Sacramento Delta, sample from surface sediment Aug2011 Site A1 Bulk (version 2) | ecosystem: Environmental > Aquatic > Marine...
CTCGAACACCCCGTCGCCGAGCTCGATGTCGGTTCCGCGTCCCGCCATATTCGTTGCGATTGTAATAGAGCCTGGTAAACCGGCATTTGCAACAATCTGTGCTTCACGCTGATGCTGCTTTGCATTCAGAACCTCGTGAGGTATGCCGCTTCTTTTAAGCATGCGCGAAATAGTCTCTGATACTTCAACGCTTGTTGTACCTACAAGCACTGGCCTTTTAATTTCCCTCATCTTGGCAATTTCTTCGATTACCGCATTATATTTCTCCCGTTTGGTTCTGTAAACAAAATCATTCATGTCATCCCTTACGCAAGATACATTTGTCGGGATTACTACAACATCAAGTTTATAAATTTCAAAAAACTCTGTCGCTTCTGTTTCTGCGGTACCCGTCATTCCGGCGAGCTTTTTATACAGTCTGAAATAATTCTGTAATGTAATTGTAGCGAGCGTTTGCGTATCTTTTTCTACTTTTACGCCTTCTTTTGCTTCAATTGCCTGATGCAGTCCCTCAGAATACCTTCTGCCCTGAAGTATACGTCCGGTGAATTCATCAACAATCATAATTTTCCCGTCCTGAATTACATATTCAACATCTTTTTCATACAGTCCGTATGCTTTCAGTAACTGGACTACAGTATGAAGCCTGTCGCTTCTCTCCGAATATAATTTATAAAGTTCATCTTTTTTGAATTCCGCATCCTCAGCAGATATCTCGCTGTCATTCTGGATTTTAGCCATTTCGGTCCCGAGGTCGGGAAGAACGAAAAAGTCCCTTTCAGTTTTTGATGGAGCAAGATATTCGCGTCCTTTTTCGGTAAGGTCGGTTATATGATTTTTTTCGTCAATTACAAAGTAAAGTTCATCGTCAACGACATGCATTTCACGGGCTTTATCCCTGCTGTAGAATGTTTCTGTATCCTGCATAAGTTTCTTGTTACTGGGTTCTGAGAGCAGTTTCTGAAGCCTTTTATGTTTGGGAAATCCGTGGTAAGCCCTGAGTAACAGTAATCCTGCTTTTTCGATGAGATCTTTCCCAGGATTATCTTCCGACATTATTCTTTCTACTTCCGCAGTCAGTGTATTTACTAAATTTTTCTGCGCATCTACGACTCTTTTAATTCTTATGTTCATCTCATCGAATTTATGAGTTGGGGCGTCAACCGGACCAGAAATTATAAGGGGTGTTCTGGCTTCATCGATTAAAACCGAGTCAACTTCGTCTACGATTGCATAAAAATGTTCTCTCTGTACAAGGTGCTCTTTATCAACCACCATGTTGTCTCTCAGGTAATCGAATCCGAATTCATTATTTGTTCCGTACGTAATATCACAGTTGTACATTTTGCGTCTTGTTTCCGAATCCATGTCATTAAGAATAACACCTACCGTTAGATTGTGGAAACGGAAAATTTCCCCCATCCATTCACTGTCACGTTTTGCAAGGTAATCGTTGACTGTCACAAGGTGAACACCTTTTCCGGCAAGAGCATTGAGGTAAAGTGGAAGTGTTGCAACAAGAGTTTTACCTTCACCCGTCGCCATTTCGGATATCTTGCCTTGATGCTGAACAATCCCTCCGATAAGCTGTACGTCAAACGGAATCATATTCCATTTAATTTTCGACCCTGCGGCTTCCCATTCACGTCCGCACAGACGCCTGCAAGTGTCCTTCACCACTGCGAATGCTTCAGGTAAAATTTCGTCAAGAGTTCCTTTTATAGTTTCGTAATAATCTGTATTTAGAGCCTCCAGTTCGTCATAAATCCTGTACCTCTCCTCATGTTCGAGGTCTTCTTTAAGTTTTTCCTTTAAATCCGTTATCTTATCTTCGTATTCCTTAACGCTGTCTTTTATTCGCTGTTTAAGTTCAAGAGTCTTGTTCTGCAGTTCATCATCTGTTAGTTTACTGTATTCTTCATAAAAAACATTGATTTCGGCAACTAAAGGACGGATTAATCTGATGTCTTTTTCGTGTTTACCCGGAAATAGTTTTGATATAACCTTAAGCATAATTTATTAAATTTTAGTCAAACATATAATTTAACATAATATAAAGACAAATAATATTCATTAATCTTTTTGAAACTTCAGGCAATTATTTTAAGATGCTAAATCCGGTTTTATCATTAAAATGGCTCAAAATAAAGCGTAAAAATCACATAAATTCATAGAAAATTACTGCAAAAAATAGTAAATTATTTTATAATAAAAGAAAATTAAAAGGAGAATCTCATGGCTATAATGATAACAACGGAATGTATTAATTGCGGAGCTTGTGAGCCGGAATGTCCAAATACTGCAATATACGAAGGAGGTTCAGTTTGGGCACTTGCAGGAAAAGAATACGGCGAAGGAGAAGCGGCACCGTCAGGTGCATCAGGTTTTTTCTCAAATGAATTTTTCTACATCGTCCCGGATAAATGCACGGAATGCAAGGGGTTTCACGACGAACCTCAGTGTGCTGCTGTATGTCCGGTTGACTGCTGCGTACCGGATCCGAATCACATAGAAACAGAAGAAGTATTAATGCAAAAGAAAGAATATCTGGACGGGCTCGGTAGATAAAAGAATTTGATGGCAGGGGATACCGTTCAAACGGTATCCTTACGTTATTCCTTACGTTATATTATCAATAGTTTCAGCCGGAAGTACATTAACATTATCATCTTTGTTCTTTTCTTCGCTATTCTCAGGTAAGACATCTGACAGAAAATCTTCAGAAGCAGAATTACTTTGTTCATTATCATGCTTGCTTTTGAAAATATATTTATAACCCAGAATAATAAGTATAAATCCTATCGTGACTGCGACATCTGCAACATTGAAAATAGGCCAAGTATAAATATTTTTCCCGAAAATTGTAAAATCAGGAATGTTAAAATGCATAAAATCGACTACCCGTCCATAAAATACAGGTGCATAGCCGAATATCACTCCGTAAAAAATTCTGTCGATAAGGTTTCCAAGGGCACCTCCAAGGATGAAAGCCAGCGATAAACGAAGGTAAAGGGATTCTTTTCTGTTTTTGTAGATGTAATAAGTAATCAACGCTGCAGCTATCAGCGTGAAAATTGAACGCGCCAGTTTGCCGCCAAGTTCAATTCCAAAAGCCATTCCGGGATTCTCAATAAACGTAATACTGAAGAAGTTATTGATTATCTCTATGCTTTCGCCGTACCTCATACCCTGGAAATTAATCCCGAATGAAGGTATGCTGATTCCTTTAACGTAAAGTTTTGATATCTGGTCCGCGACCAGTATCAGTAATGATAAAATTATTACCCGCACTGCTATTAACCTCTGATGTTTTTACATTCTATACAGTGTTGTGTAATAGGCACAATCTCAAGCCTTTCCCGTGGAATTAGCGGGCATGTTTTACACAGATTCTTCGGAATGTCTATGCAGTCAATACAGATTCCGTATGTCCCGTTGTCAATCCTTGTGAGCGCTTCTTCTATGTAACCGAGGTATTTTTCATCTCTCTGAACGAACATGTAATTTTTTTCTCTTTCCATTTCGTCCGTTCCCTGTTCGGCCATATGTGACGCATATGAAAGATCATCGCCTACATAGTCGCCGGATTCTTTATCGACGAGCGACATCATATTAGCTCTTGCACTTTCAAGTATTGTTTTCTTTTCGTCCAGGAGAATATTCTTGAAATGCAGAAGCTCTCTGACCGTGTATCTTGATTTATTCTTATGTGCAGACTTCTTTAAAGTTTTTTTAATTTTCGGCTTTGTCTGTTTTACGGTTTTGACAGATTTTTTCAACGCTTTAACGTTATGTTTTATCGTTTTCTTTGCCGGCTTTTTTACATCATTTTTTTTCTTTGATTTTACGGCTTTTATAACTTTCTTTGGAGCAATCGTTTTCTTTACAGCCTTTTTGCTCTTAACGGCTGCCTTTTTTACAGACTTTTTAGCCTTTTTTATTGTTTTCGCCATAATAAATCCCTTTCCGTTTTTAAACTTTATGTATTAAGAATTCACATTCGTACTCGTTTATGTCAGTTTTATAATATTCCTGTTCGGATTTAACTTCATCAGATATCTCATCGCAACCTATTTCATTCTTAATAGTTTCGAAATTATTATAAATAATATTTCTTATTTTCTCATTTACTTTTATGTTTACTTTTATTCTGTCATTCACATCGAATCCGTTGCTCTTTCTATAATTCTGAATCCTGTTAATAAATTCCCTGATTATACCTTCGTTTAACAAAATATCGTTAAGTTTTGTGTCTAATGCAATTGTAATACCGCCGCTCGATTCTACTATCCATCCTTCTATATTTTCCGTAAAAATTTCTATGTCGCTGCGTTCGATTTCAAAATTATCTCTTAATATTTTCCCGTTTTTTTCTACAGCGGATATTTCTTCTTTGCCGAACGAAAGTATCAACTGCTGAATTTTTTTCACGTCTTTTCCGAATTTAGGCCCGATAGACTTGAAATTCGGCTTTGCTTTTTTGACAATGATGTCCGAATCCCCCTCAATTATATTCAATTCTTTTACATTTATTTCATCGAGTATTATATCTTTTACGCCAAGAATCATTTCCCTGTCATGTTTGTTAAGTACGGGGACTAGAAGCTGGCTGAGCGGCTGTCTAACTTTCAGGTTATTCTTCACTCTTACTGCCCTGACAAGGTAAACAATGTCCTCGGCGATTTTCATCTTTTCTTCAAGAGCGGAATCAATGTACTGTTCATTATGCCCTGTGAATTCAGTCAGGTGAACGGATTTTTCTCCGTCAGTAAGGTTCCTGTATAATTTATCAGATAAGAACGGCGATACGGGCGCCAGCATCTTCATGATCTCTTTAAGGCATTCATAAAGCGTCTGGTAAGCATAATCCCTGTCGCTTTTATTCGCGGGATTTCTGAAACGTTTCCTGTTTCTCCTCACGTACCAGTTCGATAGTTCGTCTATCGTAAAATCATAGAGATACCTTACAGCCCTTGTGATTTCATAGTTTTCTAAATTTTCAAAATAGTTTTTCTTAAGAGTATTCAGTTTCGAAATTATCCACCTGTCAATTTCTGTTCTGTCATTCACGTCCGAAACTAAATCCGGATTGTAGATAAAACCGTTCATGTTTGAATAAATAACGAAAAACCTGTATGTGTTTATAAGTGTGTCGAAAAACTTATTCTTAACTTCCGTTAATTCGTCTTCGTTAAAGTTCTTAGATTTCCAGATAGGGGAATTGCCGACAAGGTACCATCTTAAAACATCAGCACCGTGAACATCCATCATCTTGAACGGGTCAACGGCGTTTCCGAGTGATTTGCTCATCTTTTTGCCGTTCTTATCCATTATCAATCCGTTTACAATTAGGTTCTTGTAAGCAGGCTTGCCGAATAAAAATGTTCCTATTGCATGAAGAGAATAAAACCAACCTCTTGTCTGGTCAAGGCCTTCGGCAATAAAATCGCCCGGATAATTCTGCTCAAACCACTCCTTGTTTTCAAAAGGATAATGGAATTGCGCAAACGGCATCGAACCAGAATCAAACCAGCAGTCAATTACTTCCGGTACGCGTTTCATTTCCTGACCGTCTTCTGAGTGGAGTTTTAAATCGTCTATGTACGGTTTGTGAAGGTCAAACGGTATGTCTTTATATACTTCGTCAATGTTGATTGCTTTCTTCTTTAACTCCTCTATACTGCCTATGCATTCATAAATTTCTTTGTCGTTTTTGTCTTTGTAATACCAGATGGGAAGAGGTGTGCCCCAGAACCTGTTTCTTGAAAGAGCCCAGTCTTTGTTTTCTTCAAGCCAATTTCCGAACCTTCCTGTACCGAACTCTTCTGGATTCCAGTTTATCTGCCTGTTCAGTCCAATCATCTTCTCTTTGTAGGTTGATGTTCTTATGAACCATGAATCCGTAGCATAATACATGAGTGGCTTTTTATGTCTCCAGCAGTGGGGGTAAGAGTGAGTGAACATTTCTTTTTTGTATAACCTTCCTGCCTGTTTCAGGTCAAGAATGATTTCAGGGTCTGTTTCCTTGAAGTTTTTTCCCGCATACTTGCCTGTTTCCTTCCTGAAATTACCATTTCTAAGCACTGCCTGAAGCAAGGGCAGGTTATATTTCTGTCCTATATTGTAATCGTCTTCGCCGAATGCGGGAGCAATATGAACGATTCCAGTTCCGTCGTCAAGAGTGACGAAATCTCCCGTCGTTACGTAATATGCTTTTTCGCCAAAATCAAAGAAATTGAACAGCGGTTCATATTCCATATTTTCAAGTTCAGAGCCTTTATATTTCGCTATAATTTTATATTCTTCCGAAACTGCCTGTAATCTTGCTTCGGCGAGAATCAGTTTTCCTTTCACTGTGTCAATTTGAACGTAATCTGCTTCGGGATTAACGCAGACAGAAACATTCGATAGCAGTGTCCATGGAGTGGTAGTCCATACAAGAAAATCGGTATCTTCTAACTCCTTTGATTTAATCCTGAATTTAATGTAAACGGAAGGGTCTTTCAAATCCATGTATCCCTGAGCTACTTCGTGTGATGATAGAGGCGATTCACAGACGGGGCAGAACGGCTGAATCTTGAAGCCTTTTACCATCAGCCCTTCGTCATAGAATTTCTTAAGAGCCCACCAAACAGATTCAATATATTCATTATGGAATGTTACGTATGCATCGTCAAGGTTAATCCAGTATGCCATTTTATGAGTCAGGATTTCCCATTGTTCAAGGTATTTGAATATTGATTTTTTACATTCTTCATTGAATTTAGCGGCGCCGAATTCATAGATTTCGTCTCTTGAACTAAGTCCAAGCTGTTTTTCGACTTCAACTTCAACAGGCAGTCCGTGCGTGTCCCATCCGGCTTTCCTGTTGACCCTGTAGCCCTGCATAGTTTTGTACCGGCATATAATATCTTTTACTGTCCGCGCAATAACGTGATGAATCCCCGGCAGTCCGTTGGCTGTCGGAGGTCCTTCATAAAAAGTGAAATGCTTATCGGGGTTCTTTTCATTAACGCTTTTTTCGAAAGTATTATCTTTTGCCCAGAATCTGAGCATTTCCGATTCAATCTGCGGTAAATTAATATTATCCGGTAAATTACTGTACATTTTTCAAAAATAATAAACAACAAAATTAAGAAATTTAATCTGTAATATCAACCTAATAAAAAAGATGACCTTTAGGTCATCTTTTCATTAATTTATTTAAAAACAGCTATTTAGCGGACGCAGGATCACTTAATTCCTGCTGTCTCAGGTAGCCGTTGTCAGTCCGTGAATTCCGGGCCCGGACCCGGTTCGGGTCCTTCGTCATCAGGCCTCTTAAAATTTTTACCTTTCTTGTTCTTACCTTTTTTGTTTTTATTCATGAAGTCTTTCATGTCTTTCTGGAATGTCATAGTCTTTGCTATCTGTTCAGGAGTCATGAAGGTTTTCAGTTCATTGTAAAATCCTTTCCGCGACATATGCATTTTGTAATCTACATCTAACAAGTCCTCAAGTTTCGACTGTATGTCGGTACTGCCCGGATTGTCAGTAATTTCTTTCATCAGCGTCATTCTTTTCTGCTGAAGGGATTTCATCTCGTTTTTATGGCTTTTCGCAGTTTCCATGAATTTATCGGTTGTTTTTTCATCAACTCCGACTCTTTCCATGAATTTTTCCTTCACGACTTTCTGGAATTTACCTTTTCTGGATGTATCCTGCTGAGCATAAGCGCTAAACGTACACGCCAGGAATAAAGCGGCAGCCATTACAATCAGGATTCGTGTTTTCATAATATTAGAATTTAGTATTTTTTAAATTATTAATTAACTCGTTTTGTTCGTTTTCATTAAGGTTATGAAACTCATCTTCATAATAGAATTCATCTTCCTCTTCTGTTTCTCCGAATAGTGATTCGTTAAGTACAGCAGTATTCTCTTCATTTGAAACTTTTACATTTTTCTGTTTAACAGGAGCCGTGACTGTTTCCCTGTTTGTATTTTCCGTGCTTTCCGAAACCTTGCTTCCAATGTTATTTATCACTTCATTACTATTCTTTCCGTTGGAATCTGCGGGTAACATCAAAGCCTGTTCTTTGAATTCCGGAACGACATTTATATGTTCAATTTTATCGGATTTATTGAATATCATTATTAAAAGAATTACCGTCAATGCAGGCACAGCAATTTTCCATGAACCGATAATGTAATGCCATAAGCTTTTCTGCATTCTGTTTGATTCAATCCTTTCATTAATTTTCGGCAGGAGGCTGCTGAAATAGTTATCGGGGGCCTTGTCTGTTTCAACACCTTTCATGTATTCATAAGTATCCATTATTTTTATATACTCAGCGTAAAACAAATTATCAACTTTCAGCCGTTCTTCAATCTGTTCTCTGATATTCTTCTCCAGATCTCTTCCCGTTATATAATCCGGGAGACTGAAAATCAGTTCGTCATCGCTTTTATAATTAGTTTTCATAATGATTTTTGAATTTTGTTCTTCTCAAAATGTTCCCTTATTTTGTTGAATGCATGAAAATAATTTGCTTTCAGAGTTCCAATGGGCTTATCAAGTATTTTCGAAATTTCATTATATGTCAGTTCATCATAAAATTTAAGTGAAAAAACTAACTTTTGCTGCTCGGGCAATCCTGCAACTGCATCTGAAATGTACCTGGATTTCATATCATCGTCATATACGGTGTCGTAATTCTTGTCATGAGACGATATTTCCTGTATATTTTCGACTTGCACTGTTTTATCCCTGTTTATTTTATTTTTTTTTATATGATTTAGCGAAAAATTTACTGCAATTTTGTACAAATATGTAAATAATGCTGATTCTCCTCTGAAATTCTTAAGCGACCCATATAGTTTTACAAATACTTCCTGTGTTATATCGTCTGCATCATCATGATTTTGCACCATTTTCCTTATGACCGAATAAATTCTTTTCTGGTATTTCAGTACAATATAATTAAATGCCGTATTTTCACCGTTAAGAAATCCCGTAATTAATTCGTTATCACTGCTCTCTAAGTTCAGTTTCAAATTCAGATAATTTTCTGTTATATACAATTTACTCTAAATTAATGATTTGCTCTCTGAAAATTAATCTTAAAAACCGTCATCTTTGTTTACTGATTAGACAAAACGGAACGCCTGTGGGTTTAATAGAAATTAAGTAAGTGAAAATTAATTTTTATATGCATAAATTGTAATAGGACTATTGAATTAATATACTGTAAAATCATAGATATAATGCCTTTTAAAAAGGAACATATAATAAAATATTCCATATTAATACTTATACTCCTGCTGATAATTACTGCCATTTTCAATTCATTAAATGATTCTGGGGATGAAAAGGTGTATGAGGATGTGACAGCTCTGTCACCTGTCGGTTCAAATGAAATTAGAGATGACAAATTCCTGCAGAGGAGTTCCGATGAACAATTTCTGAAATTCAGGAGTTCGTTAAGAAACTGGCAGGAATTGTTTGACATTATAGCATATAATCAGAGTCTCTTTAATTACGATACTATCAAAAACAAGGAAAAGTTTGAAGAAATAAAAGCACGGATTGAAAGGAAGAAGTTTTTTGCTCCAGGCAGCGTAACTGACTTAATCGACAAGTATGGTGAACTAATAATAAAGCACTGCAACGAATATAAAATTGACTGGCGTCTCATTATTTCAATTATTCACCAGGAATCATATTTCAATCCTGAAGCAGTATCGAGGGCCGGCGCATACGGGTTTATGCAGATAATGCCGGGAACGGGGCTTGGCCTTCAGAGAGATTTGAATCTGGAGGATACAAAATCACCTATAAACAATCTTACGGCAGGAATGTACTATTATGCCACACTTACTGGTGCATTTGAGTTCACCGGTGATGAAAAATATAAATTTGCACTCGCGGCATACAATGCCGGACTTTCACGCGTTGTTGACGCGATGACGATTGCTAATTACTTTAAAAAGGATTATACAAAGTGGGACAACGTGAAGGAATATTATCCTTATCTAGCTTCGAATAAAGATTCAGTCCATAAACTCGTATGGCCTAAAACAGGTCACCCGCCGGGAGGTACGCTCAACAACTGGATGGAACCTTTTAAATACGTGGAGTATATAATGTATTATTATGATAATTACAAAAAGATTTACAAGAGTAACCTGGTGGAAGAAAAACCAAAGAAAAAGAAATCAAAGAAAAAATGACGGATAAAACAGAAATAAAGGATATACTCTTTGATAATGTTAGGAAATTATTCCCCGTGTCCGAAAGCTGTGTTTATCTTGATTCTGCGCATTATTCCCAATATCCATTACTGGCAAAAGATAAACTCTATGATTTCATCCACAGATTCACATACTCCAATTTTAACTTAAGCGTTTTCAACAACGAATTATCCGAGCGAATTCGGGTGAAATCAGCACAACTGATAAATGCAGACAGGGATAACATTATTATTACGACCTGTACTTCCCACGGTTTAAATATTCTTGCAAACGGGCTTAATCTGAAACGTGGGGATAAAGTTGCATATGCAGACACCGAATTCCCGGCCGTAGTCTATCCATGGATGAATCAGGAAAAGCTGAAGGGAATAATTAATGTCCGGATTCCTTCAGTTAACGGAAAAATAAAAATTAAAGATATTGATAAGGTATTATCTGAAAATGAGATTAAAGTGGTTACAATAAGTTCAGTAGGATTTCTCGGATTCAGAAATGACCTCGAAGCTGTAAGCGGTTTATGCAGAAAATACGGCGTAATATTCGCGGTTGATGCCATACAGAGCACAGGAATAGTTCCAGTTGATGTTAAGGAACTTGATATTGATTTTTTTGCGTCGGGAGGCCAGAAGTGGCTGATGTCTCCGGCAGGAGCGGGTTTTGCATACATATCACCGCGAATCAGGAATATCGTAAACCCGACTTATGTTTCGACAACAAACGTAAATTATAAATTCGAAAAATTCCTTGATTATAAACTTGATTTCAAAAAAGACGGCTCCGCATATGAAAATTCAACGCCTAATACACTCGGCATGATAGGGCTTGAGTCAACGCTCGATTTGTTTATGTATATTGGTATTGAAAATATATTCATTCACATAACAGGATTGCTCGGATATTTTGCGGATAAAATTAAAGGGAATGATAATTTCTTTATTGAATCTGATTTAAGTGAAGCGCATAAGTCAAACATACTGATTTTTTCCCATAAAGATTTTATGAAAAA
>Ga0208980_10002460_pt1 | contig 11238 bp, 9 predicted proteins | sample WetSurMetagenome_3_FD_187993 | JGI IMG/M metagenome (GOLD analysis project Ga0208980, IMG submission 187993) | Wetland microbial communities from Twitchell Island in the Sacramento Delta, sample from surface sediment Aug2011 Site A1 Bulk (version 2) | ecosystem: Environmental > Aquatic > Marine...
CAGTTAGGAGAGGGACAACCGTTTCTGCGATAGTACAATGTAAAGCTACTGCAGGTTGCCTATCGGAGCGAGAACCGCTGAAATAACAATTTTACCGGCCGGATGAAAGTCCGGCCGGGTTGAAAATCTATACCCCATCGGTTCGCTTTGAATCTTCTCCAAATCGCCTTTCCAGACAGGCCTCGCTACGCTTTTATTAAGCTAACCATATGATTGAATGAAGAAATCCTTTTCGTGACTTCTGTGTTTTTCATGTTAAAGGCTTTTTACCCTGATGCAATGAGATCGTGCATGGGGCGCTGACCGGAAGAAGATCATTCCGGGCTTGCTCCGTGAGGCGCATCGGGGATATAAGGATCCGTATCATCTGCGAAGCCTGAAGTTGCTTTCGCAAACAACGAGAGGATATCTATGACTTCCCCCAAAACCGACAGAAGAAATTCCACGAGAAGAAGGTTTGTCAAGACTATCGCCACGGGCAGCGCAGCCGCAGCTGCCGCCGGTTCGCTTCTCAGCTGGACTGCAAATGCCAGCCCGTTGCTGCAGGCTGTCTCCGCTGAGACTTCGGACGGGAAAACCAAATACGGAAAATGCATTGTGAAGCTGCCGATCCGCAAAATGGGCACCAGTTCCATGTTTTCGGCCGGCGCCGACATCCTCAACGGTTTTCCCTGCAATATCATTTATGCATACGGCCTTCAGGAAGGACGGTTAGGTATGTCCACTGAGCCGCATGTTCACGATCACGATGAAGTCATATACTTCATCGGATCGGATCCTCAAAACATCGGCGATCTGGGCGCGACAGTCAATTTCAAGATAGGGCCCAAGGGCCAGGAAGTGGACAACATTTTTTCAGAGCCCGCCGCCGTCGTAATTCCCAAGGGGGTGTGGCACTGCCCGATGTACGCGCTGAAGTTCCAGAAACCGTTCCTCTGCATGGCGGTTTCACTCACGCAGAAATACGAATTCCATTACGCAGACAAGAAACCCGGGTAGTGGATAGCTTGAAGAATCGGGGACAGGGTGTGGCGCTATCCGGCGCCGGCCCGATGGTCGTCGCGCTTGCAGATTGCCATGAAGCGGAAATCGGGGCGCGCATCCTGGATACCTTCAGGTCGCGCGGCATTTCCGCGCGGACGCGGCTCCTGAAGGCCGATAACGCCGGCCTCGTCGTTGAGCCTCTATTCTGAGCTTCGGCATATGAATTAGGGCTTGCCTGCCTGCGCAAAAAAAGCCTCGATAAATCCGGAGCCCTCCATCAGTCCCAGAGAGCCTTTTTTCACGCTGTCTTCGTCGAAGCAGGTGACCGAGTCGCCCGGGAGATGGGGGAATCGGATGGCCACAGGCACGGGCTCGCGCGTGTGATTTCCCCGGGCAATCGGGGTAGGATGGTCCGGAAGCACGGCGACGGTGCTTTCCCATCGTTTTTTCTCCAGCCCCTCGAGGACGCGCTGTATCAGGCGGTGGTCCAGCTCCTCAATACAGCGGATCTTCAAATGCAGATCCCGTTCATGGCCGGCTTCATCCGCAGCTTCCACATGGATATAAACAAAATCAACTTTTTCCAGCGCCGCGATGGCGGCATCTGCTTTTCCCTCGAAGTTCGTGTCGTAAAGCCCCGTAGCCCCCGGGACGGAGATCGGTTCCATACCGGCGTAAATGGCCAGCCCTTTGATCAAATCCACGGCCGTGATAGCCGCTCCCCGAATGCCAAACCGTTCCTGGAGAGTCCTCATGCGGGGCTTTTTCCCGGGCGCCCAGGGCCAGAGCGAGTTGGCAGGCTGCTTCCCATTCTCCCGCCGCCTCTGATTGACGGGATGATTTTCCAGAAATACCTGGGATTCCTCGACCATGCGGTTTAATAAATCCGCCGTTTTTTCTCCTCCGGGAGCCATGGGCCGGATCGCCAGTTCCCGCCAGGGTGCGCCTACGTGATCATGGGGCGGGAAACACTCGAGCCTGAATTCCCCATTTGGCAGAACCAGGACATGCCGGTAGCTGAGGCCGGGATATAGCCGGAGATCCCAGTTTCCAAAATGAACTTGGGCTTCCCGGATCAGGGCGTGTGCTTCCTCGTTGGAGATATGTCCCGCGGAGTGACTGCGGATCCTGCCCTCTTCAATGCAGATCAGGTTGACCCGCATGGCCAGGTCGTTTTCTCCAAGCGGGATGCCCAGGCTGGCAGCTTCCAGGACTCCTCTCCCTTCGGTGCCCTGAAAAAGCTCGGCTGCGTCGTAGCCAAGCACGGAGAGATTGGCTATGGCGGATCCGGTCGGCATTCCCGGGCTTATCGTCCGGAACAAGCCGGTGCGTCCTTCCCGCGCAATCCAATCCATCCCCGGTTTCTTCGCCACCATCAAGGGAGTTTTTCCGTTTAATTCAGGAATCGGGTAGTCGGCCATTCCGTCGCCAAGGAAAATGACGTATTTCATATCAAAGACACCTTCCGGAAACGGCCAAGAGGCGGCCGCTGCCGTTTCACCCATAGAACATCATTCATGGATAGCAAAGACCTTTAAGGGCTTTACTGTAGTCCGCTACTGCTTCAGATCCGCCTTCAGCTGCTTTACATCCGTTCTCTCTTCCAGACGGGGATTTATCTCCAGCGCACGCTGAAGGGCTACTTCGGCGGCAAGTTTGTTGCCGATGGCTGCACTGACAATGGCAAAATGCAGATGGATATCGGCGTTTTTGCCAGCTGACCGGGCCGCCTCCTCCAGAAGCTTTGCGGCCTTATCATCCTGCCCGGACAAGTGATAGATCCATCCCAGCGTATCCGTGACGCTGGGATTCCCCTTGGCCAGACCGTATGCCTTCTCTGCCAGAGGAAGCGCCTCCTGAACGTTGTTTTTCCGCACGGCGAGCGCGTAAGCCAGGTTGTTTAAATACTGTGGATTCCCAGGCGCGATCTCAATCAGCCTGCGGTATCGCTCGATTGCTTTGTCATATTCCAGCGCCGCCTCGTATAAGGCCGCCAGCATTAGCTGAGGCGCGGGCAGCCTGGAATCGCGAGCGATGACTTCTTCGAGGGCCTGGCGCGCACCCGCCAGGTCCTGCTTTGCCAGGCGAGCCTCCGAGCGCAGGATCAGCCTTATCGTGTCGGGATGGACGGCGGCCTGCTTGTATGCTGCGGTAGAAAGAACCCTGAGTCGCCTTGCCCCATAGATGGACGGCAGCTCTGTCTCCGGATCCGGACCTTTATCGATTTCCTGTGAGGTCAGCGATTTTGTGCGAAACGGCGCACAGAGCGGATCTCCCACCACAACCGTCTGCCAGCTCAGGTAGGGCATGGCCAGGTAATAGGATTCCACAAGATTGAATCCGGAAAGATATGCCGGAAACAGGATGTCAGGGCGGATCGTCGCTTCCAGGTAAGGTTCGGAAACATGGCCGGCGATCCCGGTAACGCCTTCGTGAATAAGATCCGCTGCCAGCGATTGAGGCGAGCCGGATTCCCCGATCACCCAGTCTTTGGGAGATTCTAAAAAGGTACGGCCGTCGGAACTGACAAACATTCCCGCAAGGGCTCCGGGTTCGAACTGGAATCCGAAATGCCGCTGACGTATCGCCCGGTCGTTCGAGCCCCAGGAGTAGTAGCCCAGGACCTGTTTTTCGCCGGTAAGCACCTTCGGAGTGTTTTCCAGAACCACACGGTCCCTGAATCCCATTTTATTGAGGAGATCGGCTGCATTCTGCAGCCACGTGTTGCCTTTATCGGGGGAGGAGCTTCTTGCGTCCAGGAGAATTCTGCCTTCCCTGGAAGGCGCGGCACCGCGGTCGATCAGCCCCCGTATGTCGGCGATATTGTATCCGTCCAGACGGCTGACCAGATAGATATCCTGGTCCTCGTGGCGGAACTGCTTTGCCTGTGCCACGGGCGCAGCGTTCAGAAAATACGGGTTTGGGATTGTCCCTTCGGGCCGAATCGCCTGACCCAGCATCTTCCGATATAAAAGCGCCAGCTCGGAATCGACGCTGGCTACGGTTGCATCTTTGCCGGAGGTGCCGGCGACGCGGATAGGGATACCTTTGGTCAGCACGATGTACAGAATGCGATCTTGGGCGGCATTGCGCGTCAGCCAGGCGGCGATGGGCATATTGATCTGCCGCTCGAAGTCTTCCCGCGAGATGGTTTCGCCCTCGGCTGTTTTCAGCTTTAGGATATTTGATTTAGAGATGCCGCGCTTTTGCACGTAGTACATGCCGGCGTCCATCGATACCGGGCTGGACTCGTTGATCACAAGCAGTACATTTTCCGCCGTCTGTGCAAAAGCCGGGACGCTCAGCAGAAGGCATAGCACCGCGATACGGATTAGCATATCGGAATCATACCACCGTTAGGGCCGGGAATTTTCGAGTCTTTGCGTTTAATTGCACCGAATCTTATTGGCGTTCGGCGAATATGCCGATAAGAGCATTCGTATGTACGAAAAATATTATGGCCTGAAGGAACAGGCTTTCAATCTTACGCCCGATCCGGCCTTTCTTTTCCTCAACAAGCGGAGCAAGGAAGCTCTCGATCAGATACTCTACGGCATCGAGCGGCGCGAAGGTTTCGCCCTGATCGTCGGGGATGTGGGCACGGGCAAGACCACGCTGTGCTGGGCGCTTCTGGAAAGACTGCAAAGAAACGACATCCGCACTGCGCTGATTCAAAATCCAATGCTTTCCGAGACGGACATCCTGAGATCGATCCTGCAGGATCTGGGGATTCGTCCGGAAGAGCCGGCAGGCGCGCCCCAAATTCAGGAAAAAGCGCCCACGGAGGTTTTCGACACCACCTGGACGCAAGGGATGAACAAAAAGCAGCTCATCGATCAGCTCAACGTGTTTCTGGCGCAAAGGGCTCAGGAAAATGTGTTTACAGTGCTCATTATTGACGAGGCACAGAACATTTCCATGACGCTTCTCGAGCAGCTGCGCCTGCTTTCGAACCTCGAAACCGCGAAGAAAAAGCTGCTGCAGATAATTTTCGTCGGGCAGCTGGAATTAGACCGCAAACTCAAGTCCCCGGCCATGCGCCAACTGAATCAGAGAATCTCCGTACGATTTGAAACCAAGACTCTTTCGCTGGAAGACACCGAGAGGTACATTCGCCACAGGCTGGCCGTAGGGGGCGGCGCTCCGAGGCTGCGCTTTGGCGCAGGCGCCATCCGGGCCATATGGAAATATTCCAAGGGTTATCCGCGCCTCATTAATCTGATTTGTGACCGATCGCTTTTGGCCGGTTACACTCAGCGTTCGTTTGTGGTTACCCGGAGCATCGTCCGCAAGGCGGCTTTAGGTCTGCAAGGCAGGGAAGACGTTGTTCTTCGCCTGTCCCCGGGCTGGTTTAAAAAGCTTGTGCCCTTCATGGTTTCGGCAATTCTGCTTCTTTGCGCCCTTTTCTTTGCGGTTTACAGGAGCCTGGCGCGATAACTGAAGTTGTCTGAAAAAAATTCCTCACACTTCAAAAAGTTATTTACAACCCACCACATATAGTGTATGAATTGCGTGTTTATACAAAATAATGCCCTTTTGCCTTTAAACTCGAATAGCCATGCCAGTACACAGATAACTCCGATTTGATGCCTGATAAGCGATGAAGGCTCCGAAAGCTGTCTCGCTTGTCAGGCTCAATCGGGGTTGGTGGCTCCGACCCAAAATCAACGAACGCCGGTATATAGGGTAACGGCTGCCAGTTCCACCATCGCAGACCTGGCGAACCTCTACTTGACGGATATTGGTTCCAGCGAGGCCATTTGGCTGGATTCATATGGCGGAATTCCCGGTACCGATCGCTATTGGCAGGTAGGCCAGGACTACGGAGTACCGGATCCTGTTCCCGAGCCCGGATCTCTGCTGCTTCTGGACACCGGCATAAGCGCAATGGGCCTGGTTCTTCGGCGCAGGAAAAATTAGGCAAATACCGGTCTTTTGAGCATATCTGACTAAAATTGGAGCCGCCCTTGCGCGGCTCCGGCCTTTAATATTCATTGAGTTTCGCATACTGTATTGATTATAAAGACTGCGGGCCGTTGGTTAGATCCGCCTGCCTAAGAAGCAAGAAACGGGAGCCGGAAGCCGGAAAGATCTTTGCGACCTTGCCAGGCGGGCAACAGACTCAGCCAAAATTCAGGCGGCTTCAAAATCAGGAGACGGTGTGCATCCGGCTCAAGACTTCTGGCTTCAACGCACAGGAGTTTCCGGAAAGGAGAGTGCTTCTATATTTTCCGAAATTCAATAGCCCTGCTAAATTAGTGAAATCTGCGCTGGATTGTTTTTATGTTTTGTGCCGATAAAGTCTGAGGTTAGACTGGGTGTCCGGAGTTTGCGCGCATCAAAACCGCAGCGGAAAGGAACAGCGCATGAAGATATCGGTTGTTGGCCTTGGTTATGTCGGATTGCCCTTGTCTCTGCAATTTGCTCGTGCCGGAGTCGACGTATTGGGATTGGACGTGGACGAGCAGAAAGTGGAGGCACTCAATGCCGGCAAGAGCTACATCAAACACATTGAGCCCGCGGAAATCGCGGCAGCCGTAAACGCCGGAAGATTCCGTGCATCCACTGAATTCAGCCGGGTCAGGGAAACGGAAGCCGTGATTATATGTGTGCCGACGCCGCTCAACAAGAATCGCGAGCCCGACATCAGCTACATTGTCGATACGGGCAAATCGATCGCGCCGCACATGGCCAAGGGGTGCCTTGTGGTTCTCGAATCAACCACGTATCCGGGCACGACGGACGAGGATTTGCGCGCAGTGCTTGAATCCGGATCGGGTATGAAGGCCGGCAAGGATTTTCACCTGGCCTTTTCACCGGAGCGGGAGGACCCTGGCAACCCGGACAGCAAAGTCGCCTTGATTCCCAAGGTTGTCGGAGGATACACGCCGGAGTGTCTGAGAAAGGCCGTCGATCTGTACGGCAAAGCTATCAAGACGATCGTCCCCGTATCTTCCTGCCGGGCTGCCGAGGCCACGAAGCTGCTGGAAAACACTTTCCGGGCCGTGAATATCGCCCTTGTGAATGAACTGAAAGTCGTCTATGAAGCGATGGGTATCGATGTCTGGGAAGTGATCAACTCTGCCAAAACAAAGCCGTTTGGCTTCATGCCCTTTTATCCGGGACCGGGATTGGGCGGCCACTGCATACCGATCGATCCCTTCTACCTGACATGGAAAGCCCGGGAGTACGGCCAGCACACGCGCTTCATAGAGCTGGCCGGAGAGATCAATACCTCCATGCCGCAATATGTGGTCAACAGGGTCGCCGATGCCCTGAATGACCGGCGCAAATCGCTGAAGGGATCTAAGGTGCTTGTTCTGGGTATCGCGTATAAAGCGGACGTGGACGACGATCGCGAATCGCCCAGTTATGTGCTGATGGATTTATTGACCAGGCACGGCGTCCAGGTGAGCTATTACGATCCTTACATCCCTGTGATACGCCCGTCCCGGGAATTCGGGCATTGGGCCGGAACCAAATCTGTGTGCTGGACCAAAGAAGTACTAAGCGGTTTCGACGCCGTTCTGATTTCCACGCAGCATAAAGCGGTGAACTACAAGGAACTGGCGGAATACGCAGACTGCATCGTGGACGCCCGCAACGCCATGGCAGCGATCCAAACAAAGCCCGGCCAGGTCTGGAAAGCCTAGAAAACGCCACACGAATGATGGGAAAATCCGGTTCGTGAGATTCGCTTCCTAAAAGTGCTTCAAGGGTGATTTCCCCAGCGGGTAGACGTTGAACCCGATCCTGAAGAGCCGTTCGTGGTCGAGCAGGTTGCGGCCGTCGAACAGGAACGCCGGCTTTTCCATCGATTGGAAAATCTTCTCCCAATCCAGGGCGCGATAAAGTTCCCACTCGGTCATTACCGCGACCGCATGCGCTCCGCGCGCCGCCTCGTAAGGGTCTTCGACCAGATCAAGGTTCTCCCCGTATCCCGCGAGGTCGATGCGCGCATTTTCCAGCGCTTTCGGATCCGTGACCGCAACCTGGGCTTTTTCATCCATCAGCTTGCGCGCGACATAAATGGCCGGCGACTCCCGTGTGTCGCTGGTGTCGGCCTTGAAGGCAAAACCGAACAGGGCGATCCGCTTTCCGACAATCGTGTTGAACATCTCGCGTATCATGTTGCGAACGAAGCGCGCCTCCTGGTACTCGTTCATCCTCAAAACCGATTCCCAATACCGCGCCGGTTCCTCGAGCCCGTAATACTCGCAGATGTAAACCAGGTTCAGGATGTCCTTCCTGAAGCACGATCCGCCGAACCCGACGCTCGCATTGAGGAATCGGCCGCCGATACGCGAGTCCATACCCACGGCGCGGGAAACTTCCAGCACGCTGGCATCGGTTTTTTCGCATAGTGCCGAGATGCTGTTGATGGAGGAGATCCGCTGCGCCAGGAAAGCGTTGGCTACAAGCTTTGACAGTTCTGCGCTCCAGATATTGCTGGCGAGGATCCGTTCCGGCGGCACCCAGTTGGCGTATATGTCGACAATTTCCTGCCGCGCCTTGAGCCCCGTCGGCGTCTCGCGCGATCCAATGAGGACCCGGTCGGGTTCGAGCAGGTCCCGGATTGCCGTGCCTTCGGCCAGGAACTCGGGATTGGAGATCACTTCAAACGGAACTTTTTTGCCGTTGGCGTTGAGGATGTTTTCCATAGTCTGTGCGGTTTTGACCGGCAGGGTGCTTTTTTCGACGACGATCTTCGGGGAAGCGGACTCGTGCAGGATCTCACGGGCGACTTTCTCCCAGTACTGCAGATCGGCAGCCTTGCCGGCGCCTTCGCCGAAAGTCTTCGTTGGGGTGTTGACCGAAACAAAGATTATTTCCGATTCACGAATAGCCGCGCGGATATCGGTAGAGAAAAACAGGTTCCGTCCTCGTGCCGCCTTCACTACATCGAGCAGTCCCGGTTCGTAAATGGGCAGATCGTCTGTCTGCCAGGCTTTGATGCGGGCTTCGCTGACGTCGACGACGTCAACCTTGTATTGCGGGCATTTCATGGCGATCACCGCCATGGTCGGTCCGCCCACATATCCCGCTCCGATGCATGCGATGCGTTTCGAGAACATAGATACCTCCCAGGCAACTAAATCGGCCGATTTGCCACGAACTTCACTGAGCCTTTCCCGGTTGCTGCCGATAGAGTCTAAGGTTAGACTGAAGGCTCGCTATGCTCAACAAAATACGATCCTCTCCCCTGCTTGCGCGTGTAATTCCGTTTGCAGCCTTCGCCGCTCTGACGTTGTTTCAGGGCCGTTTCGGCGATACTTCCCAGTACTGGATATATGCTCTCAAAACCATAATCGGTGCCTGGCTGATTTGGCAAGTGCGGCCTTGCGTCCCGGAAATGAGATGGAATTTTTCCTGGGAAGCAATCGCCGCCGGAATATTTGTTTTTGTTGCCTGGGTGGGATTGGATGGCTTCTACCCGATGCTTTCCCAACGATCGGAAGCTTTCAATCCCATCCGCACGTATGGCGCGGGCAGCATCCTCGCTGTGGCCTTCGTTGGAGCGCGTTTGATCGGCTCTTCCCTGGTCGTGCCGATGCTGGAAGAAATTTTTTATCGCTCGTTCCTCTATCGGTATTTAATCCAGTCCGACTTTTCGCAGATCCGGTTGGGTCACTTCAGTTGGAAAGCATTCCTTATGACTGGAATTATTTTCGGGATCGGCCATTACGAATGGCTGCCGGGGATACTCTGCGCCTTTGTTTACCAGGGCCTGGTCTGCCGAAAGGACCGGCTCGGCGACGCGATTACGGCCCACGCCATCACCAATTTTCTCCTTGGGCTCTGGGTGATCTTCCGGCCCGCTTACCAGTTCTGGTAGTTTTCGCGATGATTCGTCAACCGTCGCAGTCTTAGGCTTGTTGCTGAGCCTGAAAGTAGTCGACAGTTCGGCGTAATCCTTCGCGCAGATTGACTTCAGGCTTCCACCCGAGTTTCTCCGCCGCACGGTCCGCTCGCAGAAAGATCCGATAAACCTCGCCGGATTTGGCCGGCCCATATATCGCGGCTCCGCCGAAGCCGGTGATTTCGTTTAAATCCTGAAAAATCCGGTTTACCGAAGTAGGGATACCGCTTGCGAGGTTCAGAATTTCCCCGCCGGCTCGATCCAGCGCCAGAACGCTGGCTCTTGCGATGTCCCCGACATACATGAAATCCCGCTCCTGTTCCCCTGTCCCGTTGATCGTCGGCTGCGCCTTATTCAGCATCTTGCCGGCGAATATGGCCACGACTCCGGCTTCACCAAAGGGGTCCTGCCGCGGCCCGAATACGTTGGGGTAGCGCAGAATCGTGAAGTCGATGCCAAAGCTTGATCGGTATATCCACAGATAATGCTCCACATGATGCTTGCTGGCGCCATACGGATCCACGGGATTGATGGGATGCTCCTCGGTTACCGGCAGGAACTGCGGTTCACCGTAGACCGCACCTCCGGTGGAAGCATATATCACCTTACGCACGCCATGTTTCCGGCAGCATTCGAGCACATTGACCGATCCGAGGACATTGACTTCAGCATACAGCAAAGGCTTTTCAAAGGATTCCCGAACATTTGCCTTGGCCGCCTGGTGATTTACTACCTGAGGCTTTTCCCTGGCAAACACCTCATCCAGGCGTTCGCTTCGTATGTCAATTTCGTAAAGCCGCGCTTCTTTCGGCACATTGCGCCGGAATCCGGTGGAAAGATCATCTACAACGCAGACCTCATGTCCCGCCGCGATGTAGGCTTCCACGACATGCGATCCGATAAATCCCGCTCCGCCGGTAACGAGTATCTTCATGCTCTGCTTCCCCTCATCTGTAGATCTGTTGGATTTGCAGCTGCTTTTGGATCCGCATAGCCCGATCATTGCCTGCAATCAAGATATCGGTAAACCCCGTAAATCGTTTAGCAGCAAATATCAATGAATATTCCGCGTTTGCTGCCAGCCGATCTGGCAGAAAGATGATGATCTGCGTATTGCCATGACCGGATGCTCATTCTACTGTAAATAGCGCCTGAAACCACTGTTTTAGTGATGGCCGCGACGGTAACTTCGGAAATCCAAACTGCCTGGAAAAGCTTCATTTTGACGGTTTTTGATTGGAGCATGAAAGCTCATAAGTGTTTGTTTCCCATGTAAATAACATGAATCCGACGAATGGGTGACCCAGGTCACATCCGCGCATCTCCACAATCCGATAAACTATGGACATCTGTCGGTAAAACTGTGGTCGAAGATGGAGATGCCGTGTTGCATC
>Ga0208980_10002461_pt1 | contig 11230 bp, 15 predicted proteins | sample WetSurMetagenome_3_FD_187993 | JGI IMG/M metagenome (GOLD analysis project Ga0208980, IMG submission 187993) | Wetland microbial communities from Twitchell Island in the Sacramento Delta, sample from surface sediment Aug2011 Site A1 Bulk (version 2) | ecosystem: Environmental > Aquatic > Marine...
AGGGGTAATGGCTTGCATTATGAAGAAGCTTTTTGCCAGTAGAAATCAATTTAAAAAATTGGTTAATTCTGGTTATGAAAATATGGATGCTGAATATGAGCGTGAACAGCATAATTTACCATATAAACAAGACCAATGGGGTTAAAAGTGAGGAAATGTTTTTATTGTGGAAATGATATTTTAGAAAGCGAAGGGCGAATTGTACCTTTAGACCGTCCATACGCAAATTTATGGGCGCACAGAATACCCTGCGCAAATTCTATGGATGAAGAATATTTAAAACAAAATATAGAAAGAGTCTATGAATTTGCTAATAATTATGTTAGTCAAACAAAAGAAAAAGTAAAAAGAAAATAAGAGGAGAATAATGGCAACTTATGTGGTTTTTATTTTAGATAGAAGCTATTCTATGGCTGGAAAAGAAACAGATGTTATAGGAGGCTTTAATCATTTTCTTAAAGAGCAAAAGAAACTACAAGATAAAGCTAAATTAATGACTGTTCTTTTTGACGACCAATATGAAATTTTACACGATGGTTTAGATATACAAAAAGTAAAGCCAATTACATCGAAAGATTATTATGTGCGTGGCAATACGGCATTGTTAGATGCAATTGGTAGGACAGTTGAAAACATAGATTCGTATGCATCCGATGAAGATAAAGTATTATTTTTTATTAATACCGATGGTTGGGAAAATTCTAGTCATAAATTTAATAATGAACAGATTAAAGAAATGGTAACACATTTACAAGACGAACACGGTTGGAAATTTCTTTTCTTGGGCGCAGATATCGATGCATTTGCAGCAGGTTCTACAATGGGATTTACCTATACTTATAATACTTCAAATACATCTAGAGGAATAAACGCCAATTATACCGCTGTGTCTAATTTGACTACAGAATATAGAACAAGTAAAGGCGCATCTTTCAATGTAAAAGATTTAGAAAACTTAAGCGAGGTAGATTCTAATACAAATTAATAATTGAATATTAAAAAGAAAGGAGGTGACACCATGCACACAAACGGTTATCATGCACATACCCATAATCATTGCAAACACGATGTCGCTTATTGTGAACATTGCGACGTTTGCTTTTGTACAAAATGCGGTAGAGAATGGGGTCTAAAAAGCTACATGACATATTATATTGAACCTTACACTTGGACATATCGTGGTATACCCTATACTGTCACATATGGTAATGGAGATTATTCTCTGACTACTACCAATGGAACTGTAGTAAAAGATAATAATACTATGACAGCATTTTATTCATCTGTAAATAATAATTTATCTACTAATACAGTTCATACTCACAGCAAATAATAAATTACCCCTTGACAAAACAAGAAAAGTGTGGTATAATATAAGAATAATAAGATACACAGAAATGTGTATCTTACATGGAAGAAATGGTAGAATCCGGTAACTACTCCCTGACTGTAAATCAGGCGCTTCGGCTTTGAGGGTTCAAATCCCCCTTCTTCCACTTATACACGGATAGGCAAGAGGTTAAGCCATACGTCTGATAAGCGTATATACGAAAGTCCGAATCTTTCTCCGTGTACTGTCAAAAGGGATAGTGTTGCAACACGAAAAGCGTACCCAACGCCTTCCCTTTTGAAAAAATTATTGGGTACTACTTGGGAGGTAGAAATGAAATATTGTTTGAATTGTAATAGAGAAACAGATAATTTCAAATTTTGTTGTAAAAGTTGTGCTGTAACTTTTAATAATAAAAAAAGAATTAAAAAGTACAGATATTGTTTGAAGTGTGGCGAAGAAACTAAAAATCCTAAATTTTGTAGTACAAGCTGTGCAGCCAGCTTTAATAATAAGACAACAAAGAAAAAAGAAGATAGATTTTGCTTTATTTGTGGGAAAAAATTGCATAACAGATTATTAAAATACTGTTCATATAGCTGTCAACAAAAAAATTATTCTAATATTGCAATCGAAAAATGGATTTCTGGCGAATGGGATGGAGTAGTAGGTAAAGAATTTAAAGTAATATCAAGATATATTATAAATTATTTATTAAAAAAATCAGAAGGAAAATGCGGTATATGTAAAAATAGTACTTGGTTAGGAGAGCCAATCCCATTGGAAATTCATCATAAAGATGGCAATTGGAAAAATAATAAACCAGAAAATTTAGATATAATTTGTCCCAATTGTCATGCTATGGAAACAAAAAATCATAAATTTTCAAATAAGTCTCCTGATATTTACCGAAATAAAGTAAGAAAAGAGAAAACATATCGTAACATAATAAGTTGAAATAAAAATATTGCGAAGAGTCTAAGGCAGACAACCGTCCTCATAAGGCGGGACAGAAATGTACAGCGTGTTCGATTCACGCCTTCGCAACTTGCGGGAATGGAGAAAAAGTGTCTCGGGACTCTCATAAAGTCTACATCGTTTGCTGCAAATGCAAATCCCGCTACTATTCGAGAAATGGTGAAACCCGGTTATCATACGTGCGTAGGAAGCATGGGTTGAAGGTTCAAATCCTTCTTTTTCGACCTAATGGAACAAGTGCGTTTGTTTGAAGTCTGATAGAACAGCGTTTAGTCCTTGAAGAGCCTCTCTATTACGGAGCAGAACCTTAATATGATGCGCCACTGCTTGTCGGTGAAATTCTGACTTCCATTATTGACCAGTGTGTATTGTTCTATTGAATGAGATAAGCGCTGCGACGATTGCGGTCAACAATCCGACATAATCCCCCTCGTGTTGGACCGGGCAGCTTCTCGGTGGGCAAGATGAAAATATTCTTGAAAAAACAACATAATACACACACTATACTCCTGTAGCTCATCGGTCAGAGCGGCATTCTTATAAAGTGCGGGTAAGTCGTTCAATTCGACTCAGGAGTACAAAGGGGAGAATAGAAAGGAACTTATAAGCCTTTTGATAAGCATAAGCCTCTTGCTTTCTCCCTTAAAAACTATAAGGCTCTAGAGGAAATATGAAAAATATGGAAGAAATAATTAACAAAAGATTCGGAAGATTAATCATAATAAGAAGAGTTGAAAAACCAAAGCATATAAAAAATAAATTTGCTATTTATTATTTATGTAAATGTGATTGTGGGAATGAGACTATTATTTGTAGAAGTCGTTTGATAAATGGTCATACTAAGTCTTGTGGTTGTTATAAAAAAGAAAAATTTGGAGTCTTTAAAGATTTAACCGGGCAAAAGTTTGGAAGATTATTAGTAATAAAAAGAGCCAGTAATACTTCTCATAACAAAGCCCGGTTTTTATGTAAATGTGATTGCGGAAACGAGAAAGTTATATCTTCAGCGCAATTGATTAGGGGAGATACATTCTCTTGTGGGTGTTATCATAAAGAAATAAGTCATTTACATAATGGGGAAGCCTCTTTTAATTCAATATATGCTAGTTATAAACAAGGTGCTAAAGTTAGAAATCTTGTTTTTTCTTTATCTAAAGAAAAATTCCTAGAAATAATAACACAAAATTGTTTTTATTGTGGTATAGAACCTTCTAATGTACAAAAAAGTCGAAGTAATAACGGAGATTTTATTTATAATGGAATAGATAGAGTTGATAGTAACAAAGGTTATATCGAAAATAACATTGTGCCTTGTTGCTGGAAGTGTAATAAGGCTAAAAATAAAATGAACATTGACAAATTTTATGAATCAGTTGAAGAACTTTATGAATGGATTAATAAAGTCCACAAATATCAATATAAAAATTTCAAATAAAATATAAGGAGAAAGATTTTGAAAGTTTATGGGATTAAAAGGAGAATAACATGATGCCAGTTTGGATTTTTGCTGTATTTATTGTTTTGTTTGCTGTGGTTATAATTTGGGAACGCTTTTCTTTGAAAGCTTTGCAAGATGAATATAAAAATGTTGAATTCTTTCTAAATTTATATATTGATAAATATGGTCAACTCGATGGTATGGTAATTGTTGAAGAGGGAAGTGATGCAGACAAAAAATGATATTGTTACAGTAGTTTTTAGTTATAATCGTCCTCTTCAATTGGATTTATGTCTAACAACATATGAAAAATATACTGATAACCGTAATATCGGGCAGGAATTTGTAATTTATAAAACAAGCGATGAAAGATTTGAAAAAGCTTATTTACAAGTAATGAAAGAACACCCAAATATAAAATTTATAAAAGAGACTACATTTAAAGTAAACTTATATGATTGTTTAAAAGGAAAAAAATACGTTTTATTTATTGTTGATGATTGTATATTTACTAAAAAATATTCAATTAAAAACGTGTGTACAAAACTTGATATTTGCGAAGGGGTATTGGGCTTTTCATTAAGATTAGGAACCAATACAAAATATTGTTATTCCTTAAGAATTGATAACACTATACCAGAAATGCAATTTATAGGGGATAATGTAGTTGGGTTTTCTTGGAAATCACCCGTTCTCGATGACTTTTCATATCCTTTAGAAGTATCTAGTTCGGTATATAGAATCGATGATATTAAACCTATTATAGAAGGTATTCATTATTCTAACCCCAATCAATTAGAATGGGTAATGTATAACTATGTACCCAAGTTAATTCGCAGACCATTTTTACTTAGTTTTGAAACATCTGTTGCTTTTTGTAATCCGATTAATAAAATACAAACTGAAAATAATAATCGTGTAGGAATAAAGCCAGAATATACTATAGAAAATCTATTTAAACTATATGAGGCAGGATATAGAATAGCGGACATTTTATTTGATGGCTTTATATCAAATTCGTGTCACCAAGAGGTAGACATAGATTTTATGCCACCAGTTAAAGGTTCATATGACAGCAAAGAATATAGATAAAAGTATAGAAGATTTAATAGAAGAATTAGGGGAAGATTATAATATTTTAGATTATGCTTATAATGCTAAAGAATTTATACCCGGAGAAAGTCCTGTGTTTTACAGTGGTATGTATTGGGATAATCGTGAAGTAAAAGCTGCTATTGAGTCTATTCTAATTGGTAAATGGTTTTCCGCAGGTGAAAAAGTAAAAGAATTTGAAGCGATATTTGCAAAAAAAATACATCAATTGTTTGGTGTAATGGTTAATAGCGGAAGCAGTGCCAATTTAATTATGATTGCTGCTTTAAAGAAGTATTATAGCTGGAAAGACGGTGATGAAATTATTGTATCAGTAGTAGGTTTTCCTACTACTATTTCTGTTATAGTACAGAATGGTTTAGTGCCTGTATTTATAGATATAGAAATGGATACACTTAATTTTGATGTAAGCCAAATAGAAGATAAAATAACACCCCATACCAAAGCAATATTTTTATCCCCTGTACTTGGAAATCCACCTGATATTGACGATTTGGTTTATTTGTGTGAAAAATATAATTTAAAACTAATTTTAGATTGCTGTGATAGTTTAGGCACTAGATGGAAAGGTCAGTTATTGGGAGAATATGCGGTAGCATCTTCTCATTCTTTTTATCCTGCACATACTATTTCAACAGGTGAAGGAGGTATGATTACTACCAATATTCGAGAAGTAGCTAATCTCGCTAAAAGCTTTGCTACATGGGGAAGAGCTTGTGTATGTTCCGGTACAGAGAATTTGCTTCCCAATGGAATTTGCAATCATCGTTTTGATAAATGGTTAACAGATTATGATGGTATTGTAGACCACAAATATGTATTTGAAAACATGGGTTATAATCTAAAACCGTTGGATTTGCAAGGTGCTATTGGCTTAGTACAAGTAGATAAATTAAATGAAATTTTAAACAGAAGAAGGCGTAGTCAAACATTTATAACCCGTATATTTTACAAGCATCTATCTTATGTTAGAAGTCCTGATACTTTATCACATTCTTTAACTGCTTGGTTTGGTACGCCTTTTATCTGTGAATATAAAGACCAAAAGCAAAATCTTGTACAATATTTAGAAAAGAACAAGGTACAGACAAGAAATTATTTTGCTGGTAATATACTTATGCATAAAGGATATTCACATTTGGGAAATTATAAAGATTATCCAAAAGCAGAAGAAGTATTTGATAAAGTATTTTTTGTAGGTGCATCCCCTCATTATGATGAAAAAGTATTTGAATATATTAATAACATTTTAATAAAGGTAGAATTAAAATGACCAATACCAATATAGTATTAGGATACGGTGAATTAGGACAAGAAATTGTAAAACAAACAGGTTGGGACTATATCAGTAGAAAAAGGGACAAGTTTGATTTTGCAAATTTGGATACTTATATAACCAAGATTTATAAATATGATACAGTTATAAATTGTATTGGCGATACAAAAACATACTCTATTGAAAGAGATAATCATTGGGAAGTAAATTATGGTGGAGTTGTGCAATTAGCAAACTATTGCGCACGTACAAGGATGAAACTGGTACAAATGTCTACCGATTATGTTTACGCTGGAAGTGTACCTAATGCTACAGAAGAAGATGTACCTGCAAATTGTAGAAACTGGTATACTTACACAAAGCTTCTTGCTGATGGCTATGTGCAAAATACTTTAAGGAACTATCTTTTAATTAGAACATCTTTTAAGCCCCGCCCTTTTCCTTATGATGTAGCTATTACTACTCAGGTGGGAAATTTTGATTATGTGGATGTAATTGCAGGATATATAATAAAGTTAATTAATAAAGGGGCAAGAGGGGTATTCAATGTGGGTACTGAGGAAAAATCAATATATGATTTAGCGATTAGAACAAAACCCGATGTAATTCCTACTAATAGAGCTTTGCATATAACAATGCCTACAGATATTACTATGAATGTAGAAAAAATGAAGGAGTTTTTAAATGATGATTAATGGAATTTATTGTATTGAAAATATAATAAATGGTAAAAAATACATAGGGCAAGCATTAGATTTATGTAATCGAAAAAGTGTGCATTTTGCAAATTTAAAAAATAATAGGCACGATAATTTTCACTTGCAATCTGCTTTTAACAAATACGGAAGAGAAAATTTTATTTTTAGGATTCTTATTTATTGCGAAATTTTTGAGCTTACAAGATACGAACAATATTTAGTTAGTTCATATGCTCCTGAAGTTTTATATAATATCCGATTGGAGTGTATAGATAGCAATATTGGATTGAGGCATACATCTGAGACAAAAAAGAAAATGAGTTTAGTACAAAAAGGAAAGTTTGTATCAAAGGAAACTGGAAAAAGAATTTCCTATTCTAAAATTGGAAAAAAAACTAAGAAATCAGGAGAATATGCGGGGGTATTTTTTAGAAAGGGAGAGAATAGAATAAAAAGGTGGAGCGCTTGTTTTTCAAATCCAGACACTAATAAAGGACAAAGTTTAGGATATTTTGAATCTAAAATAGAAGCAGCTATGGCATGGAATGAAGCTATGATTGAATTTTATGGATGGAAAATAAATGGAAGATTAAATAAAATTTCATCACAGGAGATAAATGAATTATGGATGATATAATGGTATCAATATGTATTCCTTGCTATAGTATGCAAGGTTGGGGAGCGAATTTCTTGCAATATTCTCTAGATATATTAGGAAAGCAAACCTATAAAAATACAGAAATAGTAATTTCTGACCATTCAACAGATGATAAAATAAAAAATGTTTGCTCTAATTATAAAGATTTAAATATAAAATACATTAAAAATGAAAATCAACGTGGCTCTTCTTCTGCAAATATTAATAATTGTATCAGGCATGCCGAAGGAAAGCTAATAAAGGTTTTATGTCAAGATGATTACTTATATGAAGATGATGCTATAGATAAAACAGTAAAAGCTTTCAGTTATGGTGGAAAATGGCTTGCAGCAAGCTATTATCATAGTAGAAATAGGCACGATTTAATAGATTTTCATATACCAAAAATTAATGATGATAATTTTTTAGAAAATAATATAGGCACACATAGCTGTCTTACAATTATAAATGAAGAACCAATTTTCTTTGATGAAAATTTACTTTGGTTTATGGATTGTGAATACTATCATAGATTATATGAAAGATATGGTTTGCCTGAAATATTAGAAGAGCCAACACTTGTACAGTTTTTATGGACAGGGCAAGTAACAAATACCTTAGTTACTCAAAAATTAGTAGATAAAGAAGTGGAGTATATTAAACAAAAATATGAATCAAATTGATATATATTATAATTATTATCATACTGCCCCTAGTGATATTAATGAACATTTTCCAATTTTAAAGAAGTGTGCGAGTGAGTGTGATATAGTCTATGAACTAGGTGTTAGAGGCATTGTAAGCACTTGGGCGCTCCTAGCGGGATACCCTAGAAAAATGATAAGTGTTGATATTGTGCAACCATCTGCTTTCGGTGGAAATTTAGAATTAGTACAAGAATCTTGTAAACAAGCAGGTATAGAATTTGAATTTAAATTGATTAGCTCTTTAGATTTAGAAATTCCTGAAACCGATTTGCTTTTTATTGATACTATACACGAATATCATCATCTTTCTGCCGAATTAAAACTACATGCAAAGAAGGTTAATAAATATATAATTATGCATGATACAGAAGGTTGTGGAGAATGGATGATAAATGAAAAAGGTGAAAGATGGGGTGGTATGAAACAAGCCATTGATGAATTTATAACAGCTAATCCCGAATGGTATATTAAAGAAGTTTTTACTAATAACAGTGGTTTAACTATATTAGAAAGAGGCGAAGCATGATAAATGTACCCGAAGTTACTTTATTAGCCATAAGTTCAATAGAAATTCCCGCAACAATAAGAGCTATAGAACGAAGCTGTTTAGATATTAATTTTGGTGCAGTAAAACTAATTACTCATGAAAAACCGGAGAATTTGCCTCACGGTATATCTTTTGAGAAATGTCCAAAAATAAACGATATTATGGATTTTAATGAATTTACTTTCAAATATCTCGGCGGCTATGTTAATACCTCTCACTGTTTAATGGTGCAATATCATGCATATATTATCAACCCTTGGTTGTGGTTAGACGAATGGTTAGAATATGATTATATTGGTGCACCTTGGGCTATCAAAGATGATGCCTATATAGCATGGGAAATAGGAGAGCATGTGAGAGTTGGAAACGGTGGTTTTTCGTTGCGTAGCAAGAAATTAATGGATATACCTATTGCATATAACATTCCACTTACGCAAGAACAAGGTTATTATAACGAAGATGGAAACATTTGTTGCTATCACAGAAAGAAAATGCTTGATTTAGGAATAAAATATGCGCCTGTAGAAACAGCAGCTAGATTTTCTTATGAAAATACTGTACCGGAAAACAAAGGAATACAATCTTTTGGTTTTCATAGAAATCAACAATTTAGAAAATATAATTATTATGAATAATTTTCATGGTTGGGATTATCCTCCAAAAGATATACTAGATGCATACATAGAAAAATGTTTATTGTTTTCACAAAACGATGATGAATTCAAAAATTTTCGTAGAGACGAAGATTATTTAAAAGTTTTGGAGGGTAAAGATTGCAGTGTTGGAAGGCATTATTTAAATAGAATAAATAATGATAACTATTCCACAGAATTTTTAAATAACTTAGAAAAATTTAGGGAAAATGATATTTTTGGTAATCCTTATTTATGTGATTATGATGAAGTAAAAAAAATTAATTATAATACAATAATGTATGCTTATCAAACATTGGATATGAGTAGCTTTATAGGCACATTTCAACCAAAAAGAATAATTGAAATAGGTGGTGGTTATGGTGGTATGTGCAAAGTATTTAGCTCTATATATAATTTTGATGAATATGTCTTGGTTGACCTTTCTGAAGTTATAGCACTTTGTAAAAAATATCTTGCAAATTTTCCAGATTTATATAAAAAAGTTACTTTTTTAACTCCCGAAGATATTAAAATAAATAGTACATTTGGAGATTTTGATTTGTCTATAGCTGTTTTTTCAATGTCTGAATGTAATGAAGAAGTGCAGAATATGTATGCAGATAAAATAATTTTAAATTCAAAATATTCTTTTATTGGTTATAATAAGCTTCATTTACCCGGAGTTGAAAGTATATACAAAAGATTATTAGATAAACTTTCCAAAACCTTTTTTATATCCGAAGATGATGTTAGAAGGTATATTGATGCTATATATGTCTATTTAAATAGGAAAAACTAAATGAGACTAGGTGCTTCTTATAATGTATTTGATGGCGAAGAATTGCTAGAAAATTCTATACGATATATAAAAGAGCAAGTTGATTATGTTTCTGTTGTATATCAAGAAATATCAAATTTTGGAGATAAATGTTCTGATAGTTTGCTAAATTTATTAGATAAATTAGTTAATAAAAAGCATATAAATGAATTATACAAATATACTCCTGAAATTCATAATGAAATTACAGACAGAAATCACGACCAAGAAATAGAGCATAGAAACATAGGTCTAGAATTATCTAGAAAAAATGGTTGCACACATCATATGTCTTTAGATGTCGATGAGTTTTATGTAGATATTGAGCTTGCATATGCAAAAAAAATTATCGAAGAAGGTGGTTATGATGCATCTGCATGGATGCATTTACAATATTATAAAGATTCTATTTATCTAATATATCCACCTGAAATAGAATTTGTTGGTGGAATATATGAATTAACTCCCGATACTAAATTTGTTTTTTCAGGTGGTTATCCACCAACCGACCCCACAAGGAAAACAAACAATCAAGATTATAAAATTTTTAGTAGAAAAGAAATACAGATGCATCACATGTCTTTTGTTAGAAAAGATATACGCAAAAAATATATGAATCATACTTCTAGAGCAGATATTATTAAAAATATCGATAAAATAGTCGATTATTATAATAATTGGGAATATCCTGCCCCTGCAATGTGGGCTGGTGGGAATTTAGTTAAAGTAATTAAGATAGATAGAATGTTTGATGTCTATGGAGAAGAATACAAATGAAATTAGGCGTTTCTTATAATGTTTTTGATGGTGAAGAATTATTAGAAGGTTCTATAAGATATATAAGAGACCAAGTTGATTATATATCAGCAGTTTATCAAACAAGCGCATGGTTTGGGGCTAAAGCATCAGATAATTTACTGAAAACACTAAACCATTTGCTTGATAAGAAATATATTGATGAAATATGCGAATATCATTCTGAAATTGTTATAGATGAAGATGCGACAAAAGCACACATGCAACAACTAGATAAAAGAAACGTTGGTCTAGAAAT
>Ga0208980_10002462_pt1 | contig 11227 bp, 8 predicted proteins | sample WetSurMetagenome_3_FD_187993 | JGI IMG/M metagenome (GOLD analysis project Ga0208980, IMG submission 187993) | Wetland microbial communities from Twitchell Island in the Sacramento Delta, sample from surface sediment Aug2011 Site A1 Bulk (version 2) | ecosystem: Environmental > Aquatic > Marine...
CCCAGCTTTTCAGTAATCCTTCCCCGGTGTAATTTAACAGTATGCTCGGCAATATTTAGTTCTGAAGCTATTTGCTTGTTAAGTTTTCCTTTAATGACAAATCTTAATATTTCAAGCTCTCTGGGGGTAAGGAAACCTATAAGGGTCTTGCACCTGTCTTTTTCAATTTGTTTATTAAAAAGGAATTGACTATTCCTCACAGCTTCTTCAACAGAGCTGAGCAGGATTAAATCATCAACAGGTTTCTGCAAAAAATTTAAAGCTCCTTTTTTAATAGCCCGAACGCTCATTGGTATATCACCATGCCCTGTAATAAAAATAATCGGAATATTTTTGAATTTGTTTCTGACCGCATCCTGTAGTTCGAGACCGGATTCTTCTCCCAGAAAAATATCCAGCAATATGCAGCCCGGCATATTAATATCCTCATTTTGAATGAGATCCCTTATATTCCCGAATGCCTCAACATTGTAGCCGGCAGAAACTAATAATAATGATAATCCACGTCTAACAGACATATCATCATCAACAATGTATATCCTTGATCCGGGCATTTCGTTCATTATGTTTTTAAAGAATTGCTGTTGTTATTCATCTTGTCGTATAATAATGTTTAACAACATGATACTGGATTCTGGAATACATGTTACAAGTCAATTTAGCTATTCTGGTTTAATAGTCTTTAACCGGAATGAAAATTCAGCTCCTCCATCAGTAATGTTTTCCGCCCATATTTCCCCATTATGATTTTCAATAATTGACTTACTGACAGCAAGTCCGATTCCGAAACCAGTCTTGCCTGTAGTAATAAATGGTTTAAATATTCTTTCAAAAATAGTCTTGTCGATCCCGCTCCCGGAATCACGAACGGAAACAGTAACTGAGTCACTGACCAAATTCGTTGTTACCTCTATTCTCTTTTCATCGGACTCACTTTTCTCAATGGCATCAATTGAATTCCTTAAAAAATTCAACAGCACCTGCTGGAGTTGAATTTTATCTCCAAAAACAAATACCGGACTAGTTTCAACTTTAAATAATACCCTTACTCCATGATCAGAAAATTCATTCCTCATGATATCTAATGTCTCTTTTACAAGAGAATTAATCAAAACGTTTTCTTTCTCCCTGATCTCAAGTTTCATCAGACTTCTGACACCGCTGATGATGCCACCCGCTCTTTTATCGTCTTCAATAATATTTTCGAATAACTCTTTTGCCTGTTCCCGGTTCAGTTTATCTGAATCAAGAAAGCGCATACCTGCCTGAGCGCACGAAAGTATAGCTGTAAGGGGCTGATTAAGTTCATGGGCCAGAGAGGCGGTCAACACCGTCATTTTTGACAAACGGTCTTCCCTTATTATTTTATTAAACATTATCTGGTTTTCAAGTATTTGTTGCTTCACCTTTTTTTGAGTTCTGTATGCCCTGACTAAATAGATAATGGCAAGTGTCTGAAAACCAATAAATATTACTATTCCTAAAATATACCATTTATATTCATTAAAAAATGATCGAGGTTGATAGAGAAACGTACTTTGCTGAGGAATTGCTCTTGAATCAAGCAGATCCCATTTTTTTAACTCTCGCCAGTCAAAAATGAACTGGTAGAAACTGGGTAAATTTACCTTAATTGATGTTGGATCACTCCCGCTGATGATCTGATTTGCCGCTTTCCCAAATTCCCTGCCAACATTAACATAATTGATAACATATCCACCTATTGCCCCGCCATCTTTTGGGAAACTGTCTCCCCCTAAAATAAAAACAGGCACTTTACTGATCTTAGTGATCAGGTTCGCTACCTCGGGCGTAGTAAAAGGCAAACCATTTATATCTTCACTATACGAAACAATTACTACAACACTTTCCTCCGGAAGTTTCGATATTCTCCGCAATGTAGAATCAATACTTATCCCGGTTATATCGAAAAAATTGTGAGTCCCTTTATAAATATCCTGAGTTGCTTTAAGGATTGATTTGTAGTATTTATCGAGCATCCCATCACCATTTACACAATAAACAGACTGTCGGTCAGGGTAAAGATCACAAATTGTTTTAATTGATTTACTGAAATAATTATATTTCAGGTAAATAGGCAATTCGTTTACCTGAAAAGCATTATTTACAGAATCTTCCTTTGAAGTAAAGATATCCACTAAAATCAACGGTGAATTCTTAAGCATTTTAAGGCCCGCATTTTTAAGAAAAGGTAAAATTCCAGGTCCGACGGCAATAATCAAATCAATACCGTTGTCATTAAACTTTTCATTATACATTTCTACGATTGACCGCCCGTAAGCTTCATTATTTGTCCTGCCGAGGTCAAGATATTCTGTAACAATACTGACGGGACTGTGTAAAGGTTGAATGAATGATTCATTGAAACCATCCAGCATGTTCTGATAGGCAACCATTGATGCCGAATAAGAAAAAAACATTACACAGGTTCTGACCTTCTTTTCCTGTGCCTTTCCGGCAGGAGAAGCAGTAACAAGCAGAAAGGCAGCAAGTAAAATCTTAAAACTGAACTTATACATCAGAAAACAGGCTAGGTTATCTCAAACATTATTAACCAATAAATGTAGTATTTTTTTACAATTTGAGAATCTCATTGGATTTTCTGATAATCAGATTCAAGAAGATTTTATGCTGATATCGTAAGAGTGATAAGTTTAACTGTTTATAAGACAAATATTTAAACTGAAAGAGTCCATGAAGAACCATGGACTCAATCTTTTAACCCTAAACCTAACCCAACCTGTGAAATTTAAATTTCAGCTTTTTTATTCCACCAAAGTTAAACTCATATGGCATCTATTTCAATAGTACCTAAGTACTATGTGCGGGTCCTGTTTTATAAAATATCTTTGGATTAATATGACACAGGTTACAACTTTGTCTTTATTAACAATGCCAAATAAAATAAAATCTTGAATAAGTAAAGAGTTTCTTAAAATAAATAGATATTTTATTCATTAAAAATTAGAAAGCCATGAGTAAAACCATGAATGCTGCAGTTGTAGTTGAATTGGGGAAACCGCTTGAAATTCAATCTGTCAAAGTACCAGAGGTTAAACCTGGTTCTGTTCTGGTGAAAGTTGAAGCATGCGGGGTCTGCCATACTGATCTTCATGCTGCAGATGGAGACTGGCCGGTTAAACCCACTCCGCCATTCATACCAGGTCATGAGGGTATTGGAAAAGTTGTTGCCGTCGGTGCTGGTGTATGTCATGTTAAAGAGGGGGACAGGATTGGAGTTCCCTGGTTGCATACTGCATGCGGGCATTGCGAGCACTGCTATACAGGTTGGGAAACATTGTGTGACCAGCAGCAGATGACTGGTTATACTGTTAATGGGAGTTATGCCGAATATGTCCTGGCAGATCCGAACTATGTTGGGATCATTCCTGATTCGCTTGAATCGGCTGCTGCTTCACCGGTTTTATGTGCTGGCGTTACCGTGTACAAAGGATTAAAAGTACTTGAATGCAAACCTGGTGACTGGGTAGTGATTTCAGGCATTGGAGGACTGGGACACTTTGCTGTGCAATATGCAGTTGCAATGGGCTTCCATGTTATCGCAGTAGATGTTGCCGATGAAAAACTTGCTCTCGCAAAGAAACTGGGTGCTGAAATTGCAATTAATGCTCTTAAAACAGATCCTGCAGCTGAGGTGCAAAAATTGGTCAAAGGTGCCCATGGTGCATTAATAACAGCGGTTTCGAAGACAGCTTTTTCCCAGGGCGTGGGGATGCTTCATAAAAGAGGCACAATGAGTCTGGTAGGATTACCTCCGGGTGATTTTGGCCTTCCAATATTTGATGTAGTTTTAAATGCAAAAACTATTCGGGGTTCTATTGTTGGCACCCGAAAAGATCTTGAAGAATCACTGACATTCGCTGCTGAAGGTAAGGTTGTTGCACATTATACGACAGACAAACTTTCTAACATTAACAAAATATTTAAACAAATGCGCGAAGGGAAAATTGATGGCAGAATTGTATTAACTGATTTTACAGGTTGATAAGCCAGCAATTATCCTTCTAGCATTCAAGCTATAAACGATTTTTTATTCCTTGTTATCCACCTGGGACATTAGATTGTCTTTAAATGCAGCATTTTAAAATTTCAAAATACTTACAACAGAAAAAATAATTTATGAAAGTTAAATTATTCGGAGCTGCTGGTTGTGTTACCGGTTCAGCTTATTATGTTCGCAGCAAAGGAGCTGCTGTTCTTGTAGATTTCGGAATTTTTCAGGGAGAAAAATCACTGGAGAAAAATAACCATAAAATGCCGGCAATTGATATCGGCACACTTAATGCGGTTATAATTACTCATGGCCATCTCGATCATTGCGGCCGGCTTCCCATCCTTACCAAAAATGGGTACAGAGGGCCCATCTTTGCAACAGAAGCCACAATAGATATTATCCGCGTTATTCTCAAAGATTCATTGCATGTTCAGGAAAATGAACTTTTAAGGATAAACCGCAGAAGGGCAAGGAAAGGGGAACCACCACTTGAACCCGATTATTCTGCTGAGGATGTTGAAAATATTTTAAATCTACTGATCCCGATACCATACAATACTTATGTGGATATTGCTCCAACAATGAAGGCAAGAGTGAAGGAGGCAGGGCATCTTCTGGGATCTGCCTGCATTGAACTTACTGTTCAGGAAGATAACCGGGATAAAAAAATAATATTTTCAGGCGATCTGGGGCGCAAGAACATGGCTATTATAAAAGACCCCGACCCATTCCATTCAGCCGATCTCGTTTTCATGGAATCAACTTATGGGGACCGGGATCACAAACCTATGAATTCAACACTTCTGGAAGCTAAAAACATTATCCTTAAAGCAATTGAATCAAAAGGCAAGATACTTGTACCTTCATTTGCTGTTGGAAGGGCGCAGCAGTTGCTCTATTATCTGGCAAGGGCAATTCACCGCGGAAATCTGCCGGAGATACCAATTTATCTCGACAGCCCAATGGCAATTGAGGCTACAAAGATCTATTTAAAGCACCAGGAGTTGTTTGATGAGGAGGCAGAAGAACTCTTTAGCACCGGAGTCATAAAAGGTGATTTTTCACGAATGAATATATCCCAGTCTGCCAATGATTCGAAAGCTCTTAATGATTTAAAGGGACCTTGCATTATTCTGGCAGGTGCTGGTATGTGCCATGCAGGCAGAATTCTTCATCATCTGCGTCACAATCTTCAATTCCCCGAAACCACTGTGATGATAATCGGGTACCAGGGAACCGGCACTCTGGGAAGGAAGCTCATTGATGGTGAGAAAAGAGTGAAGATCTACGGTGAAGATGTTATCGTTAATGCGCAGGTGGAGTCGCTTGGCGGCTTAAGTGCTCATGCCGGGCAATCAGACCTCCTTCAGTGGTTCGATACTATTGCACCATCCAAGCCAAAACTGGTTCTTTCTCACGGCGAGGAAAAAGGGAGGAAACCACTTGCTGAAATTATAAAGACAAAATATGGGATAACCCCAATTCTTCCTGAGTTCGGAGAAACGATTACTATCTAAAAGCCATTGCCAGTTTACGTATCTTAAATTTAGTATTAACTCTATTTTATTGAAGTTCCTTTTTAACAGAATAAATTATGGCAGCCAAGAAAACGAAAAAAGTAAATAAAGGTTCCGCAAAAATATGGGAAAAAAGATGGGAAAAGTACTGGCAGAATGCCGGTAAGGCATCATATGAACTTCCTGTAAATGAAGATGACCCCTTTCAGGATGAGAGGAATTTCCTGACAGGTGCAAGAAGTCTTGAGAATGAGGCCAAACGCCTTACTCGAATAACTTCCGAATTTGAAAACGGATTTAAAAAGTTATTTAAAATTGGCCCGGCAGTAACAGTATTCGGATCAGCCCGATACAAAGAAGGGCATCCATATTATGAGCTTACCCGTAATGTTGGCCGCAAACTGGCAGAGGCAGGATTTGCAGTTCTGACTGGAGGCGGACCAGGATTAATGGAGGCAGCTAACCGCGGAGCATTTGAAGCCGGAGGAAAGAGTTACGGGCTTAATATTATCCTACCGCATGAACAAAAACCTAATCCCTATGTAAATGACAGTATTGAATTTCGCTACTTTTTTATAAGGAAGGTCATGCTGGTTAAATACTCCTGCGCTTTCATCATTATGCCAGGAGGAATAGGTACACTGGATGAAATGTATGAAGCGGCAACCCTGATTCAATGCAAAAAAATAGGCCCGTTTCCCCTGATTCTTATGGATAAAAAGTTCTGGGAGAATGTTAAAGATCTGACTCAGTATCAGGTTGAAAAGGGCGCGGTTGGAAAAGATGAAATAGGTTTTGCACTTCGGCTGGACTCCCCCAAAAAAGCTGTAAAAACCATTCTCAGAAGCATTCCTGAGGAAGTGATCCAGAAGTTGTCTCTGAAGAAGAAAAAAATATGATTATAGCGTACTGTATCTCATTTCAGCGATCCATGCCCCTATTATTACACCACCGAATGCACCTGAATGGATGAACCGTCAGGCATCGACCAACTATTTAAACAAATCAGGGTCATTGGACCTTATGTTATTCTTAAAAGCAGCAACGAAGGCCTCAGAATAACCAGATTCCCTGCAGGCGTTCTGAAGTTCAATTGCTGAAGAAAGAGAAGTGAATTCACCTATTGTATACCTGTAAGCACCCAGATGTAAATACACATTGGTATTGTAGTGTTTACCGGCTACCACTACCTGATCATCTTTTTTCTGATAACTTCTTGAATAGATCTGAACCCGGTAGGTAACGCCACCTTTACTGGCAGGAGAATCCTTTGTAACGGTTTTATCTGATGGTGAATTATTTAGATTTACGGATTCATCGGGCATGATTACCTCTTTCCATTTCGGATGCCCTTGCTCCTTTAACAGATTCAGATTTTGAATTATGCCTGTTTTTATCGAGGCGACAGTTTTTCTATCGGCACTTGTCAGTTTCGAATCATTTACGACAAGCAGGGTCCTAACTCCGAAAGTAGGAATATCTTTATCGAGCCATTTGTAGTCGGTACGGTAAACCGTGTCATTTTCATAATATTTAGCCCATCCGTTGAAATCATCCAGTTCAAGCATTGCTATCCCGTCGATCATTATCTGCGGATCAACATCCAATATATCCACCGGGGCACTTCCGACAATCAGTCCGGCGTCGATACTTCCAACAGAAATCTCCTTCAATATCTGATCAAATCCAACGTAGCATGAAATCCAGTTTACTTTCGACTGTTCATTAATAATTTTGCCTGTGGCAAAGGAACCCTGATCTTCATTCCCTACAGCTACTTTCTTTTTTTCAAGATCCTGAAGCTTTTTATAACCGCTGCTTTTTTTTGCAATTATCTGTATTTCCTCCTCTGCCAGTTGCAGAACTACTTTTAATGGACCGGTTTTATTTGTATTGTTGAGTTTATCTTCAGCCTTCATCAGATTCAGGTAGTCGGACTGGATGAGGGCAATTTTGAAACCTGAGGATGGATCAGAAAGTTCCTTGAAATTATATCCACTCCCTCCGGTAGGTCTGTTAGTGAGACTGACACCCTCTTTCTGCCCGAGTACCTTAACAATATCGCCGACAAAACGATTATAGGATCCTTTCTCGGGACCGGAAAGAATGACCATTTGACAAAATGCCTGTCCAATTGATAAAAAAATCACAATAATGAGCAGGATTTGTTTCTTGAATTTCATAATCTGAAATTTTGGTTTTACTTCTTTCCAAACACATACCTGGCATTAAAACCGAAACCACCCCAGGAAAAATCAGTGGAAGTTATTATACTCAATTGCGGTCTGTAGTCAAGACCAAGTGCAATAGGTACCTTGTTGAACCTGTATTCGAGTCCGGCTTCAGCAACAACTCCTAACATGAATGGGTCAGCTATCTGTGTATAAGGACCAGCACCCACATACCAATTGAATGCTTCACCTTTCAGTGGCTTGTAAAGAAAATCCCACAGAAGATCTATGCCCACACCGTTCCCAAATGAAATATCGGTATGAATCCTGCTGTACTTGGAAGCGCCGAACATTGCATCAATTGCAACATTTCCTCCGGAGATATTGCCAAAACGGACACCAACCTCCTGGGCAAATGAATAACCTCCTATTGCCATGGTCATTGCAAGTATCAAGAAAATCTTTTTCATATGTATAAATGTTAATTAATATGTATATAATGTTTCTCAAATCCCATTTTTTGTCATACTTGAAAAGTGATCGGATAAACGGTTTCAACTTTTTTACCTCTCTCCTTTTTCTCTAAATTTTAATTTCAGGTCTCAGGTATTTTCCAATATTATCATAGTTACTGAAATAAAGAATCCCAGGATCATGAATATGCCGGTCAGTTTCCCACCATGTTCATAAGATTCAGGTATCATGCTGTTGGCAAGCACCATAAGTATAGCCCCACCCGCAAACGACTGAATGAATGCCAGCCAGGTTTCAGATGCACTGCTGAAAAGAGTGAAACCTGCAACCGTTGAAAATGCACAAATCACGGCAATGAATAACCATAACAAAATTATGTTCTTATTTTTCCAACCACCTGCTTTCATGCCGGTAGTTCCTGCTATGGCTTCAGGAAGGTTAGAGATAAAAACCGCAACCAGCATTGCCAGGCTGACTTTTCCCCCTTCAAATATACCCAGCCCGATAACAATTGATTCAGGTATTCCATCAAGAATTATTCCCAGAAGCATCGGTATTACCAGACTGGAATGGTGAGATGCTTCAATTCCCATATGGCTCCTGGCACCCATCCTTTCTATCAGTTTATCACTGAAATAGAATGTAAATGCTCCGGCGAAAAGACCAAATGCAGGAAATCCGGTCCCTTTTGCAAGTTTTACCGCTTCAAATATTAATTCATATGAAACAGCCGAGATCAAAGTTCCTGCCCCGAATGCCATTATTATACCAAGGGTACGTTTCTTCAAAGTGTACCTGGAAGCTATTATTCCTCCTACTATCAGAGATGATGTTGCCAGTAATCCTATTAAAAATGCATTTAACATATTGAAGAGAGATTAATCATTACACAATCCAGATTATCTAAAAAACCATTATGAATTTTAATATACCAGTAGTCCTTCCGCCCTGAAAATGGAACATATCCGGTCTGTCCCTTCAGGTGATGGAGGTTCAACGTTCTCCAGTGTGTAGGGTATTCCCAGTTCCTTCCATTTGAACCTCCCCATCTGATGAAATGGCAGCACATCCACTCTGTCAACATTTCCAAGACCAGAAACAAATTTTGCAATACCTTTAACCTCATCGGTTTTATCGGTGTAACCCGGGACCAGAACATACCTTAACCAGACAGGCTTTTTTATTGACGAGAGCCTCTTTGCAAATTCGAGAACAGGGGCGATATCATATCCTGTCATTCGCTTGTGGTTTTCCTGATCCCATGCTTTAATATCGAGCAAAACCAGGTCAACCTTTTCGAGGTCTGAATCGCTCAGCCGGCTTCCAAGGCTTCCGTTTGTATCGAGCGCTGTATGGATACCTATTCTTTTTGCAGCTGTGAAAAAATTAACAACAAACCGATCCTGCATCAAAGGTTCTCCTCCGCTAATGGTGAGCCCTCCTCCCATGATCTTCAGGCCAGCACCGTACTTTTCAAGTTCCGCAATTGCGTTCCCGATGGAAACCGGAATCCCGTTCCGCATCTTCCAGGTATCGGGATTATGGCAATACAGACACCTGAACTGGCAGCCGCTTGTCCAGGCTACAATCCGGATGCCCGGACCATCTACTGCAGAACCAGTAGTAAATGAGTGCAAAAATCCTATCTCTCCCGACAACAGTGCTGCACGGATCTCGCTTTCAGGTACATCTTTGCTGTTGTCTTTTCTGAGTACAAACGGACTTTCAGCTTCAAGCTGAACAATGTTTTTCTTCCCGTTATTGCTCAGGTCGCTCATTTCCCGTGGAAAGTTCGGTTTATAACATCCATCTGCTGCTCACGGGTAAGCCGGACAAAATTTACGGCATATCCCGAGACACGTATAGTAAGGTTAGGGTATTTCTCGGGGTGATCCATCGCATCGAGAAGGGTATCACGATTAAGGACATTTACATTCATGTGATACCCTGTAACAGTAAAGAAGGCATCAAGCATGGTCCTTAAGTTCGTTATCCTGTCTTCGGCTACTCTGCCCAGTCCTTCGGGTACCAGAGTGGTTGTTAGTGAAATTCCGTCGGCGGCATCACGGTACGGGATCTTGGCTACAGAGGCAGCTGAGGCGTGTATTCCATGCTTATCCCTGCCGCTCATCGGATTTGCACCGGGAGCAAAAGGTTCACCAAGCCGTCTTCCATCAGGCGTGTTCCCTGTATTTTTCCCGTAAACAACATTCGATGTAATGGTAAGGATTGATTGCGTGTGAATTGCATTCCGGTATGTGGGATATTTTCTCAATTTGTTCATAAATGTACTTACAACCCAGGATGCCAGATGGTCAACACGGTTGTCATTATTCCCAAACTTCGGAAAATCACCTTCGGTCTGAAAATCGGTAATAAGTCCTGAATCATCGCAGATCGCTTTCACCTTAGCGTATTTTATTGCTGAGAGACTGTCAGCTATTACTGACAAGCCTGCCATTCCGAATGCCATTGTCCTGAGTGGCGCATAATCGTGAAGTGCCATTTCAAGTCGCTCATATGCATACTTATCGTGCATATAATGGATTACATTCATAGCATTGACATAGACACCTGCGAGCCACTCCATCATCTTTTCATACCTGTCTGTAACCTCATCAAAATCAAGATAATCACCCTTAAGAGACTGCATTACGGGACCGATCTGCTGACCTGTTATCTCATCCCTGCCACCATTAATTGCATAGAGAAGGCATTTTGCAAGGTTTGCCCTGGCTCCGAAAAACTGCATCTGCTTACCAACGAGCATTGGTGAAACGCAGCAGGCAATAGCGCCGTCATCGCCCCATGCCCTTCGCATCATTTCATCATTCTCGAACTGAATTGAACTGGTATCAATTGCCACCTTCGAAACAAAATTTCTGAATGGTTCGGGAAGCCGGGGGGAATACCAGATGGTAAGGTTTGGTTCTGGAGCCGGGCCCAGGTTATAAAGGCTCTGCAGGAACCTGAAACTGGTTTTGGTCACAAGCGACCTGCCGTCATCTCCCATGCCGCCGATCGATTCG
>Ga0208980_10002464_pt1 | contig 11225 bp, 7 predicted proteins | sample WetSurMetagenome_3_FD_187993 | JGI IMG/M metagenome (GOLD analysis project Ga0208980, IMG submission 187993) | Wetland microbial communities from Twitchell Island in the Sacramento Delta, sample from surface sediment Aug2011 Site A1 Bulk (version 2) | ecosystem: Environmental > Aquatic > Marine...
ATTATAATAACAGCCGCAAATAATATATACTGTATGGGTTCCTTCGTGAAAACAGACCTGCTGAGGCTGAATCCTGACTGAAAAATTATTGAAATGACAACGGGGCTGATTCCGTAAAGCGCCCATACAATCCAGCTGATATCGCTGTAACTTTTGTAGAATATTGAAAAAATAAGAACAATAAGAAATGACGGAAACACAAGCCCGATTCCTGCAAGCACTGCAGCTTTAAGTCCTTTCTTGTGGTATGCAAAATACAATGCGACCTGAAATGCGAGAGGACCGGGAGCTATCTGCGAATACCCGAAGTAATCTTTGAACTCTTCAAGTGTCATCCATTTCTTGCCAAAGACAAGGTCACGCCTGATATATTCTATAATGGCAAGCGGGCCTCCGAAGCCCGCTATACCTAAATATAAAAAGTACCTGAATATTGCGTATGTGGTTATTTGCATTAAGCAAATTTGTTAATCTCAACTGCAATTTCAATATCTTTTTCGGTGATACCGCCTGCTGTATGCGTGGAAAATGAAACCTCAATTTCCGAATATTTGACCAGCATGTAATCGGGATGATGGTCAAACTGCTGGCAAATAGTGCCTATAGTAGTTACAAGCCCCATAGTTTGAGGAAATCCTTTTGTTTTAAATGTCTTTTTAATTGAATTTCCTTCGGGAAACCATCCTCTTATTTCCTTAAGCCTTTCAGCAACCAGGTCAGGATTCATTTTTTCCATATCTCTGTAAATTAATTTTGTTATGCAGCTGAATAACCGGCCTCGCCGTCAAAGTTGTACAGGTTTTCAATCTGGATGAAATCAAATCCGCTATCCCTTAACTTTGAAAGCAGGTCTATAATATCAGAGTGTGTCACAGGAGTATTGTCTTTATTAATGTATCTGCATCTCCAGTGGTCCACCGTTGAAATTTCCTTTGCGCCGTCGGGATAAACCTGAACACCGCGGCTGCCGATTGCTTTCAGAACAGTATTTCCGGTTTTTATCTTGCTTAGCATGTTGCCGAGATCTTCCGCTGTTCCGCTGTTCCAGTCTATGAATACGTCAACTCCAACAAGGTCTTTCTTTACTGCTGAAAGGTCTTTAGTAGCAAACTTCTGTATCTGGTGTCCCGGTTTTGAAGAGTATTCAACTGCTTTCAGCACTTCAGGTTTCTGACCGATGCGCTTTATAACCTCGTCTGCAAATTCTTTTGTACCGACGGGAGTTGTATGATGAACTTCGTCATTCACGTCGTAGGTATGAATACCGTCTTCAAATGTCTTCATCCATGCATTATGTACTTTAGTGGCAACATCAGGCTGTCCGATATGAACCAGCATCATTATCGAGCCGAGCAGAAGCCCTGATGGATTTGCCGAATTCTGACCTGCCCTGCGGGGAGCCGAACCGTGAATTGCTTCGAACATTGCAAAATCAGAACCTACGTTCGCAGAACCGGCAAGTCCTACTGAACCCGTCATCTGTGCAGTAACGTCTGAAAGTATGTCACCGTACAGATTTTCCATTACTATAACGTCGAACTGTTCGGGTGATGTAGCAAGCTTTGCCGCTCCGATATCTACAATCCATACTTCCTTTTCAATGTCAGGATACTCTTCTCCGACTTCATTGAAAGTTCTGTGGAATAGTCCGTCAGTGATTTTCATTATATTATCTTTAACGAAACACGTCACTTTCTTCCTTCCGTTTAGTTTGGCATACTCGAATGCGTACCTTACAATTTTTTCCGTTCCGGGTTGTGATATTAATTTCAATGCCTGTGTAACCTGTCTTGTCTGTCTGTACTCTATTCCTGCATATAAATCCTCTTCATTTTCACGGACGATTACAACATCCATTACAGGGTGCTTCGTTTTAATAAAAGGATGATATGAAACGCACGGCCTTACGTTAGCGTATAACCCGAACATTTTTCTTGTTGTGACGTTAAGGCTTTTGTAACCGCTTCCCTGAGGTGTCGTTATCGGTGCCTTCAGGAATACCTTTGTTCTTCTTAATGAATCCCATGCCTCCGGAGCTATCCCGGTTGTATTTCCGCTTAAATATACTTTCTCTCCGACTTCTATTACTTCGATGTCAATTCTTGCTCCTGCCGCCTGTATAATCCTTAAAGTGGCGTCCATAATTTCCGGTCCGATGCCGTCTCCGTACGCAACCGTAATAGGTGTTTTTTCTGCCATTTCTAAAATAACCTTTCTGCTAAATTACTGTTTTATATTAATATAAATTTTAAAATCGTATATTTCAAATGTCAGTAAGTTTATTAATAACAGTAAATAAATATAAAGAAAACGCCATCTAATTCCCTGTTTTAATATACTTTAAACACATATTACAACAATAAAACGTTTAAAAAATTCAAATATGCAAATATGAGAATAAATTCAAAAGGCAAAAGTGTTGTAAATTCAAAATTCAAAAGTTAAAATAAAAAACCGGTATGTCATTACCAAATGAGCGTTCTATGCATCCGGCTTTTCTGTAACCGTATCAGGATTCCGGAATAATGTTCTTGTCTTTTTTGAGATATATCTGTTTGTCATTTTTAAACTGATAACATTTTTGCTCTGCGAACCGGATATATTCTGTGGTGAAATGCCTTTGTTCTTAATCTGTGATAATCTGCAGCAGTTCAACGGTTAGTTTAAAATTTAAAGGCTGCTTTTACCGGGCAGCCTTTTAGTTTTTTCCAGTTGTGTCCGGATCTATCATCCAGACACCTGTTCAAATTTAGAAATTTATTTTAAAATTGTCAACTTATTCGTTTTTACAGTTTTTTCATTGACAGTCAAAGAATATGCGTAAACTCCGCTTGGTAAATTGCCGGCATCAAACATTATATGATAATGGCCGGCTGTATAATTACCGTTCATTAAACTTTTTACTTTTCTTCCCGCCATGTCATAAACATTTATTCTTATATTTGCCTGTTTAGAAACTCCGAAATCAATTCTGGTAACAGGATTGAACGGATTGGGATAGTTCTGGTTTAAATAATATTCTTTCGGCAGTTCACCGGGTTCATTCTGTATTGCAGTCGGTACGGAAGTGAGTTTTCTTTCCCAGATTCCGCTTCCGTGAGTCACTGCACGGATTTTCCTGCTGACCGGAACATAGGCTAAATCAAATACTATTGTATAAGGCATACTCGTCCTGTATTCGCCCCAGGTTGTTCCGTTGTTCGTGCTCGCATAAACACCGAGGTCGTTGCCGACATAAATATTATTCGGATAAACGGGGTCTATCATAACGCATTGCGTGGGCACATCAGGCAGGCTTCCTGTGATGTTAATCCAAGTGTTTCCTGCATCCGTAGATTTCAGTACATGTGCTGAACCGAATCCTCCGAATGTAGCATAAACTTCTTTTGCATTGTATGGATTTGCGAATAAATCTGTCGGATACCTGTTTGGTACTGCAGAACCCGAAATATTCGTCCATGTCGTGCCGCCGTTTAACGAGCGCCAGATTGCTGCAGCCGTGCTTCCTTCGGGAGTTGTACCTACGTATATAGTATCGGTTCCGACCCATGAAGTAGCCATTGACAGTGCCTTGCCGCCTCCGAAGTAATTCAGCGTTGCCCCGAAACTCGTTCCGCCGTTTGTTGATTTATAAAAATTTGTTCCTGCTATGTAAAAAATGCTCGGATTTGAAGGGCATACTACATAAGGAGCCGCAAAACAATATGCAGTAGAACTGCCGTTGTTTGGAACGGATAAACTGCTCCAGGAAACACCTCCGTTGCTTGAACGCGACACAGCCGCATAGGAATATTCTGTGTAACAAATAAGAGGATTCTGTGAATTTACCTGCGAACAGAAACCATCCCCGCTGAATGTTTTATACCAGGCTGTTGTTCCCTGATAAAATGCCGAACGGTTGTCCTGCAGTCCGCCTACGCAGAAAATTGAATCTGTAAAAGAATTTCCAAGACTTGCATAAAACTGAGAGGTTACATAACCGCCGTTGCACGAATAAAAAGTTTCCCCGAAATTATCCGTTCTGTATAATCCGCCGTCTGCTGCGATATAAATCTTATTCGGGTCTTTCGGGTTGTCAACGTAATAGTGAACGTCTGCATGGACAAAGTTAGAAGGTCCTTCGGGCTGTCCCGGAGGAGTTGCACCTGTGTTCCATGCTGACCAGCTGGATTTTGTAACGAAACTTGTTCCGCCGTTTGTTGATTTCTCAACATTCAGAGTACCGGCCAGAATCTGGTTCGGGTCATTACGCTTAACTAAATGTCCCTGATTGTACCATCCCTGATTGCCTGACGGGATAGATGTAGAACCAACCGTCCATGTTACACCTGCATCAGTGCTTCTGTAATAACCCACGTATGTTGTTATGTCATTCGCTATGTTTGCAAAAATGTAATTCGGGTTTCCTCTGTATAACTGCAGAGTCGCCTTTCCTGACCATGTTGAAGGAAGGCCTCCTGCAAGTTTTGTCCAGCTTGCACCGCCGTTTATTGATTTATAAATTCCCACATTTGCGTTGGGAATATTATTGCTGAGGTTTCCGACAGATGCATATATTATATTAGTATCAACGGGATTTATCAGCATGTCCATTACCATCTGGTAGTTCAGTATGTTGACCCAGCTTCCGCCAGCGTTAAAAGTTTTAAAAACCCCTTCGCTTGTAGCCGCATATAGAATGTTTGTATTTTTCGGATTTTGCATGACTGTCCATACTCCGCGCTGATTGCTGTAAGACCAGTCAAGCGATTTTGTCCATGTTGTTCCTCCGTTTGTCGTTTTCAGAATTCCGATTCCGTACATTCCTCTGGTAACCCTGACATTTACGCCGTTGTTTACCGAATACTGGTAACCGTAATTTTCGCCCGTGCCTATATACATGATATTTGGGTTCAGAGAATCAATCACTATTGAACTTACTGCAAGTGACGGATACCCTGTATTTATCCTTGACCATGCATTTGCACCGATTCCGCCCGTTGTGGATTTCCACAATCCACCTGATGCCGAACCTATAAAAACAATGCTTGTATCAACGGGATGAACTGCAAGCGATATGCTCCTGCCGCCGATATTGTTAGGTCCGATTGAAGTCCATGCATCTGCCATATCATTATCAAAAACATTTGCAAGTTTGTCGCGTGAATGCTCAAAACCCTTATAAAATTTATCCTGCGGAATATCTTTATCGGGATATGCCCGTATGTCGCTTATAAACTGAAGTGATTGCATGATTCCCGAAGGTTTTCCGTATTTTCCTTCGTTTTCTTCTTCCTGTCCGGATTCATCAATGAATAACGATTCTCTCATATTAAAAAGAAATACGGCAAGAAGGGCAATTAATATTCCCGAAAAAATAATTTTTGCTTTCATGTTTCTTATTATTTAGATAATTAAACTTACCTTACTTCAAATTTATAGTAAAGTCAAAATCCTGATTTTGCTTAAACATCTGTCGATATTTATTACTTTTTGTACTCTCTGTTTTTGTTGAACTGTGTTCAATTTCCTGTTTTCTATTCCCCTGTTTTCTATTCCCCTGTTTTCTATTCCCCTGTTTTCTATTCCCCTGTTTATTGTGTCTGACGCTCTTTCCTGAAAAGTGAAATTTACTCGTAGTTTTCTTTGTTCTATTATTAATGAAGCTGTCATCAAAAATATTAATTCTTATATTACTTTCTGCTTTTGCACTTTCCTGTTCTGATAACAATCCGCAGGAAAGTACGCAGGCCCCGGAACAGCTCTATATTCATAACGGGATACTTGACAGTATTGTGGGAACGTGTTCTACATATCTCATCCGTACCTTCCCGCTCGATACTCTTGATTTCACAGGTTTTGACAGGGTAAGGTTTGAAAGGGAATCGTTTACTGACGGCGACCTGTCTGGAATATCATTATATTATCTGAATTCGGGTACAGCGGTTAATGTTATTAATCTGGAAGGTATCGAAGCTGTTAATAATACGTCGCCTCTGGAAATTCAATCGCCCGGTAACAGAACTGAATATTTCATCCGTATGAAACTGAATTCCAGCATCTGTACCGGTGAATTATACCATTTAATTCTGCGCAACCCCGCAATATACGGAGTAAAGTAACCTTATTAAATTAAACTGGCTTTTGCCCGTTTAAAAATCCTTTTTTTGATTTAATTTATTTTATCAGAACCATTCTTTTTACGGAAATAAATTCCTCTGAACGAAGTTTCACAAAATATATTCCGCTTCCGTATTTAGAAGCATCCCATTTGCTGATATATGCTCCTGCACTTAAATTTCCTTTAAACAGATTTTCTGTTAAACTTCCTTTTGAATCATAAATATCTATGCGGACGGATGATGCTTTCGGTATATCAAATTTTATATTTGTTGACGGATTAAAAGGATTCGGGAAGTTCTGGTACAAACTGAATTCTTCCGGAATTTTGCCCGATATCTGCGTTATGCTGTTAGGATAAATTATAAACATCCATATAGTTGACCATGGTCCGGTTCCGAATTGATTGGTCGCATTGACTCTCCAGTAATATGTTATGTTGCTCAGAAGTTTACCCGGCGGAACCTGATATAAAGATAAATTAACAGTAGCGGAATCAGTTATTACAGAAAAACCTGAATTTGGAGATATCGTTATCTTATAACTGGTAGCATTCAGTACGTCGTTCCAGTCCATAATAGGCGTACTCGTATACAGTACAGAACCGTTTAAAGGCGATGTTAATATTGGTGCAGTTGGAATGGGTGTTACAACTCCGCCGCTGGTAGTTTTTAAAATGGTGCCGTTTTCTCCGCATGCCCATCCCAATGTGTCGTTTAAAAAGTAAATCCATTGAAGCTGGCTGGTCGTCGGTGTCGGCTGTGCAATCCAGTTCAATCCCCCGTTGGTTGTTTTTGTAATAAACCCGTTGGCTCCGGCAGTATAACCTGTATTCACTGATTTAAACTCAGTTGAAGTAAGATACAATGATGTTCCTGAATTTTGACTGACGAAACTTGTTCCGCCGTTCGTAGTCTTAAGTATTATTCCTTGTGTTCCCTGTGTGTATACAGTATTAACGCCTGTAATTGCCATCTTGCCCAGATTATTGCTTACTCCTGTAGGCATGTCTATCCAGTTTAATCCGCCGTTTATTGTCTTTAGAAATTTACCGCCGTTGCCTGTTACGTAACCTACATTCTGATCATAAAAATTAATGCTTAATAGATTTAATGTTGTACCTGAGGTCTGGGGTAACCAGTTTGAGCCTCCGTTAGTTGTTTTAAGAATCGTTCCAGAATAACCGCAGCCATAACCTGTATTTGAATTTAAAAAATGCAGGATTAATATCATGTTGGAAGTCCCTGAACTTTGGGTAAACCAGTTTAATCCTGAATTTGTTGTTTTTATAATTGTTCCGTTCTGGCCCGCGGCATATCCCGTATTAATATCGGTGAAAAATATTGTTTGAAATGCATACGGGGTCGGCGAATTCAGCATAAACCAGTTATCCCCGCCGTTAGTCGTTTTCAGCAATGTAGCGTACCATCCTGCCGCAAAACCCGTTGAAGGATTCGGGAAAGAAATAGAAAGCATGCTGACGGTTACTCCCGAGTTTTGCAGTACCCACCCGGATTGGCCGTATACTGTGCCGCAGGCAAATAAAACCGCGAGAAGAAAAATTTTTGTTTTCATAATCGGTAAGGTTAAACATTAAAATAATATTATTTTATCTGTTAACATCTCAATAGCAAACAAATGGGAAATCAACGTATGCAGTAAAAAACATATAAAAAGATAACTAAATAGTCAAGATATTTATATTAAAAAATAAATAGTTTTTTATTTGTAATTATTCAGTTTTTAAAGAGTTTACCTTTGTAAACCGAATATCTTTCGTTCAGGTCGGGTGAAATTCTGAATATCAGTACTCCTGTCATATAGAAAAGTGTCACCAGTCCGCTTCTGAAAACTATATCCAGAAATACATTATTAATAACGGGAATGGATTCTCCTATCAGAAAAGCAATTCCGCCAAGTAACAGTACAATTACCTGTTTGAAATCGAACGGCTGCATATCATATTTGCGGTACAGAAAGAGCCACTTTAATAAGTTGAAGGTAAAGTACGCAATAACAAATCCGAATGCGGCTCCTAAACCTCCTATGAGTGGAATAAGTACAAAGTTTCCGATTATACTTACCGCAAGCAGAATTAAATTAAATAATGAATCGAATCTGAACTTTTCAGAATAACTGATAATTTCGGAATTAAGTCCGACAATTATGTCAATCAGTATGCCCAGGCCGATTACTGGAAAGAAAATAAAATTAACTGTGTATTCGGGATTCTTGATGAAATAGAACAGGTTTTCCCTGTTAATTATGATTCCGATATATATTAATGTGCCGAAAATTATCTGAATAAGAGAAGTCCTCCTGTATATGTCCTTAATCTTCTGTAGGTCATTTTCTTTCCAGGCGGTGGAAATAATTGCAACAGCAATTCTTGACATGGACCTCATGGGAACGTAAATAATGGATGCTATGTAAAAATAAAGGTTGTATATTCCTACCATAGATAATCCAACCATTGCACCCAGCATAAGCGCGGGAATGCGCAGTCCCGTCTGCATCGCAGCTCCCGATATCAGTGTATAACCTCCGTAACTTAGCATTTCTTTCAGCCTGCTCTTCTGAAGATACCTGAAAGACAAACTGAATGAAAATTCCTGCGATATTATTATCTGAATCATTATTGCTGCCGCGCAGATAAAATATATCGTGATATAATAAATCACGAAATTATCAAACGAAAGGTTTTTTGTAATGTACAGTATTATCCCGCCTGTCGTTAATACTCTCAGTCCTACTTCTCGTACAAAAGTTGAAAAACTTGTTTTAAAAATTACCCTGGCAACCACCTCAAAAACGTTGAACAGCAAAGTAAACAAAGCGAATGGAATCAGTATGAAAAAGTAATCTACAAACATCCCCGATTTCTGTATGTATGCATCGATTATAATCGGCCTGAACAGCAGGTATGTTATTGTAGCAATGCTGAATCCTGAAAAAGATATCAGGAAGATATAAGTCAGGAAACCGTTGTGGATTTTATCTTCTGTTTTATAAAACGGGAAAAACCTGTTTATGCTGTTTGCAAGCCCTGCTGCTGAAACCAGTGCGTAAACCTCCGCGATGCTTATCAGAAGCTGTATTAATCCGAATTGCTCGGTCGTAAAATAATTAGGGAAAAGCAGTATCAGGTTGATATACCCGAGAGCGACTCCCGCATATGAAGACATTGTGTTCCTTATCGCCTGCGAACGGACTACTCCCAAACTATCTGCTCCCTCCCTGTTTCAGTTTCCCGATAACTTTTTTATAATCATAATCAAGAAGGGATTTCCGTTTTACTAATAACGAAAAAACGTTTGATGAATAAGGCATCGTCAGGATTTTAAAATAGAGATTTGATATTTTCCTGTCCGTGAAAAGGTGTATGTTCTTGCCGTTAGTGTATAATCTTTTGCCTGATTTTTCCGCAAGCGCTTCAAGGGATTTTCTCGTGTATAATGATACATGCTGTCCGTGGTCGGTCGCGTAATACCACCATTCGCCGGGCTTTGGTTCTGTATCCGGCAGAAGATAAGTGCTGAAAAGTATGCTGTCTGAATGCCTCAGCATCTGGTTTACTTCGGGCGCTGGGTCAGGTAAATGCTCAAACACTTCGTATGCCGTGAGCATTTCGTATTTGTCGCCTTCTTTGTATTCAAATTCCCTGGCGTATAAGTTTTCGCAGTATTTGTCCTGCCAGTAAAAATCAAAACCCCTGTCCCTCATCATCCTGACGAATACTCCGTATCCCGCTCCGTAATCTATGAACTTCTTCGATGAATCGAAAAATCTTGAAATCACGTTAGCAGTCGCAGGCGCAAGGTCTGAATTCCTTTTCAGCAGCCCGATATCGCTGTAATTGATTGCCTCGCTGTATGCTTCCTCCAGCCAGTACGGCTCTTCCGTCTGTACAAACCCGCATTCCGCGCATCTGTAATACTTAACGGTGTACTTGAAAAGAATTTCCGCTTCGGAAAACACTTCCGCTTTATTTCCGCATATTTTGCAAACCATGGTCAAAAATACAAATTCAAAACCCGAATTAAACGTAAAAAAGAGGTACTTGGAGTTAAGAGTTGAGAGTTAAGAGTTATGAGTTGAGACACGGTTTTAATTAAAATCAAAAATAAGAAATAAAAGATACAAATATAAAACCTAAACATTATATTGGAACCAATGTATTTAAAGAAGTTGCTCTAAATGTTAAAATCGGAAATTAAATATGTATATTTTCTATCTGTATATTTGATTTTTAATCTTATATTTATTATTCACTTTCCTCCTTCCCAGGCTCCTGCTTGGGAAGGCAAAGTAAATGTCGAATAGTGAGTATAATTATAATTTCGGAATTAGGGGATGAAATTACTTTGCCGGGAACAACGGAATTTTAATTTATAAATATTTTATCTTTTTTTCTATTTTCTATTTTCTATTTTCTATTTTCTTAATCCAAATTCCCAAATTTTCAAATTGACTAATTTACAAATTCCCCAATTCCCAAATCAAACTGACAATCCTATTATCGCGTCCCTCAGATTTCCGTTCTCCTGCTTGTAGAACGGAATTCCGAGTATCTCGTATCCCTCGAGGTCAATCCTATACCTGAAAGTTTTCATTGTGTCGCTTTTCTCGGCTTCGATTGAGATGAGCAGGAATTCTGCAATCTTTATTGCGTCTTCACGGCCGTAGCTGAATCCGGTAATTTTTACGTTGAACTTCTGGGGAGATGCAACAGGGTCCTTTACGGTAAACGCCATCGAAAGTTCTTTCATGTTGTCAATCGGCGCCCGGAATGCGGGAATGTAAAACTTGATCTTTCCGCCCGAACCGTCTCCGCCGCCGAAAAGGTTTTTCAGGAATCCGCCGCTCGCTGTGCGCTCGAGTATTGTAACGTTTGTCTTCAGTATCCAGAAAGGTTTGTAAACCAGTTCGCCCTCGGCAGGCCTTGCAGCCGCGGCAAAATTAATTTCTATCGGGTGAAATTCCCCTTCGATTATTTCAAATCCGCTTCCGCAGCTCGTGCAGTATGTGACAAAGTCATTAAGTTCTACCACCAGCCCGCTTCCGCAGTTCCTGCATTTTACTGCTTCAAGTTTGAATTCTGCCATCTTCTTATCTCCTGTTAAATA
>Ga0208980_10002465_pt1 | contig 11224 bp, 8 predicted proteins | sample WetSurMetagenome_3_FD_187993 | JGI IMG/M metagenome (GOLD analysis project Ga0208980, IMG submission 187993) | Wetland microbial communities from Twitchell Island in the Sacramento Delta, sample from surface sediment Aug2011 Site A1 Bulk (version 2) | ecosystem: Environmental > Aquatic > Marine...
CCCTTCCTCTCCTTGCCGCCCTGCGCTTGCCACAGTGCCGCCGCAGAAAACGGTCCAGCGCGGAGCGCTGGCCCCTGCGGGGATTGGAAGCGCCTCATCGGCTTTTGCCCGCGTAGGTCAGCGTTCAAGACCGGCGTAACTTTTCAAACCGCTTTGAGCGGTTCAAATCTTTCAAGCCTCGGCTTTGCCGGAGGTACCTGACTTTTCATTTGAAGCCATCAATCCTCTTTGAGGGGCCGGCGACCATAAAGCCTCCGGCTCTGCCCCAAAACACCTACTTCTCTGTCATCAGAAACAGGGATGCCCGTTCGAGGTCCTCCTTTGTATCCACGCCGACGGTGTCATACGGGGTTTCGACGACCATGATGGCAATGCCGTTCTCCAGGTACCGCAGTTGCTCGAGCTTCTCGGCCCGCTCCAGCGAGGATTGCGGCATGGTGTGAAAAAGCATGAGCGCTTTCCTTGTGTAACCGTAGAGGCCGATGTGTTTGTAGTACTTCGGATTATCGGTGCCGTCGCGGTCGAAAGGTATGGGAGAACGCGAAAAATAAAGGGCCCGGCCGAGATTGTCCGTGACAACCTTTACGATATTTGGATCCTGCGCGGCGTCTTCGCCCATGGCGACTTTGAGGGTCGACACCTCGCTCTCGCCGTCGAGAATCGGGCGAAGCATCCGCTCGATGTGATCCGCGCGTATTGTGGGCTCGTCTCCCTGAATATTCACATAGATGTCGCCTTCGGTTCTCAGGACGGCTTCATGCAGCCTGTCGCTTCCGGAGGCGTGCTCTCCGGTCAGGATTACGGGGATGCCGCAATTCAGGCAGAACTGCCGGACTTTTTCGCTGTCGGTCGCCACGTATAACTCATTCAGCAGACTGGCCTGCCGCGCCCTCTCATAGACCCACTGCAGCATCGGCTTAGGCCCGATTTGGAGCAAAACCTTGCCCGGCAGCCTGTGCGAGTCGAGGCGGGCGGGGATTACGCCTATGATGGTGGGACGATCGGGCATACCTTTCGCGGCTCCAATCAATGAAAAGCTATTATCCCATACGGGCACGCGCAAAAGTGGAAAAGTAACAGTAGAATCCTCGAAGATCTGGTAGCGCCGATATACGAAAAAAAACGCCGATGAACGGATTCGACCCGGTCTGTCAAATATTGCGGATACTGCGTCTATTGTTGCCAAGGGCTGTTTTCTCTGAGAGATTTGTGCTATCTGTGATTGAGGATCTGAAATGGAGTGAAAGCGATGGGAATGACCCTCGTCCAGAAAATTCTCGCACGGGCCACAGGCCAGCCGTTTGTCAATATCGGGGATATCGTGGAGCCGGCTGTGGACCTGGCGATGTCGCACGAAAATACCGCCCTGGCGCTCAACCAGTTCCTCGAAATATACAAGGGTACAGGGTTGCAGCCGCGCATATGGGATCCATCGAAGGTCGCCGTCATCTTTGATCACCGGGTTCCCGCGGAAGGCAGCAAGACGGCTACTAATCAAAAAAAGGTCCGGGAGTTTGTCGCCCAACAGGGCATCACCAAGTTCCATGATATACGCGGTGATCAGGGAGGGATATGCCACCAGATTTTGCCGGAGAACGGATATGTGCGGCCGGGCGACGTCATCGTCGGCGCCGACAGCCACATGACCACGCACGGCGCGCTGGGCGCCTTCGCCTTCGGCATCGGGGCAACGGAACTGGCCAGCGTTTGGACCCTGGGATTGGCCTTGAACGTCGAGGTTCCGGAAACCATCCGGATCGACGTCCGGGGGCAATTCCAGGAGCATGTCTCAGCCAAGGACCTGATCCTGTATCTGATCGGAATGATTTCCTCCCAGGGCGCCAGTTTCAGAGTCATTGAATATCATGGAGAAACCATAAGCCGGATGCCGACCTCCGGACGCCTGGTTCTGTGCAATATGGCGGTCGAGGCCGGAGCAACGGCCGGCATTGTGCCGCCGGATGAAGAAACCCTCCGCTACTTGCGCGAAGAGGCAGGTGTCCTGGAAAGCCGGCCTCTCCTTCTGCCCGATGCTGATGCCCCATACAGCAGGAGGGTGGAAATAGACGTCTCCGCACTCGCGCCGATGCTTGCGTGCCCCCACGCCGTAGACAACGTTGTTGCCGTGAGGGAAAGGGAAGGCACCAGGGTTGACCAGGTCGTGATCGGGTCGTGCACCAACGGCCGATATGACGACCTGGCCGCTGCCGCGTCTATACTCAGGGGCAGGAAGATCGCTCCCTGGGTGCGCCTGCTGGCCTTCCCGGCCTCCTGGAAAATCTACCGGCAGTTGGCGAGAGATGGAATTCTCGAGGACCTGGCTCAGGCGGGAGCCGTCATTCTGAATCCGGGGTGCGGTTGCTGCCTCGGGATTCACCAGGGAGCGCTTGCCGACGGAGACGTGGCCCTGTCGACCACCAATCGCAACTTTCTCGGTAGAATGGGCAATCCGAAATCCAGCATCTACCTTTGTTCTCCGGAGGTCGCCGCAGTCAGCGCCATTTCCGGAGTTATCAAGGATCCGAGGGGGGAATGAACGTTAAAGCACAAAGTGAAAAACCGCCTGTTGCCGGCTGCGTGGTTTTGAAGATGGGCGACGATGTGTCCACAGATACCATTTATCCCGGACGCTTCATGGCTACCGTCCTGCCCGGCGAAACTCCTCAATACGCTTTTGCGGACATCACGGATTTCAACTCCCGCCTTCAGAAAAAGGAGATCCCGGCAGGGAGCATTGTAGCAGGCGGGTGGAATTTCGGATGCGGATCATCGCGGGAGCAGGCTGCCTCCACTCTCAAGGGTCACGGACTGATAGTCATCGCGAAAAGCTTTGCGAGGATTTTCCTGCAGAACGCCGTCAATCTCGGCCTGCAAACGCTGGTGTGCCCGGAACTGGAAGCCGATGAAGGAGATGAACTCGAAATATCCGATGACAGGGTTCTGAACAGAACCACCGGCAGATCCTTCGCGCTGCAGCCTCTGCCCGCCGCAAAGCGCGCCATTATAGCCGCCGGCGGATTGATTTCTTACACGCGCGAAAGGCTTTTAAAAATGCGGACAGCGAAAGAACAATAAGGGCGCGCGGATGCACACAGACTTTCATGGAATCCGCGGTATTGCGAACTGGGTTGCGGCCATTGTCCTGCTTATCGCTATCCCACCGTTGCCTTCGCAGGGGATTCCGAGTGCTCAGCAGATTCAAATTGAGAGCGCCCTGGTATCCGTGCCCGTGATTGTCACCGATTCCCAGGGCAAATTTGTTCCGGGACTGGATGCCGGCGCTTTCACGCTTTTCCAGGATAGCATCCGCACGCCTTTTTCCCTTTTTCTCACATCCCAGGATCCGATTCGAATTGCCCTGCTCCTGGATACCAGCAAAAGCACAACCACCGTTCTGGGCAATATTAGGAAGGCTGCAAAGCGTTTTTTGCTCCAGATGCGGTCCCACGACCAGGCGATGGTAGTCAGTTTTGACTCGGATGTTCGCGTGCTTTGCCCGCTGAGCGCCGACCGGAAGGAACTGGAAGAAGGGATACAGAAGGCCGAAGCCGGCGGCACGGCGACGAAGATGCGGGATGCCGTTGTGGAAATTGCCCAGAACCGCTTCCGCTCAATCCCGGGGCGAACGGCCATTGTCCTCTTGACCGATGGACAGGACCACGGCAGCGCAATCTCTTCGACAGATCTTTTCGATGCGATCGCAGCCTCCGGCACGCTGATCTATACGGTATTCTATCGCGTTGATCCGCGCGAGCTGGCAAAAGAGCTGTTTGGAGTGAAAACGCGATCCGTGCCCTCCGGCACGCACGGGGACAAAGGCTCGCGGTCGGCATGGGATGAGGACGAGGAACGAGCCGCTCGGTATCTCCAGCAACTCTCGGAGCTTTCAGCGGGACGCTTTTACCGCGGTACAGCCGCTGAATTCGACGCTATTTTCAAACAGATTTCCGATGAACTGCGCGCCCAATATCTCATAGGATTTTATCCCGACAAAACGAAGCTCGACGGCACCATGCATTCCCTCGATGTGCGGGTCGACAGCCCGGGCGCAACAGTGCGCAGCCGCCGCAGCTATCGGGCTGCGCGTGAATCGGTTCCAGCTCAATAAATTCCCGGCCGGCGGTCGACGGATCGCAAACCGGAAATTCGCAATGAGCCGTGTTGTCCTCCACGATAGCGAAATCGTCGCGCCTTTGAGCGACGGCAATAAATCGATGGCCGGAGTTTATGCCGGTTTCAGCAGCGCTCAGCAAATAGAGCCTCCGCGCCGTGGTTGGCATCGCGTGACCGTGCAGGGTAATATATTTTCAGGATTGTTGCCGGGACATCCCGCAATCCGCAAAAAGCATGGGAGCCATTCATGAAAAGCGATCCGTTCCAGGTCCTGCAAAAACTGAATCTCACCGGCGGTCGAAGCGCCGAATTCCATTCGCTGCCTCAACTCGAAAAAAGGGGAGTGGGGCCGGTCTCCAGGCTGCCGTTCAGTATACGCATTCTCCTGGAATCCGTTCTGCGCAACCAGAACGGCCAAAGCGTCCGTGAGGAGAACGTGGCTCAACTGGCGAACTGGAATCCGCAATCGGAGCGGACCGATGAGGTGCCCTTTACCGTTGCCCGCATCCTGCTTCAAGACTTCACCGGCGTCCCGCTGCTGGTCGATCTCGCCGCGATGCGATCGGCCGTTGCCAGGCTCGGCGGAAGCGCCGCGATTGTCGAACCGATGGTCCCCGTCGATTTGATCGTGGATCATTCTGTCCAGGTCGATTACTTCGCAAGGCCCGATGCCTTCCGGCTCAACCTGGAAATGGAATTTGTCCGGAATCGATCGCGGTACAAGTTTTTGAAATGGGGAATGCGGGAATTCCGCCGGTTCAATGTCATTCCTCCGGGAATCGGCATCTGTCACCAGGTGAACCTCGAATGCCTGGCAAAGGTAGTCGAGGAGAGAGACGGCGTGCTTTTCCCGGATACCCTGGTCGGCACCGATTCGCATACAACCATGATCAATGGCCTGGGCGTGCTGGGCTGGGGAGTGGGAGGCATCGAAGCGGAGGCCGGAATGCTCGGTCAGCCTATATATTTTCTCGCGCCGGATGTCGTCGGGGTCCGCATGACGGGCCGGCTGAAGGAAGGGGCGACAGCAACGGACCTGGTTCTGAGGGTAACTGAAATGCTGCGCAGGGCGCGCGTTGTCGGGAAATTTGTCGAATTTTACGGTCCCGGAGTCGCCGGTCTGCCGGTTCCGGACAGGGCGACGATAGGCAACATGGCGCCCGAGTACGGGGCTACGGCCGGGTTGTTTCCCGTTGACGAGGAGACCTGCTCGTATCTCAGATCAACCGGCCGTCCCGACGCACTTGTGGAAACGGTCCGGAACTACTACATGGCACAGCAGATGTTCGGGCTGGCCGAAGACAGCCGCATTGAATACAGCACGGTGCTGGAACTGAATCTGGACGACATTGAACCGGGTGTCGCCGGCCCCAGGCGGCCCCAGGATCTCATCCCGCTCGGGCGGTTGAAAGAGGATTTCTTGCATTTGCTCGCGAACCCACTTTCTGAAGGAGGCTACGGAAAATCCGCTGAAAGCGTGAATGCCCAATTTTGTGTGACCATCGGCGCAGGCAGCAGTCCCGGCGTCGGGCAGTTCTCGGGCGGAGGAGAGCAGTCGGGCGATATCCTCCAGATAGGACAGGATGCCGTCAGCTCGAAGAACACCAATCCATGGACGGAAGCGGAGATGGTAAACAACCGGCCCACTCCCGATGCCATCAACGGAGCGGCCGGACTGTTTCCCGATGACGCGGTGGCCCTCCATCACGGGTCCGTGGCCATCGCGGCGATTACGTCCTGCACCAATACTTCCAACCCGAGCGTCATGATCGCCGCCGGTCTGCTGGCCAAGAGGGCGGTTGAGATGGGGCTTGCCCCACCTTCCTTCGTCAAAACCTCTCTCGCCCCCGGTTCGCGGGTGGTGAGCGATTATCTGGAAAGAACAGGGCTTCAGAAGTACCTCGACCGGATCGGGTTTCATGTCGTGGGCTATGGGTGCACAACCTGTATCGGCAACTCCGGACCGCTGGACCCCGCAATCGAGGACCTTATTTCAAAAAACGATCTGATACTCGCCAGCGTGCTGAGCGGGAACCGCAACTTCGAAGCCCGAATCCACCAGTCGATCAAAGCCAATTTTCTCATGAGTCCTCCGCTGGTTGTTGCATTCGCGCTGGCGGGCCGCATCGATATCGATTTGAAGCGCGAGCCTTTGGGCCGTAACCAGCAAGGCCGGGAGATATACCTCCGCGACCTGTGGCCGGAACCGGCCGAGGTCCGGGACCTCATGCGCAAGGCTTTCGATGCTGAAGCTTACCGGAGAATGTATGCCGATATAGGCCGGCAGAATCCGCTGTGGAATGAAATCCCTGCTGTCGGCGGCGAAATCTACGAGTGGGATCGAGAGTCCACTTATATAAAAGAGCCGCCGTATTTCGAGAATTTTCAAATGACCCCGGCGCCAATATCGGAAATCCGGGGAGCGCGGCCCTTGGCAATACTGGGAGATTCGATAACCACGGACCACATAAGCCCTGCCGGGGCTATACGGAGTTCTTCGCCCGCCGGTCTATACCTGCGCGAAAAGGGAGTCACGGTTGAGAATTTCAACAGCTATGGGGCCCGGAGGGGAAATCATGAGGTTATGATGCGCGGGACCTTTGCCAACGTGCGGATCCGGAACCAAATGACTCCGGCAGGGGAAGGCGGTGTGACGATGCACTATCCGGACGGCGGGCATATGAGCATTTATGAGGCTTCGAGAAAATACCGGGAAGCCGGGGTCCCGCTTATCGTTCTCGCCGGCCAGGAATACGGCACAGGCAGTTCGCGGGATTGGGCAGCAAAAGGGACTATGCTGCTTGGAGTGCGGGCTGTGGTCGCGCAGAGCTTCGAGCGGATACACCGGAGCAATCTCGTGGGCATGGGAGTGCTGCCCTGTCAGTTCAAGGAGGGCGTAAGCGCCCTGTCGCTAAACCTGGATGGCAGCGAGATCTTTGACCTTCTGGGAATGAGCGATGATCTCGAGCCCAGGCAGGAACTCTCCCTGGTCATTCACCGCCCCGGCGGAAAAGACGATACGGTCGGAGTGGCGCTGCGGATCGATACTCCTATTGAGGTGGACTACTACAGGCACGGCGGCATTCTTCCGTATGTGCTGAGGCTTCTTCTCCACTGAAATGCGCTTGAGCTCGTGCGGAAAAGGTCGAGTCCCTATTTGCCGGGCGAACCGGAGAACCACATCCTGATTGCGATCAGCAGCAGGAAGATGGCGAACAGTTTGCGCAGCACGCTCGAATTCAACAACAGAGCGAAACGGGAGCCGCCATACACTCCGGCCAGCATCCCGCATGCGATGATCAATCCCGCTTTGATGTTGTCGGGGCTGATTTTGCCGGCCTTGTAGTACTCAATAACGCCGAAAATCCCAACCGGTGCCAGAAGGGCAACCAGTGATGTGCCGTTGGCCGTGTGCTGCGGGTAACCGAGGATGAGTACGAGGAACGGAATAATTATCAAACCACCGCCAATGCCGAAGAAGCCGGCGAGAATTCCGGCCAGAATCCCAGCCCCCATGAGCAACATGTTTGGATTCATTTATGCTTACCCCTGTGCCATTTGAGCATTTTATCAGGTCAACTATTTGCCCTGATCCCAGCCTTCAAGGCATACGGCTGATTTTGCAGCCTCTGGTATCGAAGGCTCACACAATTCGCAGACCAAATAATATATGGAGGATGAAAAGTCAGGCAGAAATATTTGCGTAAAAAAATTCACTCAGCCAGCCGCAGCTCCAATCCCTGAACTCTCGATGGTTTGATGGAAGCCTCGCGGGAAGTTTCCAGTCCCAGCATCTGCTTTTCCCTTAAATAGGACTTCGCCCGGTCGAGCGATTCCACCCCGAAAACCATTCCCTGAATGCGATCCCGACTGCCTTTCACGATTCGGATCGCCGGACCTCCGCCTGCCTGCCACAAACCTGAAGAAGCTGGGGAACCAAGCAGCTTCCGCCACTCCGAAAGGCCTTTTTCAAGGCTTGACGCTTCAATGATTATCTCGCGGAGCGATTGAATGCCGAGCGGGCCGCCCCCGTTGAGCAGCAGCCGGTTGCCCAGCTGCTTTCTTCTCACGTCCACCTTGAGAAACTCCGGGCTGTATTCATAGAGGAAGATTGACATGCCGGCTTTCGAATAGGAAGGCAGCGCCACGGTTGTCCAGGCCACTCCTTGTGTGCCTTTGGGGAGAATCGACATATAGGGCTGGGGAGGGCTGTAGAGAATCCCCTCGACCTGCATTTCCCGGAGCGAATTGGAAAGCGGGTACGGCTCAAACGCAATCCCTGCATAATGCGCCTGGGCAGCCTTGCGTTTCGGAGCATTCTTTTGGGTGGCATATCGGAAAAATTCTATATTCGTATTCCCGGCTCCCACGCCGCCGCTGACGAATCCCTGGCTGTCGGTGACGGGCCATGCTTCCGGAAGAAGCAAGGTGGCGGCAAACAGGTTAAACAGGCTTTCGGGATCGTCCGATTCGATCAGAAGATGATCCACCTGCCGGATAATCGGGCCTTTCCGCCTCTCTGTCTGTGCCGGCGCCCCTAGACAAAGGAATACCGCGAGAGTCGCCGCCCAGGCAATTGTTCGTAGCCGCATGTTGATCCTCTAAACCCCTAATAATTTCCCCGGACCTCAAAGTCAACCGAATCCAATTCATTCAAAGCGCTATCCATCAGCTTCAAAATATGCCTGCCTCTCCGGGGACGCCATGGAGTCAGGGCTGAGGCTGAGCCCAGTCTCCGGCCATCCAGCATCCATTCGAGATTGCTTCCCCTGGGCGATGCCTCAAAAAACATTTGCTGCGCGTCCTGAGGAATATCCGGGTCCAGAGCGACAACGGTGCCTGCGGTCGGATAGGCAATCCTCGAAACGAGTGCGCCGGCGGCCGGCCGGATGGTTCCCGTTTCGGTCCCCTGGATAAACCACTCCTGTCTCACGTCGGCATTGGCGGAAAAATCCACGGTGCGCTGCACGATTCCTGCGGGCGCATGCGGCTTGAGACTGCTTTGACTTTCGTGCAGACGGTTCATAATCTCAACCCAGACGGGCGCAGCTCCGGTGATCCCGCTTACATCCCACATGGATTCGCCTGAAAAATTGCCTGTCCAGACTCCCACTGTGTAATGCTCGGAAAAACCCACGCACCAGTTGTCCCTCATGTCCTTGCTGGTCCCGGTCTTCACCGCTGTCCAGAAGCGGGTCGATAGAGGGCTTTCCAGCGCGAATGTCCGGGTGCGGCTCTCGCGGTCCGAGAGAATGTCCGATATCAGAAATGCCGATTCCGCCGAAAAAACCTGCCTGCGCCGCGATTCCGCCTTATCGGCCGTCAGGCTAAGAGGACTCCAGACACCACTGTTCGCCATGGTCCGGTAGGCATCCACGAGATCCCACAACGTTATGTCTGCGGCTCCGAGCGCAAGCGATGGGCCGTAAAATTCGGAAGTCTGTATGCCTCGGAAGCCCAGCGACTTCAAAATATCCACGAAGGAATCCACCCCCGCAAGATTCAGGGCCTTGACGGCAGGCACATTGAGCGAGGATGCCAGCGCGACTCTTGCAGTCACCTTGCCGTGGAATCGGCTGTCATAGTTCCTGGGCCTGTAGATTCCTCCCTGAACCGGTATATCTGTGGGACTGTCATCTATCAGCGAGGCCGGAGTGAGCAGGCGCCGGCCAAAGACCAGGGCATATAGGAAAGGCTTCAGCGTCGAACCGGCCTGCCTGAGTGCAAGGACGCCATCCACGAAACGAGCGCTGGCCTGATCCCCGGTGTTCCCGACGTAGGCAAGAATATCTCCCGACTCGTTTTCCGCGACGAGCACGGCACCATCGTTCATATTTTGCGATTTTGCGGACAGGACATGACGGCGCAAAGCCTCGGCGGTGAAGGCCTGCAACCGGCCATCCAGCGTACATGAAATGAGAGCGCCGCCGCGCCTGCCGCCAGTTTCGCGGGCCTGAAAAAGCCGCTGCGCAACATGCGGAGCCAGGGCTATCTTGGGCCGTAGATGGTAAGGGCGGGAAAGCGTCGATTCCACAGCCGACTCAATTTCTGCCCTGCCGGCTGTCGAGTTCATCGCTCGCGCAAGCCCGTCCACCCTCGCGGCAACGGCACCCGGCCCTGCATTGGGCGAACGCACCAGCGCGGCAAGAATCATCGACTCCACGTCATTCAATCCCTGAGGCTCTTTAGAGAACAATCCTCCGGCGGCCGCGGCAATGCCCTGGAGTTCGCCGCGAAAGGTGACGAGGTTCAGGTAGCACTCCAGGATTTGGGCCTTGGACCAGGAGTTTTCCACGGTCCGCGCAGCCCGTATCTGCCTGGATTTCTGCAGCAGCGAACGGCGGTGTTTCTCAGGCTTAAGCTCCTCGTCCAGCCGGGCCGCCAGCTGCATCGTTAGGGTGCTGGCCCCACGCCCCCCGGAAGAGCGAAATACTGCCGGGAAGGCCGCGCAGAGGGAAATCCAGTCTACGCCTCCGTGCCTGAAGAATCTGTGATCTTCGGCGGCTACGATCGCCGATTGCATGGCGGGCGAGATCCTGCCGAGCGGGATCCAATCCAGCCGCCGCCCGCGCCTGTCTATCCTCATTTCATGAATAATCTCACCATTGCGGTCGAGCAGAGTTCCCTCGGATTTGACGTGGGAGCTGCGGACCTGATCAAAAGAGGGAATCCCGGGAAGAGGCTGAAAAGCAAAAAGGTATACCAGGCAGGCAGCCACAAACAGCGGGAATGCGGCGAGGTAGATGCACAAATCGATTCGTTTTTTCGCTGGTCTCATTGGATCCGCATCGCCTCATTGGGCAGCTCGCCGAACATCTCCGGGGAGTACATGGCCTCGACTCTTGTCGGCGGCAGGTTCATGATCCCTTCGTTGTTCAGGCGAATCGTGTATTCGATCGACCAGGAGCCTTTCGGCACGTATTCGTAGTAGGCGCGGAAAGCCTCGAAGGAACGCTCCTCGAACGCAGGCCAGACCCATCCCGTCTGTTTCTCGCCCTTGACGGCAATTCCCGAATCGCGGCCCAGCCCGGTTCCCAGGATCGTGGCTCCTGCCGGGATCGGATCCTCCGCGACCACCCAGGTCATGTCGACCTGCGCTTCCAGGTTCAGC
>Ga0208980_10002466_pt1 | contig 11221 bp, 25 predicted proteins | sample WetSurMetagenome_3_FD_187993 | JGI IMG/M metagenome (GOLD analysis project Ga0208980, IMG submission 187993) | Wetland microbial communities from Twitchell Island in the Sacramento Delta, sample from surface sediment Aug2011 Site A1 Bulk (version 2) | ecosystem: Environmental > Aquatic > Marine...
CTTATATATAAATATTTCTAAGACCTCGCGATTTGTACATATATATCCAATAATAAAAGTTTTTTTTGATCACTGATCTCACTTTTTAAAAAAAAGAAATCGATTGAAAAACCGAGATCAGTCCGATCAGTCCGATCAGTTGTATAATATTACAAATTATATAAAAGTGTAAATAAAAATATATAAAGCCACAAACTTAAAAATGACCAATTTAAAAGGTAAACAAGTAAAGTATATATTAACTAAAATAAAAATGATATTGCGCAGAATAAATTTCAAAATGGGTTTCAAACCAAAGTTCTGATATATAAAGTGAGTGATTAAGGGGTCTTAAACGGGTATAAGGGGTCTGAATAAAAATAACCACCACTCTTTTATACACAAATTTTATATAACTAGTAATGGTTCGAAAAGAGCGCTACCATCTGCGCGATTTGATTTTCAACGAATTGCATAGACATTTTGGTGAAGGTCTATTCGCCGTTGATCTTGATTTTCTGGAATTTAAATTAGAAGGAAATTCTATAAAACTTGCTGCTTTAATAGAAGTAAAAAATGAACACGCACGATTAAACTTCTCTCGTTTGCAACATCGCGCACAGAAGAAATTAGCAAATTTGGCAAAAATTCCATATTTTACCGCAAGATACTTAAAACCAGACTACAAAGTTTTAGTGTATCCAATGAATGGATTAGCGAAAGAGTATGTTCCTATAGTAACAGAAATGTCATTGATTGAATACGCTCAATTATTATATAAATTACGTGAGTTAAGATGTCCTGATCATATTATATCATTATTAGAGAATCATCATATTCACGATGTTGATCGTCAGTATAAACTTAACAGGTTAAAAGCAATGGAGAAAGAAATAATAAAATTAAAAACGGAGTTGGGAATCAATGGATATGGAAGCAAAGCCGGAAGAAGTTAAATATTATAAATGGATAGAACCAACATTGATCATCAGAAAATCAATAAATGATACAACATCTTATGTTCTTTATAACAGAATATCAAATTTTAAAATAAACAGTGACAGTATCAAATTAGTTTTAATAGATCCTCCAAAATACAAATCTAATTATACAGATTACGTAAATGAATATCGTGATGATTATGTCAAATATCTTCAAAATGTACACCCGGAAAGTTATAATACAAATGCAGGATTCAGCGCAATGATTGATGCAATACGCTCTAAAAATGAAAATTTAATTATGATATATAAGAATTTTTCTTTAATCGGTGCTGCGTCATATACAATCAACGATAAAAAGAAATCTATTACTATTGATCATATCGGAGTATTAGAGCGCCAACATGGATACGGAACAATCCTCATGAAAGAAATATTCTCACTTGCTAAAATATTGGAGTATTCAGTTACTGCAACTTCAAATGGTGGAGATTCTGACGACTTTTATCATTCATTAGGTATGTTAAGATTAGTGGATAAGCCACTTGGGATATATAGTATCCGGGCAGATGTATTAGGAGCGATGACATGAGCGAAATTGAAACTGATTATAAACTATCTTTATATCCATCAAAATATTCTGGATACTGGAGACCAAATGGAAAAATAAATATATACATATCAAAAATTTGGAAAGACATGCGTGAATCTTTCAATGACAAATCAGAAGATGAGAAAATTGACGAATTCATGAACGACATGAGAAACGTAATATTAATTGAAACACTATGCTTTTATAGAGGAAAGAACAAAGTTAAACTAAAGAATAAGTGTTTACCACATTGTAAAGTTGCTCGCATGGCAAACTATCTTGTTTTTCCAGATGATTGGGAAGGAATACGAGCATTTTATAAAGAGATTGATGAGGAGGAAAAAAATGAAGATGAGAAGGGGGTTTGTAAGTAATTCAAGTTCAAGCTCATTTATTTTAAAAAAGAAAGACTTAAAAAAATGGCAAATATGCGCTATCAGGTATCATTTAGAATTTGGTAAAATACTTGGAGTGGAATATTCCAATGATGAATGTGATCGATGGGAAACCATGGGTATAACAAATAAAGACAGTAAGATTATTCAGTTATCAACATCGATGACAAATTTTAACATGAGATATTTCCTCAAGATTATTGGTGTTCCTGATGAAGTAGTACCTAAAGAAAAGGAGTGGTAATCATGACAAAAGTATGGGAAATTCAATTAAATAGTCGTAAAGGTATTCAAACACATCTTATACAAACAGGGAAATTAGAAGAATATATTACTTCGTTATCACCGGAAAGCAGGGAAGATTTACGGGTAATCAGATTACGGGAGACAGAGTAATGTACTCATTACATCCAGATCCAGAAGTAAGAGCCGCTATAATCAGGTTATCAGATGCTCTTTGTCAATGGGAGAGAAATACAGAAGTTAAATCAGTATTAATTGTTCGTGAAAAAGATTTTGTATATAGAGCGCAGGATGGTAAGCCAATCGTTCCTGATTTTATTACTGATACTGAATTACTTGAGATGATTTAATGAGTAGAATACGTATGTATCAGGATGCAGAACAGGAATTAACTGATGCATTTTTTAATATTCTGGAAGTAAACAGACATACATTTAAATTCAGAGTTATTATTCATGATAAATATGAACCCTATCATAAAGAGAGTGAGAATAAAAAAATAACAGATCTGGTAGAGCAAGTTCAGATACACCAGTTAGAAGTTTTAAAAGGGTTAAATCAGCTAAGAGATATATTTAAGGAGAAAGATGATGATTAGATTGGGATTTGTAAGTAATTCAAGCAGTAGTTCATTTGTTATTCCGAAAAAATATTTATCAAAAGAAGAAATCTCTATTATTCACGAATACATGGAAGATTATGATTATTGTGATGACGAATTATTTGAAAGTGAATCATATTTATATGGAAGGGTATCAATGCATAATAAAGAATTGAATCGTATGTTTAAAAAACACAAATCTCAGGAAGGTGTTGACTATGGCAATGATTAGAATGGGGTTTGTAAGTAATTCAAGCAGCAGCTCATTTGTACTTCCGAAAAAATATTTAAGTCAGGAAGAATTAGAATCACTTCAAGAATCAATGTATAATACTATGCATAATGAAAGTATTCATGAAACGGATCATTATATATATGGACGAATATCACGAGAGAATGAAGCCAATGGGATAATTAAGAGATACGTTAATAAAGATGGTGTAGATTATGATGAAGGCTAATATTCTTGGAATTATTGCGATTGGAATCATTATAACTATGGTTATTGGTGCAGGTTGTAGTACTAAATATAGTCCAACCATTGAAGTATCATTGGGTGGAGGAACACAGGAAGTTACTCCAACCGAAGTTCCAACAACCGATATTGGTATTGTAAAAGCCGGAGTTCTAAATTATTTTATGTATAAATCAATGTATGGCTTACCATCCAAAGCAGGAATTCTTTCTGAAAATATTACTATGCAGAATCTGGCAATAAAAAATGCCAAACAGGGTTTACATAGTCTTAAAATCAAAAGTTCATCTCCTGAAAAAGCCGTTACAATATTTGAAGCATATGAAGCAGATCATATAACAGATACAATAACATTCTGGCAGCATAATTCGAATATATCCGGAGGAACAGGATCATATGGTATAGGTGTTTATAAAGATGCGGATTATTATAATATCTGTATCGTGTTTACAACACCACAGAAACCAACTACTGAAGTAGATTCAAATGGAGCGTATATACTTATAGAACATCCAAATGTAATAGACTATTTATGGAGTGAAGAATGAAAATCAGAATAGGTTTTGTAAGCAATTCATCATCATGCAGTTTTACTTGTCCCGTATGTGATAACAGATGGGAAGGTTGGGATTGGGATGAGGATCCAGTATGTGGAGAATGTGGAGTACATATATGCTGTGTCAAGGAAACGTTTGTAGAATATCTTGCACGAAAATATAAATTAAATATTCCGTATGAGAGAATGTTATTCAGGGCAGCACAAGAAGGTGATCCCGATTACTAAACCTTGTGATTGGTGTTCTGGAAACACATTTATAGGATTTTCACATTCAACTGATAATGGTTATTGTAAAAAATGTGGAAATATATTTACTTACAGTTGGAATGGAATTAACCCTTTAAGTGAAGATAAAACATGTCCAAAGTGTGGATCTTTTAAAGATGTTGAATCAGAACACCGTATAGAAGATCATATAGTAACATTAAAAATGTTCAAAGGTTGGAAAGAAGTAACTGAAGAACAAAGAAAGCATTATATAAAAGAGATCAATGAATTAAACAGGATTCGCAGGGAATTTGATAAATATAATGAAGAAAAAGAGAAGAAACGAGAAGAAGAATATGAGAAGGAACGTAAAAAACATGAAAAAAAGAACAAAGATTATGAAAAAGAAGTAAATAAAGTTTACTAATCACTACTCTTTTATATAGATTTATCAAATAGAATAATATGTTTAACTTTTCCAAATTAAATACAAAAGATATTTTCTCCATTGAGTATCACTTTGAAGATGAAAATCTGAATATAGAGATTCGTGAACCATTGGAAATTGAAGTGATCGACACTGGGCATCATATTATTACAGATTCTGATGGTATTTTTGTAATAAGCCCACAATGGGTTTATCTTTCAATTATAAAACGCAATAGTAAAGATTCGAAGGATACACTATGAAAAAAATGTTAACAACCAATGATATCAGGAACATTTGTGATATGTGCCAGAAAAATAATAACTGTTGCTGGAAACCAGATAAACCCATTAAAGTAATCCAGTGTGTTGAATTTACCGGAATAAAAGTAATCAATATTCCTTAATATTACAATTTTTTAAATATTTCAGATTTAAATAAAATCCATATATACAAATCGGAGTCATAATAATCCATAATAGTAATTCTGGAACAGCCTCGTGATAATTGTCTATATATACCATTACAGACTTACTTGGATTCAAATATGCTATAATCCATGTAGAGAACAAAGCTAGAAATGTTTCACCAAAAGTTATCAATAAACTTAATCGTTGACACCACACACCAAAAGATTGTTTATAATTCATACTATTATATTTTTCCTGATTTACTTATAGATACTGGTAATTTAAACACTATCCATAAATACTTCTTTTTACAAATATATTACTTATTATGACCGAAATTGAAGTTCAGAATAAGATTAATTTCAAAAATATTGCAGCATTTTTTGTGATTGGTCTTATTGGCATTCTTAACGGGTTCAAAGATTTCTCTATGTACCAGAAACCCATAGCAAAAATCATTTTCCCGGATCCCGTAGTGTATCAAAATGTAATGGTAATGAACCAGACCATGATGAGTAGTTTATCTTTACAAAACTCCATGTCATTTGGTGGATTAGTTTTTACCATATTGGGAGTAGTTGTACTTACCGTAATTATTTTTGGAATGACGGCTGGAACTCTAGGGATGAGTGATTAAATGGATCTTACACAAGAATATCTAACTACTAAAATGAGCCAGTCTGAGCTTATTGGAAAAATAGGGTGGGGCGCAATCAAAGCATTTATAACTTCAATCATTCTTATTGTAGCATTTATTAAAGCATTGGATCTGGTAAATAATTTTACCAGTCTTGTGATAAGTCAGATAATTCTTACCGTTATATTCAGCCTTATCATTTATTATTATTATTTCTGGTCAGGGAAAGGAAGTAAAGGAGAATTAGCGTTAGGTGTACATGTTGATGAAAATTGTAAAAAACATATAATTCCACTTACGTTCAAAGATTTTCTTTATACTGACAAGATGAGCAGCGAAGCTAATGCTATAGCACTCATTACATCATTTGTTGGAGGAGTGGTTGCGGAACTTGGATTCCTAGTCCTCATGTTTATTGTTAAATTCAGCGTTGAACATAGTAATTCTGATGAAACAATGAGCTTGTTACGAGTAGTTGTTATCGGTGTAGCAGCTACAGGATTATATATTTATACCCAAAGAAATGTTCTTGATAAAAATTTTTGGGGAACAATTTTACGTTGCACCGTATACGGATTCTCTATAAGCGGGTTAGCATGGTTACTTGGAATTATTATTGGAGTATCCAACATGGTTCTTGGAGTCCCAATCACTCTTGCAATATTAGTACTCCAGTTTACCTTCACTTCATATTACACCTATTCAGATCTTCTTGAATGGGCAAAACACACTCATAAAGTAGAGATTGAAAATGAGGAGAGGAGATTAAGGAAGATAGAAGAAGAAAAGAAAAAGGCAGAAGAATCTACTACAAGCGGTATGAAAACCGAGGTTTAAATTATGGGATGTTGTATAAATATAGACTTCTCAATTTTTAAAGATAAAATTATTGTTCTGGCATTTATTTTTATTATCATGCTATCAATATTTCTTATTTGCATGATAAAATCAGACACTTCTGTATCATTACCAATAAAACACAATCATACAAAGAACATTCAAAAATGGACTTTAATACCAATATCAGGAGATACTGATTGTAGAGTATATGATTCTGTTTTTGGAGGAACTGGTCAAAATGGTTCATCCCATGGTTTTTGTCATATGTGTAATTGTACATTAGTAGATGAAAGAGATATTTAATCACCATTCATAAATACTTCTTTCAACAAATATACTACCAAACAGGTGAGACATGCAATTAGGTATTACTCAGATTGATTACTCCAATACTTCATCGGGTGGCGCGGTTCTCCATATCTTCGGAAGAGATAAAGATAAACAGGCTCACCGTGTAGATTTAACCGGGTTTGTCCCGTACTATTTTATTCCATTGGAACAGGCAGATAATATGGAACACCCATCAGCAATGGAGATCGATAAAACACAAATATATAAATCAATTTATGGAGAAGAATTACGGAGAGTCAATTGCCCAAACTCACCCATTGACATTCATGTAACAAAAAATCTTTGTCAGCATTTTGAAGCTGATATACCGTATCACGTAAGATATATGATTGACAATCATATTACCAGTGGCATTGAAACTGATAGTGAACTTTGTGATTACCGTATGGTTAAAGCATGTGATATTAAAACTCCGGCACGTGTTTGTTTTCTCGATATTGAATGTAGTGATGAAAAAGGATTTCCTGAGCCGGAACGCGATCCCGTCACAGCAGTAACAATGTATGATAATTTTGATGATAAATATACAACATTGGTTTTGAATATGACTGGAAAACCAGTCCAGATAGAGGATCCTCCCCACAGAAAAACATTGGTATTCGATGAAGAAAGAAAATTATTGAAAGCATTTTGTGATTATATAAAACAAAAAGACCCGGATATTATAAGTGGCTGGAACGTCCGGGATTTCGATATGGACTATCTTATACGCAGGATGGAAGTCTTTGAACTTAATATAAGTCTCATATCCAGACTTCCACCCACCTATGGAGATAAGCGAAATAAAACAAATGTACGTGGAAGAAACATCTTTGATTTACTCGAAGCATACAAAAAAATTACAACTGCAAGTGGGAAACGAGAGTCCTACCGTCTTGATGCAATAGCAGAATTTGAATTAAAAGAGCATAAAATACATTTCGAAGGTTCTTTGGATAAACTCTTGCGCGAAGATCCTCAGAAGTTTGTAGAATATAACTTTAAAGATGTTGAACTCTGTGTTGGTATTGATAAGAAAAATAAGATTGTAGATTTCTATCGCGAACTTGCAAGTTTCGTAGGATGCCCTCTGGATAAAACATTAGACTCATCTTCAGTCGTTGATATCTACGTACTCAGGAAAGCACATGACAAACATTTTATCCTCCCATCAAAAGGTTATGCATCAGAGGAGAAATTTGAAGGCGCAACAGTTTTTGCACCAAGCAAAGGGGTGGAGGAAAATGTTATAGTGCTGGACCTTAAATCATTGTATCCAATGGCTATGATTACCATGAATGCTTCTCCTGAGACAAAGAATCCAAATGGTGAACTTCATTCTCCGGGTGATACTCACCATCCCGATGGGATTCATTTCGTGAAAGAACCTGTTGGTCTTGTCCGTGAAATTATCTTGGAACTTCTTGAGCAACGAGATACCAAGAAAAAGGCAATGAAACAATTTAAAAAAGGTACACCTGAATACGATCTATTAGACCAGCAGCAGAATGTTCTTAAAATTATTATGAATACTTATTATGGTGTCAGTGGGTACGCGCGTTTCAGATTATTCGACAATGAAATAGCATCTGCTATTACAGCGGCTGGACGAGCGATTATCGAATTTACCAGAAAATATGTAGAATCAAAAGGATATAAAGTTAAATACGGAGATACAGATTCAAGTTTTGTCAAAATATACGGAGTTACGGATCCAGAAGAGATCAAGAAACTTGCATTTGAACTTGAAAAAGAATTAAATGAACAGTATCCAAAATTTGCAAAAGAACAATTAAATGCCGATGTATCATTCTTTTCAACCAAATTTGAAAAATACTATCGCAGATTTTTCCAAGGTGGAAAAAAGAAAAGATACGCCGGTCATATTATCTGGAAAGAGGGGCAGATAATCGATGAAATTGATGTAGTGGGATTCGAAGTCAAAAGAAGTGATAGTCCACAACTCGCACGTGATGTAATGAAAAAGATTCTTGAAATGATTTTAAGAGGCTCCACCAAAGAAGAAGTACGTGTTTATTTATCGGATGTAATTAAAAAATACCGTAAAGGAGAATATTCTTATGACCTTATAGGAATTCCGGGTGGTATTGGAAAGAATTTAAAAGATTATGATATTCAGGATGCTCATGTGCGTGGTTGTAATTATGCAAACGAGCATCTTGGAACTTTATTCCTTAAAGGTAGTAAACCTAAGCGACTCTACATTAAAAGTGTCAGCAGTAAATATCCTCAGACAGATGTAATTTGTTTTGAGTACGGTGAACAGGTTCCAAAAGAATTTAATGTGGATTATGATGTAATGTTTGACAAAACTATCAAATCTCCATTAGAAAGGATCTTTGAACCACTAGGCTGGTCATTTTCGGAATTTGATCCGCAGAAAACAACACTTAGTATGTTTGGTATAGACTAATCACCATACTTAAATAGAATTTTAACCAATATATACAAAGGAAACATATGACCGACTATTGCCCGACTTGTAAATTTTATCAACCAGATCCACCAGAATCAAGAGAAAGAGACAACGGTATTGGATTATGCCATAGATATCCGCGCATACACTTACAAAATTCAAATTGTTATTATGTAGATGTAAGAGAAGAAGAAGATTGGTGCGGAGAATGGAGACCAATTGATAAGGAGATAATATAATGAGAATCATTGGTATTATATGTATTATAGGTATTATAGGTGTAATTATACTAGGATTTGCATTTGTATCTAGTAATAATCAAACCGAATTACAAAAACAAAACTCCTCATTATGTCAAATAAAAGATTTTGAAAACGGAGTATTATATTTTGACTGTACAGACAGTCAATTTGCTACAACATTATCAAAATATATATTAAATAATCCAAATATAACAATTCAATCCATTTCAGGAACGAATCAAGATTTTTATGGTGAAGATCATGGATATATCGTGGTGATTAAAAAATGAGTTATGACTTTCCAGACACTGAAGCACAACAGGCAGCAAATGATTTAGCATGTGAAAATGCAAGAATCAAAGCTGGTTATTCACCTGAATTACCCGATGACTTAGATTGTGAATTTGGATGCTTACTTTGGAACAATGGGTGTCCATTTACCAATAAAACAGAGACCCCGGAAATGAAATTTATCAATTTGTTGACATCAACAAAACGTAAAGGTATGGAAGAATTTATTATCTACCTGAAAAGTGAGACAGATTTTTTTCAATGTCCTGCAAGTTCCAACAATCATGGAAATTATAAAGGTGGGTTACTTGAACATAGCTTAACTGTCTATGACAATCTGATAAAAATATTATCTTTATTCCCACTTGAAGTTAATCAGGATACAATCATCATAGTTAGTCTTTTGCATGACTTATGTAAAGCTAATTTTTACAAACCAGATACACGGAATGTAAAGAATGAGAAAGGGCAATGGGAGAAAGTTCCTTATTACTCAATAGATGATGAAACACCTCTTGGTCATGGTGAGAAATCCGCACTTATCCTCCAAAGATATATTCCATTATCCATGGAAGAACTTATGGCTATCAGATGGCACATGGCAGGCTTTGATGATGCCGCCAAAAGTTATGCAGGTGGACTCTCACTGAATGGTGCTATGAATAAATATCCGTTGATTGCAGCAGTACATATAGCAGATATGGCAGCAGTTAATCTTAAAAAGAAAGAAGTAGGCGGAATCATATGATACTGGAAGATATATTTTCTCCAGAATTTATTGTCGGATTTATAATCGGATTTATTATAGGAACTATTGTTGTCGAAATGCTGATGAGTTTATATTGGAAACGTGAAGTTTATCCATTATATTTATTTAAACAGGCAAAAGACAATGAAGAAAAATTACATAAGTTACTAGAAGAAGGTGTAGATAAAGGGTACTATACAAAAGAGGAAATAATCATAGGAGGAAAAAATGATTGATGTAGAATTACAATGTATTGATGAGACAAAAGAAATGATAACATTTGTCTTAAAACCAGATGTTATTATTGGTTATGAGACATGTGCATGGTCAAATACCGGGAAACGCACTATTATCAGATTAACATTCGATTCATATCACGAATGGATTATTGATCCTATGGATAAAACAGCAGTACATATTATTTCAAATCTTGCTGACGGAATTATACGAGAACCCTATACATTTGTTAAATTAATTGTCAAGTAAACTTTTATATATCATTACACCTTACTATTATAACAGGTGTGATGATGAATTCAAATGTTAAATTATATGAGGCATGTCCAAGATGCCCAAACCTTGGTGTATGTTCTGCGATCAATGATATAAAATTGCGTAAAAGTTTATGCCCATATAAACATAAAAATATGGACGAAGATGGAATGGAGCGGGTTAATCCAAAAGATTACACAGGAAATAAATATCGTAAATTCCGTAAAAAGAAAGCTAAGAAAACTACCACAAAACGTAAAACAAAAGGATGTGGATGTAAATGACAGATGATCTAGAATGGTCTACTAAACGACAAAAGTGGGTAAGTAAATATGATGTACCAATAAAAACTCAAGAAGATATTGATAGAGAAAT
>Ga0208980_10002467_pt1 | contig 11219 bp, 6 predicted proteins | sample WetSurMetagenome_3_FD_187993 | JGI IMG/M metagenome (GOLD analysis project Ga0208980, IMG submission 187993) | Wetland microbial communities from Twitchell Island in the Sacramento Delta, sample from surface sediment Aug2011 Site A1 Bulk (version 2) | ecosystem: Environmental > Aquatic > Marine...
AGGACAATGTCTATGATCTCATCGTGGTGAGTGGTTTCCAACCATACGATGATGTCTATCGCGACATTCCCGAAGCGGATCGTCCTGCCAAACCTTAAAAGATAAACATCTCGCTCCTATTCCCGGCCTCCGCTTAATGGAGGCCGGGAATGTCATATAATAGTGTTAGCTTTTCGGAATCCTTTAGAATGACCTGAGGAAATATCATGGATAATAATGTCATTCTCGAATTCAAGAATGTAACCAAGAAATTCCCCGGCATTACCGCCCTGGATAATATAACCTTTTCAATCCGTCGGGGGGAGATCCATGGGATCTGTGGCGAGAACGGTGCTGGTAAATCCACCCTGATGAAGATCCTGGCCGGCGTGTACCCATCGGGCACATATGAAGGCCAGGTACTTTATAACGGGCAGGAATTAAAACTGGTCGATCGTTCCATCCATCAGGCGGTCGAGGAAGGTATTGCGACCGTGTTCCAGGAATTAACCCTGGTACCCAGCATTACCGTTGGCGAAAATATCTATCTGGGTAAAGAACCGGTGAAAGTCGGCATCATCAATTGGGAGAAGCTTTACGCCGACAGCAAACAGGTATTGGAAAAATACCACCTGGACGTTTCGGAGAGGAGCATCGTACACCATCTGGGGGTTGGAAAGATGCAGATGACCGAGATCGCCAAAGCGCTTTCGGAAGACGCCAAGGTATTAATCCTGGATGAACCCACCAGCGCATTGGCTGAAGCTGAGATAGAGCAGTTAATGGATATCCTGAGGGGTTTGAAAAAGCATGGTGTTACTTGCATTTACATCAGTCATAAACTGGATGAATTCTTTAAGATCACAGATTCCATCACTGTGCTGCGGGATGGAAAAATGATTATCACCGAGCCCACTAAAAATCTCACCGTTGAAATCTTGGTTAAAAACATGGTCGGGCGTGAAATAAAAGAACGCTTCCCGAAGGGTAACCGCAAACCCGGTGAGGTCATCCTTGAAGTGGAAGACTTGCATGCATTGGATCCCCGGGATCCTTCCACCGAGTTGCTCAAAGGGGTAAGCTTTGACCTCCGACGGGGTGAGATCTTGGGAATTGCAGGCTTAATGGGTTCCGGACGAACGGAGCTGGTGATGACCTTGTTTGGGGAATTTGGAAAGATCACGCAGGGAAAGATCAAGCTGGAAGGTCGCGAGATCACCATCCATAATTCGCGTCAAGCCATGTCCTACGGCATCAGCCTGGTACCTGAAGACCGTAAAATGCACGGATTGGTATTGATCCAATCCATATTGCGGAACATCTCACTGGCCAATCTTAACCGCTTCTCAACCTGGTTTAGAATCGATGACATAGCCGAATTAAAAGAGAGCACTGATTATGCCAAGAGTTTGAATATCAAGGCGTCCAACCTGCAAGCCATGGCGGAATCACTCTCCGGCGGTAACCAACAAAAAGTGGTCATTGCCAAATGGTTGATGTCCCAACCAAAAATATTGATCATGGACGATCCCACGCGGGGCATCGATGTAGGCACCAAGTATGAGATTTACAAGATCATGAACGATCTGAGCGAAAAAGGCATTGCAATCATTATGATCTCGAGCGACCTGGAGGAAGTATTGGGCATGAGCGACCGGATCATGGTCATGTGTGAAAACCACTCCGTCTCCACACTCGCTACTGCCAAGGCAACACAGGAGAAGATCATGGCACTGGCGACCGGCACCGTCTCTCAACCCGTTCTTGAAAGGTGAACTCTATGACAACAACAACTGTTCCATCATCCAAAAAAGAAACATCAAAATTCGGCCAACAGCTCCGTACCAACTTCCAAACGTACGCGTTGGTGGTGGCCATGATCATCATCTGGATATTCTTCTTTATCCAGACAGATGGCATTTATTTATCCCCTCAAAATTTTTCCAACCTGTTCCGCCAGATGACCATCACTGGTATTCTGTCCGTTGGATTGGTTATGGTGATCGTAGCCGGACATATTGACCTCTCGGTGGGAAAACTGGCCGGGTTTGTGTCCGTCGTGGTCGCCTATCTGCAAGCCTATACCTGGAACCAGTATTTACCCGATGCGTCACCCCTGCTCACGACCGCCCTATCTGTGTTGATCGGTTTAATCGTCGGTACACTTTATGGTGTTATCCAGGGCTGGGTCATTGCGTACTTGAATGTTCCCTCCTTTATTACAACCCTGGGCAGCATGTGGATCTTGAACGGATTGATCCTCATTCGCACGGCAGGAAAGACAATCGCAGCCAATCAGCCAATGTTTTCAGTCATCGCGCAGGGTTATTTACCACCTACAACCGGCTGGATTATTGCTATCGGTGTTTCTATAGTGTTGTTCATTTCGATGTTTACCGGTCGCCGGAGAAAAGTAAAATATGGCTTTACCCTCCCTCCATTGTATCAAGACATTTTAAAAACGGTGATTTTATCCGCCCTGGTCTTTGGTTACGTATATTATGTCAATGAATACAGCGGCGTCCAAAATCCAGTTTTGATCCTCATCATAATCGCTGTCATCATGTCGTATGTCGCTAACAATACTAAATTCGGCCGTTACACATATGCCATCGGCGGTAACCGTGAAGCATCCCGTCTTTCTGGCATCAACATCCGCGGGAACACTTTTACAATTTTTATCGTGATGGGATTCCTGTGCGGTGTCTCCGGCGTGGTGATGGCATCTTATGTCGGTTACGGAACGATTGCAGCCGGACAGGGCTACGAACTCTTTGCAATCGCAGCCTGTATCCTGGGTGGAACGTCCACCTTGGGCGGTGTTGGTACGGTCTTTGGCGCCATGATCGGTGCCATGATCATGGCCAGCCTGACCAATGGCCTGCAAATCATGAACGTTCCATCTGCCTGGCAATATGTGCTTTCAGGCTTGGTGTTGGTGATCGCTGTATTTTTGGATAGAGTTATGAAGCGGAATCGGTAACCAATCCAGGATCATTCCATTAGTTCGGACAGTTATTTTCTCGGAGTAGATAGTAACTTAATCGAGATTAAAGGCTCAATAAAAAAACCCCGTAGGCTTGAATTAGCGCTTAGGGGGTTTTTATCAATTCTAGGAATTGGAGGAACTAGAGCGTGCAATATCGTTCCACGCGTTTTTCGATGATCTTGATGCTCTCCTGCCAGAAAGCTTTGGTCCGGATGTCAATCCCGAAGCGGGCAGCCAGGTCGGCGGCGTAGGCTTCGCCGGTACTGGCCAGCAAGTTCTTATAATCCGGTACGAATGACGCGCCTCTCTTCTGGTAGATGGCATACAGTCCGGTGCCGAAGAGGAGTCCAAAAGCATAAGGGAAGTTGTAGAATGAGAGCCCGGTGGAATAATAATGCGGTTTCCAGGTCCACATCCATTTCTGTAGATATCTCTCATCCAATCCATCACCAAACGTTGCTTTTTGCGCTTTGAGCATGAGCTCGCATAGTTCATCCGCGCTCAGTTCGGATTTTTCCCGGTTCTCAAAGACTTCCTTCTCAAACAGGAAGCGGGAATAGATATCCACGATGACCTGGGAATCACCGATCAATTGCGATTCCAGGATGGCCAACTCTTCCTGGGGATTCCTTACCTTCTGGAGGGCTGCTTCTGAAACGATCGTTTCGCACATGATGGAAGCTGTTTCAGCCAGGGTCATGGGCGTGAATTTCTGGATCTCAGTTTTACCAGCCTTAACGGCGCAGTCATTATGGAAACCATGACCCAGTTCATGGGCAAGTGTAAAAACCGTATCCAGTGATCCATCAAAATTACTTAGAATGCGCGATTCGCCCACTCCGGGCACATCCATGCAGAAGGCTCCACCGCGTTTTCCGTCGCGCATCTCAGCATCGATCCAATTATGGGCGAAAGTGCGCTCTGCAAACGCTTGTAAATCGGGTGAAAATTTCCCAAAGTGTTCAAGAATAAAATCCTGCGCGTCAGTAAATGAATAGGTGGTTGAAGTCTCACCTACTGGGGCATACAAATTCCACCAGGGTAATTGTTCCTGCCCAAAGCGCTTAGCCTTGGTCTTGAAGTAACGACGGAACACGGGAAAGGAGTCTTTCATCGCCGCGAGCATCGCATCCAGCGTGGGACGGTCGATACGAGCCGCATCTATAGCACTATGCACGGCATCTTTGCGCCCACGGTGGCGATTAAGTATATTGACCTCACCCTTGATACCATTTATTGCAGCGGCCAGGGGTTCTTTCACGGTTTCCCAGACCTTATTCTCCGCTTCATAAGCTCGTCGGCGGACTTCTTCCACCCGGTGAGATCGCAAGTTGATGATGGCGGTGATGGGCATCTTTTGGACTTTCCCGTCCAGGTCAAAATCAAGACTAATCTGGGATGTGATGGTCCCTTGCAGTTTACCCCAGGCATTGCCACCAGAAAGGGTCAGTTCTGCAGCCAGCATCTCCTCAGGCTCTGACATAAGGTACTTGCTCTGCCTGGCCGCCTCGTTGAGATAAAATTCGTGCGCCTTGGTAGTGGGATTCATCGAGACGAATTCCTGCAAGCGACTTGAGACCTTGCCGACCCAGGCGCGAGTTTGTACTTCGAGTATATCCACTTCAACCAGCACCTGCTCCAGCTCAGATTGCCTCTTTAACGCTTCCTGGTCATAGGAGTTGGTTGAAACAAATGACTCCACATATGCCCGCAAAGTGCCCGCCATCAACAGGATGGCATTATAACCATCGATCAAGCTACCTGCTAACTGTGCAAGTTCAGCAGATTGGGTCGACTCCCCAGATTTGGCAACCTTCCCACTGATTAAGTTGCTCTGTTCAGTAATCAGATTTTTTAGTCTGGAAAGATCCGTTGCATATTCTTTAGACGCAAGAGCAGGGTATACATTCGTGAGATCCCACCGCGGAGGGGCTTCTTTGGACATATTATCTCCTTTATTGAATAACTTTGATACAAATCAGATTATACGGCAAATGCAAAGGAATCATTCTTCGTCATTTTTCAAGTGTGATTCGTTATCTAGAGGCACGACAAACAAAGCGCTCTCGTGATCATCTATTTTGAATCAAAGCACCACGATCAAGAATCCACTCTTCCAGATAGAACCCTCAGGTATCAGAGTTGATATTATAACCAGGCAGTGCGATCGGGAAAAAACCATATCATCATTTTTTGTGATCAACCGATGATGGACAAGCCATGCCTGACTAAACGGTTAGGTTAAAACAGACCATTATGCCTAGCAGAATGGTTGGTGTCTCCCAGAACGCAGCGTGTCATACTACGATTAGTGAATGAACCTCGGAATTTGCTCGACCGAGGATTGTTGAAACATCGATACATACAAGTAAAAGTAGAATTTCACTCTGAGAGATACCGCCATTTTTAATCATGTGAGCCCGTCAACTTGATCAAGGATAACGGTGTTGGTTGAAGGCAGTGATCACGCTACAAAGATGGTGCACTCCTTACCCAAAGTTGGTTCAGCTCCGAAAAATCGCGCTGCCATTACGCTGCTCTGAAAAGTGAATGATATAAGGAGAGGAAGAACCATGATAGGAATGGCAATCCTATCTATCATGACTGCTAGCAGAAGGAACTATGGATCATCCTCGCGAATTACCGCGACGATGTCCTATCATCGTCTGCTGTGAGTAAATATATCTACTCCATCATGTTTTTTAAGCATATAGGAGGACATAATGAACACCGAACAATCCCGTCTTGAAGAAGATCGAAAGAAGGAAGCACCATGGAAGAAGTGGGGACCCTACCTGAGCGAACGTCAGTGGGGAACTGTCCGTGAGGACTACAGTGAAAACGGAGACGCCTGGAATTACTTCACCCATGATCAAGCCCGTTCGCGCGCCTACCGCTGGGGTGAAGATGGCCTGGGGGGTATTTCCGATGACGGTCAGCGGGTCTGTTTCGCTCTGGCACTGTGGAATGGCAAAGATCCGATTCTTAAAGAACGTCTCTATGGGTTAAATAATAGCGAGGGTAATCACGGTGAGGATGTAAAGGAATACTATTTTTATCTTGATTCGACGCCGACCCACTCCTACATGAAGTATCTCTATAAATACCCCCAGGTGGAATTTCCCTATAACGATCTGATCTCGAAAAACCATGAGCGCAGCCGAGACCAGACGGAATATGAACTGCTCGACACAGGAGTCTTCGACGAGGACCGCTACTTTGATGTCTTTGTAGAATACGCCAAAGCGTCACCGGAGGATATGCTCATTCAAATCACCGTTCATAATCGAGGCCCGGAGCAGGCAACACTCCATCTGCTCCCCACTTTATGGTTTCGCAATGACTGGGCGTGGGGGGATGATGTCACCCGCCCCAGCCTTCGTCAGCTGGCACAAGATAAAACCGGCGGGATTGTTGCGATCTTGCATCGAGATCTCGGTGAGCGTTTCTTATACGCGCAAGGAGCTTCGGAGCTACTCTTCACGGAAAATGAAACCAATACAGAGCGGCTTTTCGGCACGCCCAATCCATCCCCTTACGTGAAAGATGGCATTAATAACTTTTTCATCCACGGTCAGAAAGATGCCGTTAATCCCAAAAAGACCGGCACAAAAGTCTCGGCTCATTATCCACTCACATTGGACGCCGGAGAATCACGCACGGTTCGCCTGCGCCTCAATGATCAACCAATGGAAAATCCCAAAAAAGCGATTGATGTACTTTGCGGGAATGCATTTGCATCTGTTTTCAAGACACGTCTCCAGGAAGCCGACGAGTTCTATGCGAGCGTTATCCCAACCTCACTTGACCCTGATGCAGCCAGCGTTATGAGGCAGGCTCTGGCCGGGATGCTTTGGTCCAAGCAGTTCTTTTTCTATGACGTCAGCCGGTCGCTTAAAGAACACGGCATTCGACCCTTCTATGCGAATCCGCGGTCGATCCGCAATGACCGTTGGGGACACATGAGTCACGCGGACGTGATCTCGATGCCGGATAAATGGGAATACCCCTGGTATGCTGCCTGGGATCTGGCTTTCCACGTCACTGCACTGACGCTGGTCGATACAGACTTTGGTAAAGAACAATTAGGACTATTACTGAAATCCCGTTACCTTCATCCCAGCGGTCAGATCCCCGCATATGAGTGGAACTTCGGAGACGTGAATCCCCCGGTTCATGCCTGGTCAACGATTTACACCTACAGGTTGGAGAAAACACAGCGTGGAGAGGGAGACCTCGACTGGCTCGAGCGTTCTTACCACAAGCTACTGCTTAATTTTAACTGGTGGGTAAACCGAAAAGATCGTTCAGGATTTAATGCATTCGAAGGTGGGTTCCTGGGACTCGATAACATTGGGGTCTTCGATCGATCTGCGCCTTTACCGACTGGTGGGTATCTGGAACAAGCCGATGGAACTGCCTGGATGGCTCTCTTCTGTCAGAACATGGCCGAGATCAGTGCGGAACTGGCAATGACCAAACCGGCTTACGTCGATCTCACGACGAAATTCATCGGACACTTCCTCCTGATTGCTTCGGGGATGTTTCGACCAGGCGAAGAATTAGGGATGTGGGATGAACAGGATGGCTTCTTTTACGATGTACTTCGCTTGCCGGACGGGCGGAGCGAACGATTGAAGGTCCGCTCAATGGTCGGGCTTCTGCCCTTGTGCGCGGTGACCGTCTTCGAAGGGGAGCTGGCGAAGAAATACCCCGAGGTCGGCCGGACCATGCGCGAGTATCTACAATCACACCCGGAAATGACCGCGTTCATTCATGACCCGCTGAAGCCTGGCCATAAAGGGCGTCTCTTGGGATCGGCTTTGAATGAAGACAATCTCCGCCGGGTTTTGAAGATCATGCTCGATGAGAATGAATTTTTAAGCCCATTCGGAATACGATCCATCTCACATATTCACCTGGATCACCCCTACATCTACAATATTGGCGACCAGGAGTATCGCGTGACATATCTTCCTGGTGACTCGAACAATGGTATGTTCGGTGGCAACTCCAATTGGCGCGGTCCAATCTGGATGCCGGTCAATATGCTGATTCTCCGTGCGCTGCTCCAATACTACCTTTACTACGGGGATTCATTCACTATCGAATGCCCTACAGGTTCAGGGAAACAAAAGACCCTTTACGAAGTAGCCGCCGAGATTGGAAGCCGCCTGTCCAAGATCTTTCTGACGGATGAGCAAGGGAAACGGCCTGTGCATGGCGATTCCCATTTATTTCAAGAAGATCCCAATTGGAGAAACTACCCCTTGTTCTATGAATACTTCCACGGCGACACCGGCGCGGGGATTGGCGCGAGTCACCAGACGGGATGGACCGGGGCGATCGCGCGGATCATGCATCTTTTTGCATCATCTGAAGCGCCAAAGATTCTTGAACAGAGCAAAGGAGAATCGGTAGGCGGTACCGGTCAAAAAGGGAGGAAGACATGAAACTTAAACAAAATCCATCACTTTATCAAATAAACACGCGTGTCTGGTTGACTTCGTTATCAGAGACACTGGGCCGTTCTGCCACACTTGACGATATTCCAGATGCCGAGCTGGATCGATTGCATCACATGGGTTTTGACTGGATCTGGTTTTTGAGCGTGTGGCGCACGGGCAAGTCAAGCCAAAAGGTATCGCGTGAGAATCAACAATGGCGACAGGAATTCAAGGAGACGTTGCCTGATTTACGTGAGTCAGATATCGCCGGCTCCGGATTTGCAATAACCGGGTACGAAGTACATCCTGATCTTGGAGGTGATGCGGCGTTGGTCCGCTTGCGACAACGGCTCGCAAAACGTGGTCTGAAGTTGATGCTTGACTTTGTTCCGAATCACATGGGGCTTGACCACCCGTGGGTCAAGAGTCACCCGGATTATTTTATCAGCGGGACAAAGGAAGCCTTATCGCAGGAGCCACAGAACTATATCCGGGTTAAACAGAAAGAGGGTGACCTGATACTGGCCCACGGTCGGGATCCGTACTTCCCTGGCTGGCCGGATACCCTGCAGATCGATTATAACAATCCCTCCGCTCAGAAGGCGATGATCCGTGAACTCCTAAAAATCGCCAAGCAATGCGACGGCGTGCGTTGTGATATGGCAATGCTCGTTCTACCCGAGGTTTTTGAGCGAACGTGGGGAAGAACGTGTGCACCATTCTGGCCTCAGGCAATCGATCAAGTGCATAAAAAGACTCCCGGCTTTATCTTCATGGCCGAGGTCTATTGGGACCTGGAATGGACCCTCCAACAACAGGGGTTTGATTTCACGTATGACAAGCGCCTTTATGACCGTCTGCGCGAAGGCCACGCGCGACCGGTGCACGAGCACCTCCACGCGGACCTTGCTTACCAAGCGAAACTTGCTCGTTTCATGGAGAATCACGATGAACCCCGGGCTGCTGCCTCATTTGATCCGCCTGTTCACCGAGCCGCCGCAGTGGTCACGTATTTCGTACCGGGTCTGCGTTTCTTCCATCAGGGGCAGTTCGAAGGCCGGAAGAAACGCATTTCACCCCATCTCGTTCGAGCACCAGAAGAACCTTTAAACACGGAGATAAAAGAGTTCTATGACCAATTGCTCGGCATCCTTAAAAAGCCCATATTTAAAAACGGGGAGTGGCAATGGCTTGCCTGTCATCCGGCCTGGGATGGGAATGAATCCTGGGGTTCATTTATTACCCATTGCTGGCGAGGACCCAACGATGAACGCATGCTTATTGCAGTGAATTACGCACCTCATCCGAGCCAATGCACTCTTAACCTGCCTTTTCCTGAAATCAAAAACGTTACGATCCAGCTTAAGGATTCGTTCAGCTCCGCCTGCTATACCCGCGAAGGAAATGAATTGCTTGAAAGTGGACTTTACCTCGATTTGGAACCCTGGTCCTATCATATCTTTACCGTGGAGATAAAGAAAATATAGCGAGGACCGTAAAACCAGAAACATCCTGGTGCAAAAATAATCCCGAAGCGAATTCCCGGGCGATTTCGCTGGTTCCGTGGGGCTTGCGAAGCCCTTGTATTTTGCATTCAGCATAGTATACGCGGTGATTGGATCAATAATGATAGGCATAATCAACCTATTGGAAACTCGTTCGACTAACACAACAAGGCAATGATGATCATGCCTAAAATACTAATGATACTGTAATACTCAATATACCTAATGCTGGTTAAAATAAAGCTGTCCTTCTCATTCGTTTTGGGGAAAGATAATCATTTTTAATTGGAAGAGATATCCTTGCCTGACCCTGCAGTAAAAGAACCTCTCATTCAACTTGACCAGGTTGTCAAAATTTATGAAACAGCAGCCGGTGATTTCACTGCATTAAAGAAGGTTTCGCTACAAATTTTTTCGGGTGAATTTTTCGGGGTGCTTGGAAAATCCGGGGCTGGAAAATCAACTCTGCTCAACATGGTCACAGGGGTGGACCAGATCTCCTCCGGGGAGGTGCTCATTGGAAAGGGCTCCGGCAGGGTATCAATACATTCTTTAAGTGAAGATGACCTGGCATTATGGCGTGGAAAGAACCTGGGTATTGTCTTCCAATCCTTCCAGTTACTACCCATGCTTACCTTGATTGACAACATCATGTTGCCGCTTGATCTTTGTGGATTGTACCGGCCTCGCGAAGCGAATGAACGTGCCATGGAACTTCTGCGAATAGTGGAATTAGAAGAGCATGCGCAAAAGCTTCCCAGCCAAATTTCAGGAGGGCAACAACAACGGGTGGCCATCGCACGGGCACTGGTTGTAGATCCCCCCATTATCGTTGCTGATGAACCGACCGGCAGCCTGGATTCGGTTACCGCTGATCATATCTTCAATATTTTTGAGAAACTGGTGGGCATGGGGAAAACCATCTTGATGGTCTCTCATGATACGATCCTGTCCCCCCGTTTTTCCCGGCATATGATCATCCAGGATGGCGTGATCCTTCCGGAAAAACAAGCGGCAGAAGGCAGAAAGAAATCATGAAGACACCTCTGCCCGCTTCAAGTTCAGCACCTGCTCAAGACATCATCCTGATGCAGAATGTTGTGAAGAAATTCAAGAACACCTCCGGTGAGATCACGGTACTTAAGGGTCTGGATCTGATTCTCCGAAAGGGTGAGTTCGTAACAATCGTTGGGAAATCCGGCAGCGGTAAATCAACTTTGATCAACATGATCACCGGCATTGATCATCCCACCTCCGGCAATGTGGTCATCGCCGGGCAGGATATATACACGATGAACG
>Ga0208980_10002468_pt1 | contig 11218 bp, 10 predicted proteins | sample WetSurMetagenome_3_FD_187993 | JGI IMG/M metagenome (GOLD analysis project Ga0208980, IMG submission 187993) | Wetland microbial communities from Twitchell Island in the Sacramento Delta, sample from surface sediment Aug2011 Site A1 Bulk (version 2) | ecosystem: Environmental > Aquatic > Marine...
CCATGATGCCATGGCTTAAGAAGGGGAAACTCGTAGATAAGTCAAAGGCGTGATTAAATTCGCCCCTGAGGGATATCCGTTTATTTTTGGATCCCTGCTGATCACATTTATAGCATCACTATTAATCCTTTGGAGTTTGAAATCAGGAGGCTCCCAAACAACTTTTTATCTGTTGTTCGGGGCCTCTTTCTTTTTTTTATTGATCACATTTTTCATGGTTTTTTTCTTTAGAGATCCGGAAAGAACAATCCCTGAGGGAAAGGGTCTTTTTGTCTCGCCCGCAGATGGAAAAGTTATACTCGTTAAGGATGTTCATGAAAAAGAGTATCTTAATTCTGATGTAAAGGAAATAAGCATATTCATGTCACCTTTGGATGTGCATGTAAATCGTGTTCCATGTGATGGGAAAGTGAGCGTTGTAAAATACTCGCCTGGTAAATACATGGCAGCGTATAAGGATGACGCATCTCTAAAAAATGAAAATATTATCATGGTACTTGATGGAGAAAAGGACAGGGTGCTTGTCAGGCAGGTGGCGGGTTTTGTTGCTCGAAGGGCTGTCTGCAGAGCGAAAGCCGGGGATATGCTGAAACGCGGAGAAAGATATGGTCTTATTAAATTCAGTTCGAGGCTTGATGTCTATCTGCCTAAAGATGCTCAAATTAAAGTCAAGCCCGGTGATAGGGTAAAGGCAGGAGAGACAGTAATAGCAGTAGACAGCAGACAATAATAATGTAGACAGTAGTTAGCTTGCAGTAGGTAGCCGCAGGCTTTAGCCTGCGCATTTTTTTAATAAATCAGAAAACCTTAAACAATAAGGAGTTTTTATGAGTGGAGAACCGAAGGGGGCTATTTTACAGAGGGATAAGAAGACGTATGCAATTGTGCCGAGGATTCCGATGGGGGTTTTAACTCCTGAAATGCTCGAAATACTCGCTAAAACTGCGCGTACATACAATATTCGGATAATCAAGATAACTTCAGGCCAGCGTATTGCACTTGTTGGATTGAATCCTGAAGATGTTGAAAAAGTCTGGAAAGACCTTGAAATGGAAGTAGGGCCTGCAGAAGGATTATGTGTCCATTATGTTCAGGCATGCCCTGGAACCGAAACATGCAAGTTTGGACGGGGGGATTCGCTCGGTCTTGCAGCAAAGATTGAAAAGATGTATGTCGGTAAGGAAAACTTCATCCCTGCAAAAACAAAGTTCGGTATTTCCGGCTGCATGCTGAACTGCGCAGAGAGTTATATGAGGGACTTCGGTGCTTTCTGTGCACCGGACGGCTGGACTCTCTTGGTCGGCGGTAATTCAGGGGGCAGACCACGGATCGGAGATGTCATCGCGAAGAAACTCAGTGAGGAGCAGGTACTTGAATTGATCAGTAAATGCCTTGACTATTATGCAAAAAATGCTAAATCAAGGGAAAGAATGCCGAGATTTATAGAACGTATCGGAGCAGAAGAATTCAGGAAAGCAGTTCTCTGAAACAGCTTAACAGGCATTAATAAATTGATGTAGTTTGGATATGCTTTTACAATATGTGCAGACACAAGTCTTGAATAAAAATCTACGCTAAGAGCTTCACTTACAACTGTTGTTTTTTTAGGGAATCAGGCTGCCATCTCTGTTTCTCCCTATACTAAACTCATGTTTAATTTTCCTTGGAGAGCAACCTTTCACATAGGAGTTAATATTTTAAGAAATTATGAACCCTGTGTGTTTCCTCATATAACTTACAGGCTTGATGTTACATTGGGCGGCGGGAATTGTTCATAAAATTATGATCTTACTTGCATGTACAGTTTGTTGAAAATGTTGTATCTTTAATGTAAATATAGAAAGGACAAAAATGAGTGAGATAAAAAGGAAAATTAGTCATTTAGTGCTCACCTCCTCTGTTCATCGGAAATGAGTAATCTATCCGAAACAGAACTCTCAGAGCATCCAACCGGAGAAAAAGCTCTTACACAAGAAGAAATCATTCATGGTGCCAAGAAAAAAGGCCTTGGACCTTGGTATGCAACTTCAATTTGTGGAAATGATATCACCTCATCCTGTCTCTATGTTTCGGCTATCTCTATTGTTTACGCACATGCCCTTGCGCCAATAGCTCTGCTTCTGGTTGGAGGAGTCTTGTATTTATACCGCAAGATATATATTGAAGTAGTAGAAGCTCTGCCATTAGATGGCGGCGTATATAATTGCTTGTTGAACTGTACCAGGAAGTTTGATGCTGGTTTTGCTGCTTGCCTTAGTCTTCTCGCCTATCTTGCCACAGCTGTGGTATCAGCCAAGACGTCGGTAGAGTATTTAAGGGATCTTGTACCTTCTTTGCCATCCATGGAAACTACTTCAGCAGTGATGATAATTTTTGCTGTTCTCGTTATCATGGGAATCAAAGATTCTGCTCGTGTTGCCTTAATCATATTTCTTTTACATATTGTTACCCTTACCGTATTTGTTTTTGGAAGCCTTTGGATTATATTCGTCCATCATGTACCATTGCATTGGGGGAATAATTGGAATTCAATGTTTCAGCAGGGCAATTGGTTGAAATCACTTTTTTTGGGGTTCTCTGCTGCTATGCTGGGGGTAAGCGGATTCGAAACTTCAGCAAACTATGTTGAACAGCAGCAAGCAGGAATATTTCGCATAACTTTAAGAAATATGTGGTTAGCTGTAATCATATTCAACCCGCTCATTGCGTTGTTGGCTCTGAATTTGATGCCAGAGGCACAAATTGTTCAAGCGAAAGATAATCTCCTTTCCCAATTAGGATTGATGGTAGGTAATCATCCACTTGAAACACTCATTGACATAGACGCATGCTTGGTGCTATCAGGTGCCGTGCTCACCAGTTATGTAGGAGTAAGTGGATTAGTACACCGCATGACTTTGGACCAATGTTTTCCTCAATTTCTCCTCAAATCAACCAGACGAGGCAGTTATCCTTGGATCATTTTGGGGTTTATGATCCTTTGTATATCAATACTTTATTTGACGCAAGGGAATTTACTTTCCCTGGCAGGAGTGTATACCATCTCTTTCCTCTCAGTCATGACAGCCTTTGCCTTGGGGAATATTCTCATAAAAGTAAATCGTAAAGAACTCAAGCGAACCTATATTGCGAGTTGGACCACAGTAATTATAGGTGCTTCAGCTACTGTTGCAGGAATAATTGGAAATCTTATCATTGATTATCATTTTTTGTGGTATTTTGCTATCTACTTTATCCCTGCTGTTACGGGTGGTATCCTTATGTATCTCCGTATTCCAATCCTCAAAGGTATTTTGATTTTCATTGACAAGTCACTGGCTAAGTTCTCGATGTGGCGTCAGGGAGTTGACGAAAAAATAGAAGAGATAAGAAATGTCCGGGTAGTGCTTTTTGTGCGCTTAGGTCATTTAAACCGCTTAGTTAGGGCTTTTAATTATATTAATCAAAATGAAGTGAGCAATAACGTCTTAGTATTGCGCTATTATATTCATGATGATCCATCAATAGAAGAACAACTGCAGAAGAATCTGAATGCAATTCGTGAACTTTTCCCTGATATGAAGATTGAATATCAAGCTCGGCTAGAGAAGTTCAGTCCGAAGACTGTTGACCATCTTTCAAAAGAAATTGGAGTGCCTAACAATATGATGTTTATGGGTTCTTTGACAGAGAAACAAATGTTCTCGGTTCAGGAATTAGGCGGAGTTCGAATAATATTTTAAGATATTTCAATTTCAACTCGTAATCACACTCTTGATCTGGCCTTGAGGTTGCGGATTTGCAGTTGTAATATGCATGTAATAAAGGAGGACAGTATGGCTGGAATCTCTCTTCTTAGTAGAATTGAAGATTTTATTGACATTGCAAGGGCTGGGAGAAAAGTACTCTCATCAATTGAATTGCTCAGAGTGCCGGTCACAGAGAAGGTTCATCCCGGAGGAACAGAAGATATGAAGAGCGAAATACCAATGTATCTTCTTTTAGCAAACTATAATTTTACTGTGGGAAAGGATTCAAAAATTGTTTCAAAAGTCTACATATACGGATCAGCAGAGGAATCACTGAATGACGCCAAGATAAACAAACATATCGCCAATGAACGCTTAAAAATGGACTATAAACGTATGCAGAAAGTGAAGATTCAGCTTGAGGAAAAATATTTTTAATTTCTTTATTTGCAGACATTCGATAAAGTTCCAAATAATAACGAGGTGCTCTGATTGACATGTTTTTTTAAAAATAGATAGAGTACTCGTAAAATACGTGAATTTTGTAATTAGGATTCATCAGCCATTTTTTTAGGGTAAAATGAAGATAGGCTCTGTTCTTTATAATTTCACCCTTGCACTCTGGGTAGGCGGTATTGTAATCTTCACGTTTTTGGTAACGCCCATTATTTTTCAGTCATTCGGCAGGGATACCGCAGGGGAAATCGTTGGAAAGCTTTTTCCCTATTACTTCCCGTATAACCTCGTTCTCTCCGTTGTCGCATTAGCCATTTTTATTGTATTTATCGGGATAAAGGGAAATATCCGGAGAAAGATACCGATCATCCTTTTAAGTATTGCTGTTCTGATTAACCTGTTCATAACCTTCAAGCTCCATTCCGACATCATAAGCGTCAAGCAGCAGATCAAAACCTTCGAAACACAATCTGACGAATCTCCTGCACGAAATCAGTTCAGGAAGCTGCATACAATAAGTGCAATATTGAATATACTGCTGTTAATAGATGGTAGCGCTTTAATAATCCTCAATAATACTTCAAAAAAGCAGGAGATATAACATTCAACAGATTGGAAGGGGATAGTGCAAAATAGTGCAAAATAAACTTGACAATTAAGAATAATTATTATATAGTTTTAAATATGGGAATGAAGTTACAACAAAATAAAAAGATAGAAATGTTTTATCAGCGATCCAGGAAACATGGGCTGAAAATAACTCCTCAGCGAACCATCATTTATCAGGAACTTCTGAAAGCAAAGGATCATCCTACTGCTGATGACATTTATAAGAGAATTGTCAAAAAGATACCGAATATATCATTCGATACGGTGAACAGGACCCTCTTGACATTCTCTAAAATTGGCATTACAAATATAGTTGAGGGATACGGGCAAGCAAAGCGATATGATCCTGATATGGATATTCATCATCATTTCAGATGTATTCAGTGTGGCAGCATAATAGACTTTCACAACAAGGACTTTGACAACATAACGATACCTGAAGAAATCAACAAACAGTTTACGGTAATAAACAAGAAGGTAGTGCTTGAAGGTCTTTGCACTAAGTGCAGAAAATGCTGATATTTTTTTCTTCTTTAATAGTAATTATTACTATATAGTATATTATCATAATAATGAGGAGGTGATAATAATGCGTTAAGATAATTGATGCCCGCTGGTTAATAATAAATAACGGTAAATCTACACAAAATACAGTTCAACAATTCACACAACGAAAGGAGGAAATTTTTATGAAAAAAGACAGCAAAAGCCCTGTAATGGGATCCACAGTTCGCGGTGGCACGTCGAACCGCGACTGGTGGCCGAACCAGTTGAATCTCAAGATTCTTCATCAGCACTCGCACCTGAGCAATCCGATGGGCGAGGAGTTCAACTACGCCGAGGAATTCAAGAAACTCGACCTCAAGGCCGTGAAGAAGGACCTCTATGCGCTGATGACCGACTCGCAAGACTGGTGGCCGGCGGATTACGGTCACTACGGGGGGCTCTTCATCCGGATGGCGTGGCACAGCGCAGGCACCTACCGCCAAGGCGACGGCCGCGGGGGCGCGGGTTCCGGTAATCAGCGCCTTGCGCCTCTCAACAGCTGGCCGGACAACGTGAACCTCGACAAGGCGCGCCGTCTGCTCTGGCCGATCAAGCAGAAATACGGCAGGAAAATCTCCTGGGCCGACCTGATGATCCTCGCGGGCAACTGCGCGCTGGAGTCGATGGGATTCAAGACCTTCGGTTTCGGCGGCGGGCGCGAGGACGTCTGGGAACCGGAAGAGGATATTTATTGGGGCAGCGAGGACAAGTGGCTTGGTGACAAGCGCTACAGCGGCGACCGGAACCTCGAAAACCCGCTCGCCGCCGTGCAGATGGGCCTGATTTACGTGAACCCGGAAGGGCCGAACGGCAATCCGGATCCGGTCGCCTCCGGCGGTGACGTTCGAGAGACTTTCGCGCGCATGGCGATGAACGACGAAGAGACCGTGGCACTCGTCGCTGGCGGCCACACCTTCGGGAAAGCCCATGGCGCTGGTCCCGCGACCCATGTGGGACCTGAACCTGAAGCCGCCGGCATCGAGGAGCAAGGACTCGGCTGGAAGAGCAGCTTCGGCAGCGGCAAGGGCGGCGATACGATCGGCAGCGGCATCGAGGGCGCCTGGAAGGCGAACCCGACCAAATGGGACATGGGCTATTTGAAGGTAATGTTCAAATACGAGTGGGAACTGATCAAGAGCCCGGCAGGCGCGCATCAGTGGCTGGCCAAGGACGTGGCCGAAGAGGACATGGTGGTTGACGCACACGACCCGTCGAAGAAGCACCGGCCGATGATGACCACGGCGGACCTCTCGCTGCGCTTTGACCCGATCTATGAGCCAATCGCGCGGCGCTACCTGCAGAACCCCGAGGAATTAGCGGATGCCTTCGCCCGGGCATGGTTCAAACTGACCCACCGCGATATGGGCCCGCGTTCACGCTATCTCGGCCCGGAGGTTCCTGCCGAAGAGCTCATCTGGCAAGACCCCATCCCCGCGCTGAATCACAAATTGATCAACGAGAAGGACATCGCAGACCTCAAGGGCAAGATCCTTGCTTCGGGGCTATCCTTATCCCAATTGGTGTCGACCGCCTGGGCGTCGGCGTCCACGTTCCGCGGCTCTGACAAGCGCGGCGGTGCGAACGGTGCACGAATTTGTCTGGCACCGCAGAAGGATTGGGAAGTCAACCAGCCGAAACAGCTGGCCAAGGTGCTAAAGACTCTCGGAGGTATCCAAAGCGCGTTTAATAAGACGGCAAAAGGAGGCAAGCAGGTCTCACTCGCCGACTTGATCGTTCTGGCCGGTTGCGCCGGCATCGAGCAAGCCGCGAAGGACGCCGGTCACAAGGTCACGGTACCCCTCACGCCGGGACGCACGGATGCATCACAGGAGCAAACCGACGTGAAGTCCTTCGCTGTACTTGAACCGGCTGCAGACGGGTTCCGTAACTACCAGAAAACCAAATACGCCGTATCGGCAGAGGAACTGCTGGTTGATCGGGCGCAACTGCTGACGCTGACCGCTCCTGAGATGACGGTTCTCGTTGGCGGTATGCGCGTATTGAATGCCAACTTCGGACAGTCCCGGCACGGCGTTTTCACCAAGAAGCCAGAGACGCTCACCAATGACTTCTTCGTAAATCTGCTCGACATGGGCACGACGTGGAAGGCAACCGCGGAAGACGATGATGTGTTCGAGGGGCGTGATCGCAAGACTGGCGAACTCAAATGGACAGGCACCCGTGTCGACCTCATCTTCGGTTCGAATTCCCAGCTCCGGGCCTTGGCCGAGGTCTATGGAAGTGCGGACGTGCAGACGAAGTTTGTCCAGGACTTCGTGGCGGCCTGGACCAAGGTGATGAACCTTGATCGCTTCGACCTCGCCTGATCGTAGCATAAAAGTCTTCAAGGGCTTCTGATAGGGTGAAAAAAACGGTCAGCTAACAACCGGTTCCAGCGGACGGCTTACCGCCGCCGCTGAATCGGCACCGTAGACATCTCTTTGATGTCCCTCAGGCTTTGGTAATCATAAAACTGATTACTTGTATTAGAGACACCATATGGAAGCCTTACATAATGCGTGTTTGTTGGTAAAGCTTAGACCCCGAAAAGGCTAAGAGTATCATTTCACGTTTTTTTGTCTTTACAACGTGTCAGTTTCATTCACTTTCATTTGTATGTCTCACATTTCGAAAAGTATTGATCGGGTTCAGTTGATGAAGAAATTCTCGATTGGAGTCAAATTTTAAAAACCAACACTTGTGGCTGAAGTCCGCGATTATCGATTACTCCGGAGGGTATTTTAATAAGGAAGGAACCGCTTCGATAAGGAATCTGGTTTAAAAATGCGTTACAATCGCTGTAAACTCAGATAATGTTCACTACAATTAGGCGATTGGTTTGGTTTTATGATTTTTGACGCCCCTGCTGTTTTCTTAAACCGTCAATGAAATGAAGCAATGCCAAAACCGGATGATGCCAGATAATCCTGGGTCCGGAGTATGTCATAACATCCCTGATCTTTGCCTTCATCTCAGGTCGATAGCAATGGATATCGCACTTGGCGCATGTTGTTTTGTCTCCATGAAACGGGCATCTTTCAAGACGCCTGTTTGCATAATCCAGCAGTTCCCGGCATTCTGCGCAGAGCAGTTCATCTGAGGTTTTATGCTGATCATGGCAATATATTCTTATCATTGCCTGAACTGTATTTTTCTCCCGTATAATTCTTTGTTCTTTTTTGGTCAAAATTGGTATTAAGTCTGAGAGGTTTTAATCTTGTCTTCCTGAAATGATCAGAATTTCCTGAATCCTTTATTCTCTATCTCGGAATGGAGACCAGCAATTTTATCTTTTTGACTTAAAAGTACTATATAAGATATTGCGTAAAAAATTGCAGTTCCAACCCCGATATAAATAAGATTTTCCATAAAGATGTTGTTTTTTAGAAAGTCAATCTCATTTAATATGCCGAGTTTTAAGGCGATAAAAAAGACTGAAACAACAAGAAAAATAAATTGAATAAACCTTATAAAATGGTGAATGCTCTTCTCCTGTCTGCTGAGTGCGCTGATTTCATGCAATTTATTTTCAATCGAGCAGCTAATGCATTCTTTTTTCCCAGGTGATCTGTGCTTTTTGCATGAAGGGCCTTTGTTACATTTAGGGCAGTAGAATCCTTCGTTCTTCTTGAAATATTCCTCACATACGGAACACTTTATCAGTCCATCCTCTTCCTTCAAACTCTTTTCCATGTTATTTCTGTTTAAGAGAATCCATAGTCTTCGTTTATCAAATGATATAATAAAAATAATTTCTTATCAAGCAGAGGGATAACGCTTCTGCCTTTCGGAAAACTTCGTTTAGCCTACCCTTTCGGATCAATAGCTCGATGCCTGATAGATGAAATCTGATTTTATTTATTAATAAGGGCAGATTCTAAGCAAATAATCCACAATTTTATTATAATTACTGAATGAGAAAAGGAATTTATATACTCCCCAACACCCTTACATTGTGTGGTATGTTCATGGGTTTTTATTCAATCCTCACATCTCTTAGGGGGCTTTACGTCGATGCTTCCTGGGCTATTATTATCGCTATGGTATTTGACGGACTTGACGGCTGGGTTGCCCGGCTGACGCACAGCACTACACGGTTCGGCATTGAACTTGATTCTCTCTCGGACCTTGTTGCCTTTGGTGTTGCACCAGCTGTAATGCTTTTTAAATGGAATCTCGCATCATATGGTAGAATTGGATGGTCCGCCGCATTCCTATTTATGGCATGCGGAGCCCTGAGGCTTGCCAGATATAATGTTCAGATGGGTTCTGCTGAATCAAAATCATTTACAGGTATGCCTATTCCCGGCGCTGCAACTATTGTTGCAACGATGGTAATTTTCTATTATGAAATATGGGAGACTGCGCCCACGAAGAACATTTACATCCTGTTGTTAACATTTATTCTGGCTGTCCTTATGGTAAGTACATTGAGGTTTCATGGCGCGAAGGAGATAGACTTCAGCAAGAGGAAGCCCTTCTGGATCCTCGTTGCCATAGTTGTGGCCTTTGCCCTTATTGTTATGCATCCTCCGATTGCGCTTTTTATATTTGCAATGATTTATTTGTTTGAAGGTATAATTGAGAACATCTTTCTGTTTTACAGGAGAAAGAAGCAAAGGAATAAGGCAGGTGTTGTGGGATGAGAATAATAAAAATATTTGATACAACTCTTCGGGATGGTGAACAATCACCAGGTGCATCAATGAATGTCCAGGAAAAAGTGAGGGTTGCGAAGCAGATTGCAAAACTTGGTGTGGATATTATTGAAGCTGGTTTTGCTTACAGTTCACCGGGCGATTTTGAGGCGATCAGGACTGTCGGCAGTGAAGTAGAAGGACCCGTTATATGCAGTCTTGCAAGGGCCAGGGAAGATGATATCAGGAGCGCCTGGGATGCTTTGAAGGATGCCCCGAAGAAAAGGATTCATACATTTCATTCAACCTCTGATATCCACCTCAAATATCAGTTCCGCGTGAGCAGGGAAGAGGCTTTAAAACGTTCTGTTGAGATGGTCAGGTTTGCACGGAGTCTTGTTGATGACGTGGAGTTTTCACCCATGGATGCAACCAGAACTGATATCAGCTATCTCTGTGAAATTGTAGAAGCTGTCATAGCAGCCGGTGCATCAACAGTCAATATTCCGGATACCGTCGGATACAGTATCCCGGCTGAATTCGGCGCAATAATCAAGACGATATATAACAGAGTTAAGAATATTGATAAGGCAGTCATCTCTGTTCACTGTCATAATGATCTTGGTCTTGCAACAGCAAATTCACTTGCAGCGGTTCTGAACGGGGCCGGACAGATTGAGTGCACAATAAACGGCATCGGGGAGCGCGCAGGCAACTGTTCTATGGAAGAAGTTGTTATGGCATTAAGAACAAGGCGTGATCTTTTTCATGCCGATACCAAACTGCATACAGAAGAGATTATGCGGAGCAGCAGGCTCGTCACAAAAATAACCGGGATCTCTGTGCAGCCCAATAAAGCGATTGTGGGTGCAAATGCCTTTGCGCATGAATCAGGTATCCATCAGGACGGACTTCTGAAAGAGAAATCAACGTATGAGATTATCAAACCCGAAAGCATAGGTCTTCATTCAACAAAACTGGTTCTTGGAAAACATTCCGGACGCCATGCCTTCAAGACAAGACTCAAAGAGCTTGGATATATTTTTGCGGATGAAGAACTAAACAAGATATTTGAGCGCTTCAAGAGGCTTGCTGATCAGAAGAAGGACATATTTGATGAAGATATTGAAGCAATGATTTCAGAAGGTGTTGCTAAAGTCCCGGAGGTTTACAGTCTCATTGATTTGCATATTGTGAGTGGAATCAATCAGAAGCCGACAGCAGCCGTAAAACTTAAGGCTG
>Ga0208980_10002469_pt1 | contig 11215 bp, 9 predicted proteins | sample WetSurMetagenome_3_FD_187993 | JGI IMG/M metagenome (GOLD analysis project Ga0208980, IMG submission 187993) | Wetland microbial communities from Twitchell Island in the Sacramento Delta, sample from surface sediment Aug2011 Site A1 Bulk (version 2) | ecosystem: Environmental > Aquatic > Marine...
TATATTGACGCCCAGCCGGCCGATAATTCAGAAATCCCATAGCACCGCTGCAAATTCATGCCTGGTGCAAATTGAGAAATGGAGAGCCTGAGATGAAATCATGGCATCTCGTCATCGACGTGGAAAAGTGCGAAAACTGCAACAACTGTTTTCTGTCCTGCAAAGATGAACATGTCGACAACGATTGGCCGGGTTATGCGGCGCCGCAGCCCGGACAGGGACCCAGTTGGATCTCGATCGAGGCTGTCGAGCGAGGACAGCATCCTTTCATCGATGTCGCCTATCTACCCGTGCCCTGCATGCATTGTGCCAGACCGGTTTGCATGAATTCGGCCAGGGATGGCGCAATATACAAACGGCCGGACGGCATTGTCATTATTGATCCCGTTAGAGCGAAAGGACAAAGGGCTCTCGTCGAAGCATGTCCATACGGGGTGATCCGGTGGAATGAAGAGTTGCAGGTTGCTCAGAAATGCACTCTTTGCGCGCACCTGCTTGACCAGGGATGGACGCAGACGCGCTGCACACAGTCATGCCCCACGGGCGCTCTGGCAATTAAATATGTTGAAGACAGTGAAATGCAAAGAATCATAGGCAGCGAAAAACTTGAAGCCCGTCATCCGGAGCACAAAACCGGTCCAAGTGTCCACTACAAGAACCTCTATCGCTTTACGCGCTGCTTCATTGGCGGCAGCCTTGCAATTAAAATTGACGGGAAAGATGAATGCGCGGAGAGCGCCAAAGTAAGTCTCCTTGACGGCACCGGAAAAATTGCTGACGAAACCGTGAGTGATAATTACGGCGATTTCAAGTTTGACAATCTTGTAGAGAATAGCGGCAGGTACACGCTGCAATTCGACTTTCCCGGACACGACAGAAAAACTGTCGAAGTGAACCTGGCAAAGAGTCTGTATCTGGGAATCATCTCCCTCTAACAAATGTCAGGCAATAGAGGCTTATGCCCGAATCATCGTATTCGAAGAATTCTTATGAGGATGGCAAATAGCTCGGCGGAAATAGCGAACACCAATTTACCTGCATTTGGAATTTGCGGCTGGAGCGGCTCGGGCAAGACCATGCTTATCGAAGAGCTGGCGCGCAGGCTCACATCGCGGGGGCTAAAAATCGCGGTAGTCAAGCATGCCTCGCATGGCTTTGAGGTGGCCGGGGCTGAGAAGGATTCCAATCGCTGCTTTCGCGGCGGGGCTGACATCCTCCTGACCGGGCCGGGCGGGAGTTTCTTTTGGATTCATAAAGCTGAAGGTCTAGTTGAAACCATTTGGAGGCTCACACCGGAATATGATTTGATCCTGGTCGAAGGATTTAAATCTGTGCCGTTGCCCCGAAAAGTCTGGCTGGGCGATGCGTGTCCGCCGGAAGCAGGCCAGGTCACATGCACACTGGGTTCAAACGTCGATCGCGTCGGAATTGTCCTGAAAATGGCGCTCGATTGGCTGGATCACCTGGCAATTTCAACTCCGGTGTACGCAGGAATCTTGTTTGGCGGCGCGAGCTCTCGGATGGGAGAGCCCAAACATCTGATCTACCACGAAGGCATTACCTGGCTGGAACGTGCGGCGCAAGCTCTCGATCCGGTAGTGGACCAAACAGTCTTGTTGGGTCGCGGAGAAATCCCTGCTTCTCTCAAATCATTGGTCGTATTGCCTGACATCAAGGACAAACAGGGTCCGCTGGCGGGAATGTTGGCTGCATTGCGTTGGCACCCCCGGGCATCCTGGCTTTTTGTCGCATGCGATCTCCCCAACATTTCCACGGATGCGATACGCTGGCTGCTTAGCATGAGAATGCCGGGAGTATGGGCTACAATGCCTCGTCTGGGAGCCGAAGGGGTCGAGCCGCTTCTTGCTCATTATGATTATCGCGCGCGCCCGCTTTTGGAATTTTGCCTCCGACCCTCCGAAATCGCGCAAATGCCGCAAGTGCGTCAACCGTTCCCTCCGGCTGAGATTGCGGAAGCCTGGATCAACGCGAACACGCCTGCTGATCGAGCGTGCATCTAATCTGTTCCACCTCCGAGACGCGGAGATCGCAGAGGCTAATTGGGAATTTCTCTGCGTCCTCTGCGTCTCTTCTGTGAATTCAAGCTCGTTTGGGTTGGGCTAGGATACTACTATCTGCACGAGAGAGCGCTCCTTTGTCTCCGGCATGGAACCCTCTTTGAGTGCCTTGTCCATAATGTCTCTTCCCAGCATCGCAGCACCAACAGCGCCCGTGAGCAGAGGCTCCGCCGGTGAGGACACAGGGAGGTTTAACCCGTCGGATATTGCCTTTGTGAGAGCCTTCATTTTTGCTCCGCCACCGGTAATGACCAAGTCGCTGGCAATTTTGATTCTCCGCGCCATGTTCACGATTCGCTCTGCAAGAGACCGGTAAATACCGGCGGCGAGATCATGGACGGGAATCCCACCGGCGAGCTTTGCGATCACCTCCTGCTCGGCAAAGACCGTGCACATGTTGCTGATGCGAGCTGGGTTGGCGCTTTTCAGCGAAATTTCGTCCATTTCCTCCAGCCCTAATCCCAGCGAATCGGCAATGACTTCCAGGAACCTTCCGCAACCCGCGGCGCACTTATCGTTCATGATAAAGTCAACCGGCTTGCCGTTATTGATGCTGATGGCTTTGCTGTCTTGTCCTCCAATATCAATGATTGTCCGGGCATGGGGGAAAAAACTCAGCACGCCTCTGGCATGGCAGGATATTTCTGTGATCTGTTTATCCGCGAAAGGAACGTTGATTCTGCCATATCCGGTAGCCACAAGATAGGCAATCGACTTGAAAGGAATTCCCGCCAGGTCCAGCGCCCTTTCCATGGTGTGATGGGCGAGGGTTCTCTGTTCGGGTCCCGTGGGCCCAATGACCGAGGATATGATTCCCTCATCCATAATTACAGCCTTGGTCATTGTGGAGCCGATATCAATGCCGGCAAAGTATCCAGTGTGCTGAGTCATTCCGAAGACATTCCCTTCCGCCGGCACGCGAGTTCCTATCTCTGGCGTTTTGTTGATTCCAGGGTTTCTATGAAAGCATCAATCTGGTTGTGCGTTTCGACTTCGGAGTACGAACTGATGTCGATAATGTCGCTTTCCAGAATCAGAGATGGCAGTTCTTTCATCTCAGCTTTTTTTGCTCCATCTGCACCCAATCTGAGGATGGGAATCGGCTTGTAAATCTTCTGGAGCTGGTTAAGTTGCCAGATCAAGCCCAGGTGCCATGTCCTGCACGAGAAGGCTTCGTGCATGACAACGCCATCAATCTTGTAATCCTCTATATAGTTGATCAAACGCTCCACGTCAGGTTCGGAACCTGGTCTCTTCCTGGCCTTATCGTACCAGTAAGTCCAGAGTCGGAAGAATCGGTAAGCTATCCGCTCTACGGGATCATGGATGTCCGGAAGATTCAAGTGGTACATGGGCTCGATCAGGCGATAAGTAGTCTCGACCGGGAAGACCGCTCCCTTACTGTTAAAATAGTTGAAGTCGCCCAGGGCAAACCAGGAGGGCAATCCCCCTCCCCAAATGAGGCGGTACTTTTCATCCGGTATGATTCCTTCCTTCTTTTCAATCCGTTCTTTCAGTTCCTTGTTCAGTTCCAGGAAGAAATTGTAGCCTTCCTGAGTGCCCATCATAAATGCCAGCGGAACCATGGTGTTCATGGCATCGCCCGTATCCATGGGGGTCGGTATGGCCCTTCTCAATTCGTAGGTTTCCCATACTAATGTCCAGGTCCGCTCTGTCAAGTCGACGAGCTCGCTCAGGCGATCGTAGTTCATTTTCTTCTGGGTTTGTTCCTCCAGGAATCGGATCAGGCCCCTTAGTTCGCCGGCAATGTATTTGACGTAGTAACCTTCAACTTCCGCGACTTCGACGTCATCCTCGTAAAGCGGCCACGGGAGATCAACATTATAGACAGGAATCTCGGGCATGAATTGCCGGCTGGCCTCGAACCACTTGTCTCTGGGATCGCAGAGGATTTGGCCGCTGGACAACATGAAATCAGGTTTCTGCATTCCGCCCCACGGAGCATTCGGAGGCATTTGTCCAAGCTCTTCCCTCCACTGGTCGAAACCCAGTCCGCAGAGCGCATAAGTGCAAAGCGAGCGGGAAAAGCCCAGGGATTCAGCGCGCGAGAGAAACCGTTCGGCGTCTCTTTTAGCACCACAGACGCCGGCATAATTTTCGACCCATACCGGGACAATATCCATCGCGCGGACTATTTCGTCATAAACGCAATTGATAAAAGTATACGCGAGCTTCTTTCCTTCCTCTTTGGCACGCTGGCAAGCTAATGTCGATGCCTTCACCATAGGTCCAATCAAAGCGGCGGATTTTGTTGCTTTCCTTCTTGACTCTCTCTTCTCTTGCACCTGTTGTTCAGCCATGGGATAAAACCTCCTGGTCAAACCATTTAAACAAACTGACAAAATGTCATATAGGGAACCGGGCGCCGGCGCATTCCGCATGCGCCGTAGCTTCGCTTGCCAAATTGGCGGCCTATCCTCGCATTTCCAGAAATGCCTGGATTCTCGTTCTCAAACGCCCAATAGTGCCCGCGGAATATTCATCTTCAAGACAGAGGACCGGAATATTCAGCGAATCAAGGTGGGCCTTGCGTGCAGGAACTTCGAAGCCAAACGGGTCGCAATATTTGTATACATAAAGGATAACACCGTCCACCTTGAACTCTTTTATCAGGGCACCGACGTCACCAAACCGCTGCTCCAGATCGCCATCGAAAGTGCTGCCCTCGCTGTTCTGACATGTTTTGGGGCAGTTTATTTTTTCCAGATACCGCTGAGCGAGAGCTTCAAGCGGATCTGAGGTTTCGTCCGTCAGCGGCCAGTAATCTCTTGTCCCGATGCAGAGGCTATCCACCACCATATTCGCGCCGCTGTCTTCGATGAGCTGTATCAGATCCACGTTGTCGAGACAGGCCCCGGCGACCATGATGCGCGGTGCTTTTTTCAACGGTGAAGTCTTTCTTTGGCGAAGATCGGCGAGCGCTTCATCAAAGAGTTCGTTGGCTTCGTTTACAGGCAGGCTCATTGCAACCGCAAGAAGCTTGTTGATCTCAGCCCCGGATACGAGCGGTGGATCCTGTTTCCGAAATTCATAGAGAGCCTTTGCCTTGGTGCGGTTTTCGTTGTAGAGTCGGACGGCATCAACAATAGCTCCGTTCGAGATCTCCTTTCCTGCAAAGCGCCCAAGGCTTTTCCTGAAAACTTCCAGTTCATTCTTTAAAAACTCCCTGCCGGAGTCACTTGCCTTGTGGGGAGTATTTACAAAGTGGGAGTAGGGGAAGCCCAATGAGAATTTCCACACGCTATATGTCCTCGTAATGCTGTCGCAAGCATGGGGAACGACTATGCCTTCGCAGAAGCTATATTTTCCCTTTATGGAGAGGTCGAAGCAGCTGCGCATAAACGGGCAAGCGATCGTCTCCATTTGGGAATCGCCCTTCGTGATGGGTTCATGCACGTCCCCTCGGACCCTAAAGGGAATGAATCCCGCAGCATGGATGATCTCCAGCGGAACAAAAGAGCAGATATAAGCCATAAACCGCTGGCCATCCTTTTTGAGTTCTTTTGCCCTGGCGCCATAGTCCTGGTAATAGGAATTCACTTTTGACCAGACGTTTGTTCCCTTATCACTCATTTGACATCTCCGTTAATTCAATTGAATCCTTGAGGTTTCTCCGGCGATAAGCGCGGCTCCGAGAGCTCCGCACAGCTGGGGATTGGGCGGCACGACGATCCTCAGACCGATAATTTCTTCCACAGCTTTGACAAGCCCTGCGTGTTTTGCTCCGCCACCCACCAGGGCAAAATCGCTTTCAATCCCGATCCGCTCCGCCAGATTGCTGACCTGGGAGGCGAGGGCTCTGTAAATACCGGCCAGGAGGTCCTCCTTTTTGGATCCTTCAGCCAGTCTGGACACAGCTTCAGATTCGGCAAATACGGCGCAATTTGTATTGAATTCTGTCGGCGTCTCCGATTCCGGAGCCGTTCTTCCCAGATCATCAATGTCGACCTGCAAGATCTTGGCTATTTTCTTCAGTATTCTGGCGCTTCCTCCGGCGCACTTCGTATTCATCAGGAAGCGAGCGAGCTTCCCATTTTCATCGATCCGAAAAGCTCTGCTGTAGGAATCCCCAATATCCACGGCAGTTCTGACCGCAGGATAAAGTTCAAAGATACCTCTTGCCTGGCAGGCAAGCTCCGATTTCGTTTCATTTGCGAAAGTTGCCATCTTGGCGCCCAATCCGGTGGCGATAACGTACTCGCCACTGTCTTGGGGCAGGCCCGCACATGCTATCAGCTCATTCTTTACCCGCTCAGCTGCTATTCTAAAATCACCGCCGGAAGGCAGGATACAACTTCCCAAGGTTTTCTGATTCTGTGCGATTACTCCCTTGGAAAAAGCAGACCCGATATCAATTCCGGCTGAAATCATGATTCTCTTACTAGAGCTTTAAGCGTGCCACACAAGCCCCGCAAATGTAACTCTTTGCCCTGCTTGAACATACCCCCCACGAGCCTGCGCGGAAAGCGAACTGCAAAACCCTGGAAAAGCATTTTAAAGTTACCAGAACACCAGCCACTTTTGTCAAGTTAATTAGGGTCAACGCACATTTACCCTGGCTTCCGCCGTAACCTCGGAATCCGGAAGTGCGCCCGTTTTAAACCGGACGTGTGAATGCGGCTTCATATTGTTTTCTTGCCGGAGCCAGAAACCCTTATGTTGGCGCGCGCAAACAATGAATCAAGGTAAGCCCAAGACCGATTGCAATCGGCGCAAGCCTCTGCGGCGTGCGATTGTCGATTGCGCCAAGTATGATCAGCAGGAACATCGTGGTCATAACAACCTCGCCTACGAGTGCCGCCAGCAAGGAATGGACGACGAGAATTGCTCTTTTCCCCGGTTGGATATGCTATATGATTAGTCAGTATTATCGGGGGATCTTGAAGGGGCAGATTGGTAACTCACCCATCATGGATAAGGAAAGCATGGCAACAAAATATGGTGAGATTACAGGCGACACGATAGCAGAGCTAATTTCAATTGCGGGCAAGAATAGTGTCTTCACTGAAAAACTGGACATAGAGGGATATGCCCATGATGAAACAGGTCTGGCCAATCCCTATTACCCCCAGGTGGTTGTTAAACCCAGAGATACGGTTGCGGTGCAAAGCATTCTTGCTTTAGCCAACCAACATCGGATCCCGGTAACTCCGCGAGGCGCCGGCACTGGGCTTGTGGGAGGCGCCGTCCCCCTATTTGGAGGAATGGTATTGTCTCTGGAACGGTTGAATCGAATTCTCGAAATTGACGAGAATAACTTCGCAGCTGTTGTGGAAGCGGCTGTTCCATTGGCACGCTTGTGCGAAGAAGTCGAAGCGAAAGGATTGTATTATCCTCTGCATCCCGGTGAAATGTCAGCGACAGCAGGCGGAACAGTCAACACCAATGCCGGCGGCATGAATGCTGTGAAGTATGGAGTGACCAGGCAGAATATCTTGGGACTTGAGGCAATATTGCCCGATGGCAGTCTCATAAGCAGCGGCGGGAAATACGTTAAGTGCTCCAGCGGATACGATCTGACCCAACTGATTATCGGTTCTGAGGGGACGCTGGCGGTGGTTACCAAGGTGATCTGCAAACTCGTCGCCAAACTGCCCAAGCGCGAATTGCTCTACGTTCCTTTCAACGATTTACAGAACGCGATCGACGCGGTACCAGAAATTCTGAAGCTAAAAAAATATCCCACCGGCCTTGAGTTTATTGAAAAGGACATCATCGGGATCGTTGAAAAATATACGGGCAACCAACTTCCCTATCATGAGTACGAAGCCTTCCTCCTTATATTCATGGAAGGGGAATCGGAAGACGAGATATTCAACTATTTTGCCGAGGTCGAGGAAATATGCAAAAAACACGGCGCCGGAGCTGCCATGATGCCGCGAAGCGAGGGAGCCAAGCGTTTGCTGGTAGAGTCCCGGGAGAAGTTTTTCACAGCCATGAAAGCTTGTGCCCCGGTAGAAAGCATCGATATCGTGGTGCCTCGATATGAGATAGCGAGGTTTGTAAAGGCCGTCAAGACACTCTCGCTCAGGTTCAATATACCGGTCATTACTTACGGCCATGCCGGCGACGGCAATGTGCATGTTCATCCCCTGTGTGTAAAAGTGAACGAGGCGGAGTGGTTGAAGCAATTGCCGGAGCTGATGCATGAGATATTCAAGGCAGGGGTGTCTTTTGGCGGCGCCATTTCCGGAGAGCACGGCATAGGATACACAAAGAGAGAGTACCTGCCACTTCAGTTGGGTAGCGACCACTTCAAGATCCTGCGCGGGATAAAGCAGGCATTTGACCCAAACAATATTCTGAATCCGGGAAAGATATTTTAGAAAGCAGGGTCATGCAGCTTTAAGGCTGACAACATGGATTTTGATTTTTGGGGGTAAGTTCTATGATCATTTCAATGAAACCAGGAGCCAGCAAAGAACAAATTGACCATGTGTGCGACAAAATTATTGCTTTCGGGTACCAGCCGCATTTAATTTTCGGCGAAACCCGCACGGTGATCGGGGCAGTTGGCAGCGGAAACAACCGCGAAGCTCTTATGTCACTGGAAAACGCTCCCGGCGTAGAGAGTGCGGTTCCCATAAGGCAGCCGTTCAAGCTGGTCGGGCGAGAATTGAAGCCGGACCGGACGATAATCCCGGTGGGAGATATAACAATTGGAGGTTCTCAGTTTGTTGTCATCGCCGGCCCTTGTTCAGTGGAGAGCAAAGCTCAGTTGTTGGAAACGGCAATGGCCGTGAAGAATGCCGGAGCGACGATACTTCGAGGCGGGGCGTTCAAGCCGCGCACATCACCCTATGATTTCCAAGGGCTGGAAGAAGAGGGGCTGAAGTTTCTGGCGGAGACGCGGGAAGAAACAGGCCTCAAGATTTGCACGGAAATTATGACAACCGAGCAGGTTGACCTGGTTGCCAATTATGCCGACATTCTGCAAATTGGCGCGCGCAACATGCAGAACTTCGCCCTGCTGAAGAAGGTGGGGACCACCCGCAAGCCAATTCTCCTCAAGAGGGGCCTTTCCGCGACGGTGAAGGAGTTCCTCATGTCGGCTGAATACATTCTCTCGGAAGGCAATGACCAGGTAATTCTCTGCGAGAGAGGCATTAGGACTTTTGAGACCATGACCCGCAATACACTGGATCTTTCGGCAGTGCCGCTTCTGAACGAACTATCCCATTTGCCGGTTATGGTGGATCCAAGCCATGCCACCGGAAAACGTTCACTGATAGGAGCCATGGCCAAGAGCTCTGTCGCCGCCGGCGCCGATGGACTGATGATCGAGGTGCATCCGAATCCCGAAGAAGCGTGGTCCGACGGACCTCAGTCCCTGAATTTTGCCGAGTTCGAAGAACTTATGGCCGGCGTAATCCGGTACCTTCCCGTCGAAGGCAAACACCTATAAACCCTTTTGGGGCTGGACGCTACAAGTTGAATCATTTCGCCTCACTACTCTCATTCCTATGGCGTATGGGTAATTGCAGTATATGGGCCTCATCCGTGTGATATATTTTGACCAGGTGCAAGCGCAGCTCCAGGCGGCCAACCGTAAATCCTAGTGCGGGTTCTGATTGACTGCAAAAGGATGTGAGAGGAAGAGGCCTGCGATTCCAAGTTGCAGGCCTCTTTCCTTGCAGGCAGCAAGTATTTTCCTTTCTGCACAATTACTTCGCCGGTTTTCAACCCGCATCATTCATCACGATTTATAGCGAGGGGCAAAGACAGGCGTGGATGCCGAAACACGAACACCGGGGAACAGGAGGGAAGTGAACGTGAAAAATGTACAGACAAAATCCGGCGTGGTAGCTTTTGGGAACTGGATTGTGGACAAGATCGCGATGGTTGACAGAGCCCAGCCATTTATTGATCCGGTAGCCTTAAGAAATATGATCAAATGCGGTTCAGATGTTCAGGAAATCATCAAACAACTGACAAGCGGCAATCTCGGATCCCTGAAGGATGTTTTGGTGCATCCGATCGTTACGGAGGGTCAGCTGACTCCCATTTCAAGCGTTGGTGAAGGAACCGGTGGGGCTCCATACAATGTCCTCATAGATATAGCAAAACTCGGTGTGAATATTCCGCTGGGCGCGGTGGGTATCATCGGTAAGGATGGCGATGGCGAATATATCTGGAATGATTTAAAGAAGCATATGATCAGCGCCGACGGTATGATTATGCGCGAGAGCGCCAGGACTTCTTTTACCAATGTATACCAGCCACGGGGCGGCAACAGAGGCTTTGCACACTATTCTGCCGGCACCAACGATGAGCTTTCCGATGGCGACATCGAAGCCAATTTGGATTTTATTGGAAACTTTAGATACTGTCATGCAGGATACGTCCTCCTATTGGCGGCTCTCGATGCAAAAGACGAACAATATGGAACAAAAATGGCTCGGGCGCTGAAGTTGATCCGCGACAGAGGTGTAAAAACATCTCTCGCGGTAGTTAGCAACAGGGACGTCGCCCGGTTCAAGGAGACTGTAATACCTTCCCTGCAGTTTGCGGACATTCACATGCCCAACGAATATGAGGCTACCCATACAACCGGAATTGAGGTCAGGGACAGAAACAGCGCGCGCGACGCTGCAAAAAAGCTGTTCAATGATTTTGGCGTCAAAGATGTTGTTGTAATCCATATGGGGGAGAATGGCAGCCTGGGGATGCTGCGTGACGGGACAACCCACTACCAGCCAGTGCATAAAGTGACAAAGATTGAAGTGACGGCTGGGGCCGGAGACGCATTCGAGGCCGGCTTCTTATACGCGCTGCACCAAAATAAGGGTCTGGAATATGGAATGAGACTTGGAACTGCCATGGCTGCCATTTGTCTTGGCGGAAGATCGTGTACGGATTCCATGCAAAATCTGGAATATACCGAAAATCTCATGAATACGCTGCCCTATAAGAAATAACTGACACCAGCAAATTTACTGATGCTTGAATGATAAGAATATATTGGATACCCTGTGAAGTTATTTGTCGGCCCATTCGATTTTGGGCGACTGGAAGGTATAACTTCAGATCTCCTGACATGGTCCCCGGCAAAACTGTCCGCTTTTTCACCGGGATGGCGTATCAGTAGCGGCGAATTTGAGACAAAGGTTGGTGCC
>Ga0208980_10002471_pt1 | contig 11208 bp, 9 predicted proteins | sample WetSurMetagenome_3_FD_187993 | JGI IMG/M metagenome (GOLD analysis project Ga0208980, IMG submission 187993) | Wetland microbial communities from Twitchell Island in the Sacramento Delta, sample from surface sediment Aug2011 Site A1 Bulk (version 2) | ecosystem: Environmental > Aquatic > Marine...
GCCTCTGCGGAAGAACCCTTCAAAAAAGCATCCACCCTTGCGAATGTCTGGAGCATGTTGACCAAGGGCACATCTGAGGAAGCTCGGTATACAAGCATAAGGGACAGCGCTGACAATAACGTTAAATTATTGCCCGTTATCAAACTGCAGGCGGAAGGCCAGAAGGCGTTGACTGATAAGAATTACGATTTGGCTATTGCCAAGTTCAACGAGGCTGTCAAGATCAATCCCAACATTGCTGATACTTATTACAATATAGCCGTGGCATATGCCCAAAACAAGAATTATGGCGAGGCGCTGAGCTCCGCAGACAAAGCATTGAAACTAAACCCCAAGGATAAAGACTACTCAAGCCTGAGAGACAAACTGGCACTGTTCAAAGCTCAGGAATACTTGGATGTGGCAAACGCTCAGCGAAAGAACAAAGACTTCGAGGGCGCGCTGAAGAATTATCAGGAAGCCCTTTTGATTTTAACCGAGGCGAAGAACAAGGCTATTGTTTATTCAAATATAGGTTTGGCGCAGACCGAGCTCGCCCAAAATGACGCGGCGACTGAATCCTATCGGAAAGCAGTCGAGGCTGATCCCGATAAGACGGAATACCGCAATCTTCTTGCCAACTGTTATTTGAAGCAGAAGAAATATGACGAAATGTTCAACGTTCTGCTGGATCCGAAAGCTGCAGGCGGGCGCTCGACTGACACAGTGCTTTTGGAATTAGGGAAAAAGGCTTCCAACCAGTCGGACGAAAACAGCGCTGAGATAGCCCAACTTGCATTTGAGAAAGCCATAAGTACCAACCCGGAAAATGCTGAGGCTGTTTTTGAGTTGGGGAAAACGCTCTATATTAACAAGAAAGATGATAAACGAGCTCTGGAACTTCTCGAAAAGTTCACGAAGATCGGTAAGAATCAAGCGGATGTGAGCAGTGCCGCAGACATGATGACAGTGATCAAAAGGCGCCTTTCCAAGTAGATGTTATCCAGAGCTGAAGTCTGGAACTCTCCCAAATGATTGCGGCTGTGCTTGGATCTTTGCCAACCCGGCGGTTGCGCAAGTTCTATTTGCGGCCGCACGATCGCTGCTGAGCTGAGGTGTTTGCGTTCCCTTTAAACCCGCAATATTTTTTTCCAGTGTAGAGGCCTGTCTGGTGCGCCCGCTGACGCTCTTTTTGATTTTTACGGCGTTTCTTGCAAGCATATTCACCGCAGGGGCACAGGAGATATCCACGCCGATTGAAATGCCTGACACTCCGGAAGGTCAGGGTGTTTTTTGCAGGATTGAGGCTTCCGAATGGACAAGGTTGGAGCCTGCGACAATCGCCGATACAAAAATAGAAGGAATGAAAAGATTTTTGGAGACCGTGGGCCTGTCCAATCTCTATACGACCATCACGTATAAGGGAGCAAAAGCCAAGGCGCGTGTTTCGGATGCGTGGCCTGTATTTTTTGTTCGCGGGGTCGGATCAGCTGCGAATGCTCTTATTGTGCGGCTGATTCCCAAAAAAGATAGCAGGGAAACTTACACGGAATCCGACAATACTACCTATGATAATAAGGGTGGATATAAGGCTTCGGACATACGCAGACTCCTGATCACACCTTATTCAAAAGACGCTTTTTCAGCTACGCCTGAGGACGGATTGGATTCCGGCGAATATCTGCTTACTTTCGGAAACGCAAACATCGGATATGACTTTGGCGTCGTTATCCGGGGTGAATAAAAACCCTTAGCGATGCCGGAGACTTGCGCGTAAATCCCAATCCTGATTCTCTCCGCAGTTCTCACGGGTTGAAGCAAATATAAGAGCTCATGAATAATAAGTTTGCCAGATCGGAGAAATATATATATCATTACTGCCAGGCTATTTGACTTGGCTTACTTACAACATACTAAAACAGTAACGGGATGTTTTGGCTGAATATATGCGGAGGATTTAGCACATGGATAAGCGATTGATTGAGCTGGCACTTGAAGCGTTGGCAGTTCGAAAAGCTGCACTGGATGCTGAAATAGCCAAGATGCGGTCTCAACTGGGGGCGCGTGTGGCCGTGGCGAAGGCGCCGGCGGCAAAGCCTTCCAGAAAAAGAAAACGCGGCCCGCAGTCGAAATCGGCGAGAAAAGCGCAGAGCGAGCGCATGAAGGCATACTGGGCAAAACGACGCGCGGAATCAGCCCGGAAGAAATAGTAGAGGCGCGGCCTGGCAATCGGGAACCGATTGCCGTGGATAAGCTCCTCGGAGGATGCTTCCCTTGCTTCCGGGGAGCAGGCAGCATGCGTGTGAGGGTCGATCAACTTGTTCCGGCTGTTGGGACCGATGGCCCGGAATAAGCTTCGGCTTAGTAGCCCGCTCCGCGTTTCTCCTGATGCATATAGAGGAAATTATCTGAATCGGGGTTCTGCTTCCACGCGGCAAGCGAATATCCGTTCCTGTCCTTTTCCGTGATAAGGCTTATCCCTGGGATAAGCGCGGCAAAACTTCGTTTCAATCCCGGCTCGCAGAGAGACCAATCAATATCGGAAGCAAGCGGCGATATACCCGCTTCACAGCCCGGGTTATACTCGCCTGAACAGAAATATTCTATCTGTGAATTTTTCCTAAAAAAGTTACCGTGGGCAAACCCAGGAGGGACCCAGATCCATTCGCCGAACTCGCTGGAGGGTCCGCTCGGCATGTCGTAGGCAATGATCTTGCCGAAGGTCGGAGAGCCCTTACGAATATCCAAAACCAGATCCACCATATGGCCGGCCAAAGTCCTTATAAGTTTGCCCATGAACGGATTCCATTGAAAATGCAGGCCTCTGACGGTCCCCTTTTGGGAATAACTCTCGTTGCACTGGAAATAATCAACGTTTTGCAGGAACGATAATTCCGGACGGTTTTGGAAATCGCTTCTCCTGAAGCTTTCCGCAAAGTACCCGCGATGGTCGTGAAAACGCGCAAACCGGATTACTCTTACCTCGGGAAGGGCCAGGTCTTTTACTTCCAGGATTTTCACTTGAGTTTTCTCCTGAAACAGAATCGCTGCATTTTCTTGAGCCTGCAGCGACCGTAATAAGCTTCGTCGGGCCAACAATGTCATTCGCTCTTTTATGTTTTAGAACGCTAATTATATCCCATTTTATGACGGTGTAGATCCTCAGTTTTAACAAAGATCATATTGGCTGAAAAGATGGTTTGATTTGCGAAATATATGGCTGTTTGCTGGCAACACCGCAAATCCTGCAGATTTCACAAATTGTTATTTCTTCACAATTCGCGCATTTTATGGCTCTGTAAGATCCCTGGCAGCATTAAAATATGCCTTTGGAGGAGCCGTGGCGTTATGAGAACATTCCGATGTTCATCGCAATAGAGGCCTGCCGATGAAATCATTCCGCGTGACTGCGATTTTTCTCATCCTGGTGTTGCTGGCGGCATTTTTGCGTTTTCCAGAGCTGGCACTTCGTCCTTTGCATTGCGACGAGGGGACGAATGCTGATCAGCTGGGAATGTTACTGGAACACAACCATTATGCGTATATCTCGGAGGAATTTCACGGCCCGACACTTCATTATCTGACCCTCATTTCCGCCAGACTGCAGGGAGTTAAACGGTATGTAGACGTAGGTGAAAAAACGATGCGTTTGACGCCCGTTATTTTCGGCGTGCTTCTGGTGGCCGCCCACGCTTTGCTGATCCCATACATCGGCTTTCCTGCGGCGGCCGCTTCTGCGCTGTTGGTGGCGATCTCTCCGGCCATGGTTTATTACAGCCGCTATTACATTCATGAGATGCTGCTTGTTTTTTTCTCCTATGGCCTGTTAATAGCCTGCTTGCTCTACATGCGGAGGCACCGGGCTGTTTGGGCGGTATGCGCGGGGGCATTCCTGGGCTTGATTTATGCCACAAAGGAAACGTGGATTATTATTATTGCTTCAATGTTGTTGGCCTTGATCCTTGTATCCGCCATTGGGAAGGCGAAGGGAAAACCCATTCAAACGCTGAGGTCTATGGTGAGTGTCAGACACTTGCTGGCGGCGCTATTGGCCGCAATAGTGGTCTCCATCCTTTTTCTCTCTTCTTTCCTGCAAAATCCCCAGGGCCTGGTTGATTCTGTTACGGCCTATCGAACTTATTTCTCAAGAGGCATAGGAGTAGATACCTTCCATGTTCATCCCTGGTATTTTTACCTGAAACTCCTGATTTATTTCCATTCCGTGGGGAAGCCGGTATGGACTGAGGGCCTGTTAATCATCTTGGCTCTTCTGGGAGTGGTAGCATGTTTCACTAAACAGGGCCTCCAGGGAATAAATCCCGCCCTGCTGCGTTTCTTTGTTTTATATGCTCTCCTGATGACCGCTATATACTCACTGATTCCATACAAAACGCCGTGGTGTCTGATTGGATTCCTGCACTTAGTGATTATCCTCGGCGGGGTGGGACTCGTTTGGCTGCTGCATATGTTGCGCACACCTCTCGTGCGAACGGCGATTAGCGCCTTTTTAATTGTGGCCACAGGTCATCTTGGGTGGCAGGCATGGGCCGAAAATTTCAAGTATGAGACCGATCAGTGTAATCCCTACGTTTATGCCCATACGAGCAAGGATATTTTCAAGATCGTGCAACGGCTGCAAGATATTGCCAAAGCTCATCCTGATGGACTTGCCATGCCTATCCAGGTCATCAGTTCGACAAACCTCTGGCCATTGCCCTATTACTTGCGCCAATATTCCAATATAGGTTGGTGGACAGGCGTCTCGGACACGGCTCCCAGCGCGCCATTAATTCTGGCCACTCCGGACATGGAACCGGCGCTGATGCAAAAACTATACGAATTGCCGCCTCCGGGCCAGCGGGAAATGTATATGAACATGTTCAGGGAGCGCACGGAGTTGCGCCCGGCAGTGGAGATGGTTGGATATGTCGCCAAATCTCTCTGGGACGACTATGAGCAAAGGGAAGAGAGCGCTCCAGCCGGTTCCGGCGGAGGCTTTCCATGAAGTCCCCCCGGGAATCGCCTGCCGCCGGCATCGCAGTCGACAAAGTCAGTGCATATAGTGGCCTCCTTCGTTTTGCTCATGGCGCCATGGCTACGACTTTTGAGATCTACTGTTTCTGCGATGATGAAACCTATGCCCGGCAGGCTGCAGGTGCAGCTTTCAACCTTATCGATCGCCTGGAACTGGAATTAAGCCGGTTCGTTGAAAACAGCGATATCGCGCGCATCAATGATCTGTCAGCAGGAGAAAGTGTTCGCGTGAGCCCATGGACTATGGAATGCCTGCTGATCGCTCGAATGGCCTATCAGGAGACAGGTGGTGCTTTTGACATTTCGGTAGGTTCAGGATTTGACAACTTGGAACTGGATTCAGGCAATTTCCTCGTAACTGCAAGGACTGACGGAGTCCAGTTGGACCTGGGAGGCATTGGAAAGGGTTATGCAGTAGATCGCGTCGCGGAATTACTGACGGAGTGGGAAATTCAAAGTGCACTCGTGCACGGCGGTCAAAGCTCCGTCTTGGCCATGGATCCTCCGGCAAATTCTTCAGGCTGGTCTCTAAGTCTGAGCATCCCCCGGCAAAAAAAAGATGCTACCCTGACCACACTTTCGGCGAGCAGACAAGCTTTCAGCGGATCCGGCATCCAAAAAAACGACCATATTCTCGACCCGCGGACAATGGGGCCGGTTCGGTCTCGAGCTGCTGCGTGGGCAGGAGGATCTCTGGAGGTTCTTTCGGACTTTTGTCGTGCGGCTGGAATCCGGAATCCTGAGGATACTGGATGGAGCCGATCGCCGGCAGCGGTCGCCGAAGGGCTTTCGACGGCCATGATGATTCTTTCGCATGGAGAGATCGAAGATTGTTGCCTGAAACATCCGGGCCTGGAAGTGTGGCTGCTGGATATCGATTCCTTGCAGGCGGAAAACCCTCCGCTGTTTGTGCACTACCCTCGGCTTTGATGCACGATACGTGAAAGCTAGGGTTGATTCGCAATTGCCCTTACGACAGGGCTATGCTACTTTTTCGGGATCAAAACAGGCGGGTAATACGATAAATTATATATGGGCCGTTAATCGCTCGGGAAGAACAAATGAAACAGAGAGAATATGAACAGGCGCTCGATCAACTGTTCAAAGTTCTGTCTGATTTGGTTGCGCACGCTGAAAAACAGGCGACGCGCCGGTGTCCTTACAAGAACAGGCTCAATGAGTGCGTGGCGAAATTTGGGTGCCGTAATCAACGCAAAACATCAGAATCAGATGCTTTTCCCGCATGCGAAGGCGACGACAAGTTGAACTATCGCCTTCACAGATAGGCGTTGCACCTTCAAAGCGCCGCAGATTGCGCCGGCAAACGCCAAAAAAATACTCAGTAAAATCCGTGTAACCCACGGTTTTTTTGTCCGTGAAATTTATGAAATACCAAGTCACGTTTCTGCGGCAAAACCTGGTCGCTCGAGTTCCGGAAGGAACCACAATTTTTGACGCGGCAAACTGGGCAGGTTTGCCGATTGACGGCACCTGCGGTGGCCGCGGAGCTTGCGGCAAATGCAGGGTAAAAATCCTTCAGGGGGCAAACACCAAAACTGAATCGGATTGTCGCTTTCTTTCTTCTGTGGAAATTACCGAGGGCTGGCGGCTTTCATGCCGGTCCTCGGTGCATGCCGACACTATAGTTGATGCGCCCCGTATGATGGTTGCACCGAAAGCTGCGCCTTTAGGCTTTGGACGAAAGGTGCTGCTCGACCCGAACATTCACAAGCTCTATCTTCAGCTTCCGGTGCCTTCCCTCGAAGATCAACGTTCCGATATCAAACGAGTCACCGATGCGCTCAGCGCCAAAGGATTTGTGGTGCGGGCTGTGCCTGCCGTATGGCGTGAGCTCCCTGACCTGCTCCGCGCGAATAGCTTTGCTGCGACTGTGGTACTGTGCGGCGATGAATTGATCGCGGTTGAGGCGGGAGATACGACAGCTTGTGTCTTTGGACTGGCGCTGGATATCGGCACAACGACCGTTGTCGGCGCGTTGATCAATCTGGACAGCGGTGCTGTGGTTAAGGTGCAATCGGCTCTCAATGGTCAGGTTTCTTACGGAGCGGATGTTATTGAACGCATCCGCTACGCCACGCAGGAGCCTAACGGCCTCGCCCTCCTGCATGCCGCAATCATCGGGACCATCTCCAATCTGATCGGGACTATGGTGACGGATTCGGGCATCTCTCGCAAAAATATCTATGAAGTCATAGTGGCGGGCAATGCAACCATGATGCATCTTCTGTTGGAAATCGACCCGCAGGCGATTGGTGTGGAACCTTTTATTCCGGCCATTCAGGGATCTGTCACGTTGGCCGCGGACGAGATTGGCGTGCGATTGCACCCTGAAGCCCGGCTCACCATGATTCCGCACCTTGGTGCCTATGTGGGAGGAGACATTGTGGCCGGAGTTCTTGCCACCAGTCTCGTGCGCAATGAGGATGACAAAATGCGCCTCTTCATTGATGTGGGCACCAACGGTGAAATTGTCCTCGGATCATCCAAGCGTGCTTTAGCTGCCGCCGCCGCCGCTGGCCCGGCATTTGAGGGCGCTCAGATCACTTACGGGATGAGGGCCTGCGAGGGGGCTATCGAAGGCGTCAGGATCGACGAGGATGTTCACCTGCGAATCATCGGCGGGAATGTGCCACCTGTCGGTATTTGCGGCTCGGGGCTGGTCGATGCCGCGGCGGAGCTTCTTAAATGCGGTTTGCTGGATGGAGGCGGTCGATTGGCGCTTCCGGAGACTGTGCGGGGGCGCCTGCCGGATGCCCTTGTGGACCGGCTCGCGGTGAGGAACGGGTTGCTTTCATTCCTGCTGAGCTCGCCTGCGGAAGGCATCGTGCTGACTCAGTCTGACATTCGCGCGCTGCAATTTGCCAAGGCGGCCATAGCTTCAGGTGCGGGAATGCTGATGGCGAGAATGGGCATTCAAGCAAGTGACCTGCAGGAAACGCTGCTTGCCGGAGCGTTCGGATCCTACATTAATCCCGCGAGTGCACGCGCCATAGGCCTGGTGCCCTGGTTGCCACTCGATCGAATTGTCGCAGTTGGAAACGCAGCCGGAGAAGGAGCTAAGATTGCGTTGCTTTCATATCGCGAAAGGGAAGCCGCATTCCAAATTCCGGATTTCATCGAGTATATCGAACTATCAGGGAAGCCGGAGTTCAACGAATTGTTCACAAAAGAGTTGGCATTTCCAGTGCTCCCTTCCTCTTAGCTGGCGGGCGATTATGCCTGATCCTGCGCATTCTCCGTTTTATTTAGTGGGATTCATGCAATTCGCAACGTTTTTGTTCTGTGGCATTTTTGCAAAAGAAAGCGCCACAATAGCTGTGACGCAAATGGCAATAAGTAGAGCGAAGGCAGGAGCGTAACTCCTGTATAGATCGAATATCCTTCCACCTAGAAGCCCGGCAGGCGAGCTGGCGATGGCCGATATCAACAGCATCATTCCCATCAGGCGAGGGAATGCCGCAGGGCCGTAGAAATTCGCTATTGCGGCATTCAGGGCAACAAAGGTCCACCCAAAAGCCGTTCCCAACAATATTGCCGCAATATATGCGGCAAGAGGCTCGTCCGCGCTCAAGGCTAGAAAACAACCGAAGATATTGCAGACAAAGCCGAGTATAAAGACAAAACGGGCGGGAATCTTATCCATAAGCCACCCGCCAATCAATCGTCCGCCTATGCCCCCAAGGGTGAGCATTCCCATGGCAAATGCCGCGTTGGCAGCGGTTATCCCTACCCCTTTGAGGTGCAGCACCCAATGAGCCATAAGGAAGAAGAAGGGGAATTGACACGCGACGGAACCCGCAAAGAGGAGCCAGTATGGGAGGGTTCTGTAAGCCTCGGCTGGGGTCCAAGCATAGGGAGTGGAGAGCTCGCTCCCCCTGCTTCGTCGCAAATCAGTGTCATGTCCCGAGAGGCCATCCACACTTTGCCCCAGATCTTCCGGTCGTTCCTTTATAAAAAGATAGGCGATCGCTCCTGATAAAAGAGCAATGCCCGCAACAACCATCCAGGCCTGTCGCCAATTACCTCCATTTACTTCCAGGAGTCTATTGATTGCAGGCGCACCGATGAAGCCCGCCACTCCGGATGCTGTCATCGCAAGTGCCATGGCTCTTCCCCGGTAACGCTTGAACCAACGTGCGAGTGCCGTTGACAAGGGAACTATGGTGCCGAAGCCTATCCCGGAACCTATGACGATGCCGAAGCCAAACATGTAATGCCATGGCTGCGATGCTATGAACGCCATCCAGAGAGATCCGAAAACAAGCAGCGCCGAGCCGATTCCAAATGCGGCCCGAATCCCAAATCGTACTATCACCGCGGCGATGAGGACGGAGGGTACTCCAGCAGCCAAATTCAAAAGGCTGACTGCCAGGCCGAAAGCGCTGCGGCTCATTTGGATATCCTTCAGCATATAGGTGTTGATGATAGTTCCCCCGTACAACGGAAATCCCATGTTTAAAAAATCCAATAACCACAGCGCGCCCACAAGCTTCCACCCGTAAAAATGTTGTGCGTTGTTGCTCAATCGGATCATCCTCCCTTACAGGAGAACAACCACATACACATCGTTGTGGACGTGCTCCGTGCCCCTAGTATAGACTATCGCGCATCTTAATGAACCAGGAGGATTCGATGAGTAGACCAATCACAATTTTCACAGGACAATGGGCTGACCTGCCATTCGATGAGGTATGCAGGAAAGCTTCCGGCTGGGGATACGATGGACTTGAGATTGCGTGCTGGGGCGACCACCTGGATGTTCACAAAGCGGCGAATGATCCGGGATATGTTGCAGGGAAAAAGCAGACACTTGAAAAATATGGGCTCCGTTGCTGGGCGATCAGCAATCATCTGGCTGGCCAGTCAGTAGGCGATCGATACGACGAGAGATCCGACACATTCGCGCCGCCCGCGTTGCATGGCAAACCTGAGGAGATCCGCAACTGGGCCGTTGATGAAATGAACGAAACGGCGAGGGCGGCTAAGGCCATGGGATGCAAGGTGGTTGCAGGATTTATGGGCTCGCCCGTCTGGCATGCGTTTTATTCATTTCCGCCCACAACGGAAGAGATGATCGAAGCGGCCTTTGACAAGATTCTTAAGCTGTGGACCCCGATTTTTGATGAGTTCGACCGTTGCGGCGTGCGCTTTGGTCTGGAAGTCCACCCGACTGAAATCGCATATGATCTCTATACGGCGCAAAGACTCCTGGACAAGTTCAAGAACCGCTCGACCTTGGGCTTCAACTTTGATCCCAGCCATCTGGTATGGCAGGGGGTTCAGCCAAATCTGTTTATTCGCGAGTTCCGGGACAGAATCTACCATGTACATATGAAGGATGTTGCCGTCACACTCGATGGCAAGGCCGGTATTCTGGGCTCACACCTCCCATTTGGTGATTTGCGACGCGGATGGAACTTCCGTTCCCTTGGTCATGGGGATGTGGATTTTGAAAAAATTATTCGTGAGCTCAATGATATCGGGTATGATGGACCGTTGTCGGTGGAGTGGGAAGATAATGGCATGGAGAGGGAGTTCGGCGCGCAGGAAGCATTGCAGTTCGTCCGGCGCATTAATTTTTCCCCATCCACGATCGCCTTCGATAAGGAAATGAAGAAGTAATCCGCCGCGGATTGTGTGGATTGACACTGTTGCGAGTAGGGGTATTGCGAAATCTGTATCTCAAGGGTAAGCTTCGCAAAGATTTGCAAAAGGGCTGGCAAGGCCTTGAGGCCGGTCAGTTGACCAAAGCCTAAGCATTGTTTATGAAGATATCGAAGTGCGACGCGGATTATGCAGAAGAGCAGTATTATTTGGGCGGCGTTTGTTTAAAGCAAGGGTATTTGCAGCTGGTGCCCCCTACCGCTTTGATCGAAATAGGCAAAAAATGACTTAGTGTGTTGGGATGAGGCCTTGCATCGGGTAGCCACGCAACTGGAATGCCTTACCCAGTGCCTCGGCGTCGGGTTGACAGCATTTAATACTCGCTAATAGAGCATTTTGCGACTGAGCTCCCCGGCGCGCTTATCCTTCCTTTCCACCTTTATTTTTTTGGCCACAGCAAGCCAATCGCCTTATGAGCAATCTTGACCAGATATGTGAGCAATACTGAACGGACACACAGATCCCACCAAAGGTAGCATCTTATGTGCGAATCTGTTTGGGAGAGAAGGA
>Ga0208980_10002472_pt1 | contig 11207 bp, 9 predicted proteins | sample WetSurMetagenome_3_FD_187993 | JGI IMG/M metagenome (GOLD analysis project Ga0208980, IMG submission 187993) | Wetland microbial communities from Twitchell Island in the Sacramento Delta, sample from surface sediment Aug2011 Site A1 Bulk (version 2) | ecosystem: Environmental > Aquatic > Marine...
GCAGAAGCCATCGAGATCCACAAACCACAATCACTTGATGCGGTGCTTGGTATAGCCACTGCCGCTGGGAAGAAAATCTCGGACCTGATGAACGATGTCCTGGCGAAGGTAGGAGAGAAGATAGACCTTCGTCGTTTTCAAATCATAGAGGCACCCAACGGCATAGTATCAGCCTACACGCACCTCGGAAACAGGATTGGGGTTCTTGTTGAGTTGGAGGGCGTCGCAGCCGGTACGCCGGTAGCCCGCGATGTTGCGATGCAAATTGCGGCCATGAACCCGGCGGTTGTCACCCGTGATCAGGTAGACAAGGTATGGATAGAACGTGAACTCGACATCTACCGGACGCAGGCAAAAAATGAAGGCAAGCCGGCGCAGATCCAGGACAAGATCGCACAAGGTAGATTGGAGAAATTCTACCAGGAAGTCGTGCTTGCCGAGCAGACCTACATCAAAGATCCCGGCAAGACAATTCGAGACGTGTTGCGCGAGTCGAATCCTGCCCAGCCTGGAGCTGTGAAGCGATTCACGAGATTCCATTTGGGCGAAGAGACCAAGTAAGCCGCAATGTCCCCTCCATGGGGACATTGTTGCATTCATACTACATTATCACTCGATGGAAAAGCCAAAGTACAAGCGTGTGTTACTGAAGCTCAGCGGTGAAGCGCTGATGGGGGACTTGGAATACGGTATTGATCCACACGTCCTGAAACAATACTCAGCGGAGATCAAACAGGTAAAGGATCTCGGCGTGGAGTTGGGGATCGTGATTGGGGGTGGGAACATCTACCGAGGTGTCTCCAACTCGTCGGACAACATCGACAAAGTGACCGGCGACCATATGGGGATGCTTGGCACTCTCATCAACGCACTTGCATTGCAAAGCGCGTTGGAACACGAAGGAATGTTCACCCGGTTGGTCTCGGCGATCAGGATAGAAACAATTGCCGAGCCATTCATTCGTCGCCGGGCAGTGCGGCATCTGGAAAAAGGAAGGATCGTGATCTTTGGGGCGGGAACCGGCAATCCATACTTCACTACCGACACTGCAGCTGCATTACGGGCCGTGGAGATTGAGGCGGACGTGATCATCAAAGGAACCCGTGTGGACGGAGGGTACGATTCGGACCCCGAGCACAATCCGAAGGCGTTCCGGTTCCCGGAGATCTCATACCTTGACGTTCTGCAGAAGAACCTGAAGGTCATGGACATGACCGCGATTACGCTGTGCAGAGAGAACAATCTCCCCATTCTCGTTTTCAATATGAACACCCCGGGGAACTTGAAGCGTCTCATTATGGGTGAAGCGGTTGGTACACGTGTGTCTGACCCCGTTGCCAAATCCTGAAACAAAAGACGGTGGACATCTATGGTTAAGCAAATCCTAAAAGAAACAGAAGACAGAATGCACAAAGCAGTAGAGGTTGTGCGGCAGGAGCTCATCAAAATCCGGACCGGGAAGGCCACGACTGCTCTTCTTGAAGGCATAAAGGTGGAATACTATGGTTCAGTGATGCCGCTTCAGCAGGTGGCTAACATTGCAGTGGTTGACTTGCACGCGCTTTCAATTACGCCTTGGGACAAAAGCGCCATCGATGCGATCCAAAAGGCTGTGTTGAGTGCCAACATCGGATTGAATCCGGTAAAGGACGCCGACAATATCCGCGTTCCCATTCCCCCGCTCAACGAGGAACGACGCAGAGAGTTGGTGAAGCTTACGAAGAAGTTTGGAGAAGATGGGAAGATCGCCATCCGCAACATCCGCCGTGACGCGATTGAGCATCTGAAGAAATCTGAGAAGGCGGAACATTTCTCTGAAGACGACCGCAAGAAGGCGGAGATTGAAGTTCAGAAGATGACGGACAAAATGATCAAAGACATCGACAATCATCTTGCCATGAAGGAGAAGGAGATCATGGAAGTGTGAAGGCTTCGTGGAAGAGACCTCTTGACAGGGCTGGCCAACAATGGCCAGCCTTTTTTGTTGATGAGCGTCGCAACATGTATCCCTCTAGGTCGTATCAGTAGGTGTCAGCTTGCGGAAAGGAGTTGGTCATGAGTACTTCCATTGTGATGAAACGACTCTATAAATCACGCACGAACAGAATGATAGATGGCGTGTGTGGTGGCGTGGCAGAGTACTTTGGGCTTGATCCAACACTTGTGCGCATTGTGTGGGTTCTCTTGACACTCCTTGGTGGTTCAGGAATACTCTTGTACATCGCTGGTATGATCATCATGCCGACAAGTCCAGTTACAGTTGCCCCTCCGGGAGAATCGCGGGGCACTGTCTCTTCAACATCGAACCATCGGTTTTGGGGGATCTTGTTGGTAGCGGTTGGTGCCATCTGGTTGATGAGCAACTTGGGTGTTTGGCACAGGTGGTGGGGATTCTCGTGGGACCTCATGCTTCCCACAATTCTGATTCTCGCTGGCGTTGCGTTTCTCTTTGGCGGACGCAACTACTTGACCAGTCAGGCGACATCACGATCGTCGGGAGCAACGCCTGCTGATCAGCCTGTATCGACCGAGAATACCGTAGCGTCACTGCACAAGCTCTATCGTTCGCGCTCCGAGCGCAAGATGTTTGGAGTGTGCGGCGGACTCGGTGTCCACTTTGGCATTGACCCGACAATCGTCAGAGTACTCTTCGTCATCTCAGCATTTGCATCATTCGGACTTACACTCTTTGCCTACATTCTCATGGCGATCATCGTTCCAGATGAACCGCTGACCAGCACTCCCCAAGGAGCCTGACCGTGAAAAAGGTTTCGTGGTTTGGTGTCGGTTTGATTCTTGTTGGAGTGGCAATGCTGCTCGACCGATTTGACGTTTTCAGCTTTGGATGGATGCCCGTGTTGTGGGCGTTAGTTGCGGTGCTTGGTCTTGTCAAAGCAATAGACGGGTTCGGCAAAAAGAAATCCGGTCGGGTGTTTTGGGGGACATTCTGGTTTTTATTCGGGACTTACACTCTTCTTCGTTACATCGATGTCGTGGAGCTGCGATCGTATTGGTGGTTGCCAGCCCTCGTGCTCATGTTGGGCTTCAGCCTGCTGATGAAGTATGCGAACACTCCGAAGGAGTGGCACCTGCTGGTCCCCGCTGTCTTGCTCCTTGCCATCGGCGCTGCAATGGTTCTCACTGAATTTGGCTATTTCTACCACCATGATGTCGTCGAGGCGATAAGGATTTACTGGCCGGTGGGACTTATCTTCTTTGGGTTGTCGCTTATCATGCAGAGAACGCTTTCGCAATCGAGGGGATCGCACTAAGTGAATGGAGTGGGTTGGGCTGAACTTCCATCGCTATGGCATAGTTGAGGCGATAAGGATTTATTGGTCCATACAGCTGATCGTGTTTGGCTCGTGCTGCAAAGAAGTTTCTCACCTTCGAGAGAGTAGAAACAACGAGACATACTCCCGAGGTTGCTTCATCTCGATTCAACGTTGCATGATTGCTACAAGCCGGTTGCCCTCGGGACAACACATATTGTATCAACTGCAAATCGATTGTCTGAGATTGAATCGCAGTTGAGAGTCACCTGGCTGTATCTGGTGTCTTGCGCGAAGAACTTTCAGGCAGTAGACGCCAAAAAGAAGCGGCTTGCTCGGTGCAAGCCGCCGTTGGCCTTCCTATTTGTTGGTATTCTTAGTCTGCTACTTTGTTCCCTGCTGAGTTAACCTGGTCTAACCACATTGACTCGACAGAGAAGCTGTTGTCTTCTGCAATCGCAAATATCACGTGGAACTTTGTTGAAAGTTCCGGCACATAGTAATCTCGCTGCATGAAGACTACACCCTGCTTACTTGCAACCGCAATTTGGTAAATGGATTGGTCGCTAACTGATCCCTGGGCAAAATTTGGATTGGATGGTATGAGCGCAGCCTCCGTGTTGATTGAGAATTCATAAACTTGCGCCTCTCCCTCACCGGTGATCCTATACTGGTAAGACACTTGTCCATCGACATGGAAAATCATTCCGCCTCCCACCGTCCCGGACGAGTTCAACGCAACATCTCCCTTTAGGGGTGCGAACAGGCTTGGCGGAGCTTTCAAGAGCTGGTGACTGGAATTTGCAACCGGCCCGGTCGTGTTGCTATCCTGACAACCGACAACGAATACTGCAATACTGATCACGAGTACAAAGAGCACATGTTTCATGATACCCCCTAATTGTTGATTGTGACTGTTTGGTTTGAATCCCCTCTTTAGCGTTGGTATGGATGAACCAAACGATATGCCATGTACAAACGTTGCGAAGCAGCGGTGGATTTGAGGATTCTGAATTCCTCCGGGTATCGTTATTACATCAGAGGTAACTTCTACAGTAACAGTAATATTGTACAAAGGGGATGGATAGGGCGGGTTGCTTCCGAGATGTTGAGGGGGTGGCCTGTCTTTGCTACTAGTGTGCCTCCAACCAATTTGAGCCCGCTCCTACCTCGACTTCGATTGGAACATCGAGCTTCAGAGCGTTTTTCATTCCTTCCTGAACGATCTCACTTGCGGTTGTTGTCTCATCTTTCGGGACCTCCAGCACAAGTTCGTCGTGGACTTGCAGAAGCATCCTGGACTTCAGTTTCTTGGTCAGTAGGGTTTTGTCGATGTTGATCATCGCGAGCTTGATCATGTCTGCGGCAGTTCCCTGTATGGGCATGTTGATCGCTTGTCGTTCAGCATTGCCGCGAATGTTCTGATTCCTGCTATTGATGTCCGGCAGGTAACGCCTTCTTCCGAGGAGTGTGCTTACGTACCCATGTGTTCTCACCGAAGCGATTGTGTCGTTGATGTACTGTTTCACCTTCGGGAAACGCTCGAAGTATTTCATGATGATCTCTTTCGCTTCCGGCTGAGAGATGTCGAGGCGCCGTGCCAATCCAAATGGTCCGATGCCGTACATGATTCCAAAGTTCACCTCCTTTGCCTTTCGGCGCATTAACTGCGTGACATCGGAGAGACTGACATTGAATACCTTGGCGGCGGTCGAGGCGTGAATGTCTTCACGATTCTTGAAGGCTTCGAGCAATCCATTGTCAGCTGAGATATGAGCCATCACGCGCAACTCGATCTGCGAGTAGTCAGCAGACATCAGCACCCACTCGTCATTCTCAGGCACAAAGGCTTTGCGGATTGCCCGCCCCAGTTCAGTACGAATTGGGATGTTCTGAAGATTGGGATCGCTTCCGGAGAGTCTCCCGGTTGCTGCAACTGCTTGATTGAATGAGGTGTGCACACGTCCAGTCGTTGGATTGACGAGCTCTGGCAATGCGTCGATGTATGTGGACTTCAACTTGGTAATCTGGCGGTACTCCAGAAGCTTGTCGATAATCGGGTGTTCACCTCTGAGTTCTTCCAGCACATTTACGTCGGTCGAAAAACCAGTCTTGGTCTTACGGACTGTTCGTAGGTTCAGCCTGCTGAACAGTATCTCGCCCAGTTGTTGTGTTGAGTTGATATTGAATTTCTCGCCCGCTAGGCGGTGAATGTCCGAAACTAGAGTTCCAGTCTGCCGTTCAAGGTCCTTTGACATTCCCTTCAGGTACTCGATATCCAGACTGATTCCCGCTGCTTCCATCCGTTCAAGCACACTGATGAGTGGGAACTCCATCTTCTCGCACAAACCAAACAACTCCTTTTCCTTGAGTCTTTCGAGTTGCCTGGTATACAGACGCAACGTGATGTCTGCGTCCTGCGCGGAGTAGTCTGTGATCACATCGAGAGGAACCTCGGAAATGTGTTTTTCGTTCTTTCCCTTCCCAATCAGATCTTCAAACGAGATCATCTTGTAGTTGAGGTGCTCCATTGCGAGTGCGTCCAGATTGTGCTGGCCATCGGCTCGCAAGATATAGCTCGCAACCATCGTGTCGAACGCAACTCCCCGTACCAGAATGCCGTGCGTTCTGAGCACGAGCATATCGTACTTGATGTTCTGCCCAGTTTTCTGGATGGAGGGGTTTTCCAATATCGGTCCTATCTCGCTCAGAACCCGGTTCCATTCCAACGCGTCCGGTGTGTTAGTGATCTTCGAGCTCTGCGCGGCAGCAAACAACTCCTTGGCGTCTAGCCGCTCACACTTCACGGGAATGTAGTACGCCTCTCGCTCCTTCATGCAAAGTGAAATGCCAACAAGCGTTGCTTGCAGGGCATTCTGGGAAGTCGTTTCGGTATCGATGACAATCGACTTTGCACTTGCTAACTCTCCGCATAATGACTTGAGTTCCTGGAGATTGGTGATGCAGTGATACTCATGCTTGTCGGAATTGATGTCGAGGGCCGGTTCAGGAACGGCATCCGCCGCTTCTGTGGCGGCAGATATCGAAACTTGCGCGGGTCTATCGGCTTCGCTCCCGAATGCGAGTTGTTCCAGGTTCCTCAATCGACTTGCGAGGGACTTGAATTCCAGTTCATCAAACAATCGTATCAGCTTGGTCGCGTCGGCTTTGGCGGCTCTCAGTTGATGGAAGTCAATCGGGACAGGTACCTCAGTGTGGATGGTGACGAGTTCTCTTGAAAGAAACGCCTTCTCCTTGTTGGCTGAGAGCTTCTCCCTCACTCCCTTGTGTGGGATCTCCTCCAGGCGTCCGTAGAGTTCTGATATGCTGCCATACTTCTGGATAAGTGGGGTCGCGGTTTTGGGACCGATGCCGGGCACACCCGGAATATTGTCGGATGAGTCACCGATGAGTCCGAGGATCTCGATGACCTGGTCCGGACCGACACCAAACTTCTCGTGCACGCCGCTCTCATCAACAATCTCGATCTCGCCTCCCGCCTTTCCCGGTTTGTACATCTTGATCTTCGGAGAAATGAGTTGCATAAAATCCTTATCGCCGGTGACCATGTACGTCAGCACATCTTCTTTTTCGGCACGACGAGCAAGCGTGCCGATGATGTCATCCGCTTCGTACCCGGGAAGCTCGATGCTGGGAACATTGAATGCACGAACTACTTCCTTCAGCTTTTCCATCTGCGAAGACATGTCCTCGGGCATCTTCTGACGCGTTGCCTTGTACTCCGGGAATTTCTTGTGCCGGAAGGTCGGCTCTTTCGTATCAAACACAACAGCGATATGGTCGGGTTTTTCGTCTTCAAGGATTTTGGTGAGCGCTGTGACAAATCCGTAGATGGCGCTCGTGTTCACGCCTTTGCTATTGATCAGTGGGCGGGAGATGAATGAGAAGTAGGCGCGGTAGGCAAGAGCCATACCGTCAAGAAGGAAAAGGCGTTCTGGAGATGTTGTCATATTGCCTTCTCCAGAGAATCACCGGAGCCGGAAGACGGTTTTATGCCTTGAGGTGTTTGTTCAGCCTTTACCGGTTGCTTTGTCGGCTCCTCCATTTGTTTCCAAATCATGAAGGAGACGAGGAGTGCAAGTGCACTGTTCACAAGGAACATCTCACGAATCCCGGTCAAGCTTGCGACAAGTCCTCCGAGGACGGGCCCAATCATGTTGCCGAGAATCGTCATGCTGCTAGCGATTGCGATGATCCCGCCCCGACGCTCGGGCGGGGAGTGGAGGTTGGCAAGGGAGTAGAGTGAAGGCAACACGCCGCCCCGTCCAAAGCCAAGGACGGCCCGAAGGACAGCGAGTTGCAACACGCTCGTGACAAGATTATGTCCGATGTACGCCAGCCCCGTAAGTCCCATGCCGATAAACAAGCCCTTCTTGTATCCTTTGTTGTCATTGCGTTTGCCCCACCACGGTGCCGAGATGGTCGAGAAGAATCCTGTGATCGAGAAAATGCCACCGGCAAGTGTTGCAATGTACGCAGTGTCCGTTTTGAAGCTCTCAACGAACAACGCAAAGATTGGTTCCACCATCAACACGGAAACTTGTCCCATAACGAGGCAAAGCGCAACAAGTCGAAGCTGCTTGTGTGAATACATCAATGTGACGTTTTCAAACACCGAGAATCTCTTGTTCGATGTTGAAGGATCTCGGACTTCTTCCACGCCGTAGATCACTGCCACCACTCCAACGGCACAGAGCGCTGCAGTGACGAAGAAGATTTCGCGGTATCCAATCAAGTCGGCCAGCAATCCGCCGACGAACGGTCCGAGAACAACTCCCCCCGCTGATGCGGACTGCAGAACACCCAGCGCATACCCGACGCGGTTCTTTGGAGCGCTGGTCGAAACGAGCGCGAGCGTTGCGGCAATGAACCCGCTGATCGCACCTTGAAGAATTCTAAAGAGAAAGAGCTGCAGTACGTTCTGTGAGAAACCAATGAGGATCTGAGATATCGCCAGTCCGATGAGAGCACGTACCACCATTGGCTTGCGGCCATATTTGTCTCCCATCGTTCCCCAAAGCGGGGTGACAAAGAACGATGACACAAACGGTCCGGCGAACACAAGTCCGCTCCAGCGCGTGACTTCGGTTTCGTTTGTTACTCCAAGCGTTCGAATGAAGAAAGGAAGGAAGGGGACAACGAGGTTCATCCCGATCATTGCGAGGAACTGAGTGCCCCAGAGAATGTAGAGGTTCTTACGCCATAATTCCATGTGTTACGGTTTTCTCTGCTTCTGTCCTGGCGGCTGTGCGAGCCACGTTTTGTAGTTCTTCAGCAGGCTTTGCTGGAAGGACACTTCCGACACAACCTTTGTTTTGATGTAGAGATCCCTGGCATCTTTGGGCCAGAAAACCACTGGCATCCACTCTCGAGCGAGCAAGCCGTTGGATTCGATATACTGTTCGGATGACAAGGGGCTGCCGACTCCGTACATGTACGGACTGTCACCGTCATATTTGAAGATACGGACACTTCCCAAGCTGTCGAACGTGAATGTGATCTCTCCACAGAGCACACCTCCTTCTTCGAACAGGCGCTTCTTCACATTGTGAAAGCCCGGGTTCTCCTTTTCGAGTTGGGTACCCTGAAGATAGAACTCTATCAATTGATTGAAGTCGTCGGCTGAGATGTCCACGGTATCGTCAGCTTCGGATAAGATGTTGGTGAACTTGATGGTGGCCTCGCCGGAGTGGTCAGGTTTGAGTTTGATACGGTATTCCTTGCTCTCGACTGTCAGGCATGAAGTCAAGCACAACGCGAGAACCAGTACTGAGAAGAGAATGATGAGATGGCGCATACGACGTGAACGGATTGAATTCTTCAGGAATATACCCATTCATACGAGTAAATGCAAAAAACCGTTTATTGATTGTTATACCATTTTGAACTATCTTTTCCCAGAAACTAGTCGTACTCCCACTCACAATGTAACTGCCGCGTGAAGATCCTATTCACCTCTACGCAGCACACGTCATTCATCACGCAGGATCTGAACCTACTTCGGAAACATTTCGCAGTTGATCACCTTGTTACTCGGGGAGTGTTGTCCCCCCTGAAAGTCCTTATCCATATCGTTCGTACTGATGTTACCTACACATGGTTCGCGTCTGTCTACGCATTTGTAACAGTCTTCTTGGGGCGGATCATGAAGAAGCGGTCGTTCATTGTCATTGGCGGAGTCGATGTTGCCAATGTCCCTGAGATGAGGTATGGCATCTGGCGATCACACTGGAAAGTGCCGCTCGTGAAGTATGCCTTACGCAATGCAACGAGAGTGCTGGCTGTTGACGCGTCGTTGAAGGAGAAGGCGATATCCCTGGCACAATACTCCGGGTCGAACATCGATTGTGTGCCGACGGGATATGACCCCACAGTGTGGGCTCCATCGGGCAACAAAGAACCGTTTGTCCTTACTGTCGCGAAGTGTGAAGACATATGGAAGATGAAAGTCAAAGGGATCGATGTGATTTTCAGGTGTGCACAACTAATGCCGACGACGCGGTTCGTTGTTGTTGGCCTTGCTCCTCAGCTTGTTACTGCTGGGAATTATCAGCAGCCTACCAATGTGGAGGTCATTCCATTCATTGAGCAGGCAGAGCTTCTGAATTATTATCAACGGGCAAGGGTGTACTGCCAGCCGTCGTATGTCGAAGGCCTTCCCAATAGTGTGTGCGAAGCAATGCTCTGCGGATGCATCCCTGTGGGAACGGATGCTGGTGGAATTCCGACAGCGATGGGTGGAAACGGTTTCCTCGTGCCGTATGGAGATGAGCACCAGCTTGCCAGTGCTATTCAGAAAGCTCTATTGGAGAGTGAATCGGCAGGCGAACGGGCCAGGATGTACATTGCACAGAACTTCGCACTTCAGAAACGAGAGGCGACCCTTCTGCAAATACTACGGAAGGAACGAGTGTGAAGCGTCCGCTGGTAAATCTCCTCTCGATGTTCTCGGGAGACCTCGGCAGCAGGGTGATCGGTTTCTTCGTCACTGTCTATCTGGCCAGGGTTCTGGAACCGGCGGGCTTTGGCTTGATTAGTCTTGGGCTCGCAGTGCTGGGATACGTTCAACTCGCGAGTAGTCCCGGCATTCAAATTCTTGAAACCCGGAACGCTGCCGCGTTCGCGCATGTGGATCGAGAGCGGGTTGGTGCAGTTCTGTCTCTTCGTTTGGTTCTCGCCGCAGTGCTCTGGGTTTTTGTTGCAGGCTTCACCTTCTTGTTCGTCACGGACAGTACGACACGCGATGTCATCATATTATTTGTGTTGTCGGTGTTCCCTCTTGCTGTGATGCTTGACTGGCTCTTTCAGGGCAAAGAAGCCTTCTCCACAGTAGCCATTTCGAGACTCCTGCAATATGCGGTCTATGGGATTATTGTCCTGTTCGCGGTGCAGGACACTACTGCCGTGAGACAAACAGGTATTGCGTTCGGATTGGGTGTGCTGGCAGCCGCCACGATGTTGTGGAGTGTGTACCGACGTCGATGGGGTCGCATTTCTCTGGACTGGTCTCCTGCCAAATGGAAGGAGATCCTCGTCAATGGTCTTCCGGTCGGAGCCGCGATGTTTCTAGCCCAGGGTGTGACGAATCTGCCTCCTCTTGTCATCGGATACGTTACATCGACAGCGGACGTTGGCCTGTTCAGTTCCGCCATGAAGATTGTGTTTCTCCTCTTGATTGTCGATCGCCTCTTCAACGCGATGTTCTTGCCCGTCGTGACAAGGTACTTTTCATCACAACCGCCGGGGGAGGTAGCCAACCTCGTCGAAACAACATTGAAGGTTGTGTCGGCGCTGGTGGTTCCGCTTGCTGTGGTCGCCGTTATCCTGGGTCACGAGACAATCGGCGTTGCTTTTGGCAAAAGCTATGCAAGCGCGACTCCCTTGCTGACCGTGCTGATAGGGTATTTCGTGCTC
>Ga0208980_10002475_pt1 | contig 11202 bp, 12 predicted proteins | sample WetSurMetagenome_3_FD_187993 | JGI IMG/M metagenome (GOLD analysis project Ga0208980, IMG submission 187993) | Wetland microbial communities from Twitchell Island in the Sacramento Delta, sample from surface sediment Aug2011 Site A1 Bulk (version 2) | ecosystem: Environmental > Aquatic > Marine...
CCTGCCATAGTAGCGGATGGAATACCTGCGGCAACAGCCCCGAATGCAACTCCGACTGCTAGTCCTTCCGGGATATTATGCAATGTTATCGCCAGAATCAGCAGGGTGCTCCGTTGCCAGCCTGTTTTGATCCCCTCGGCTTCCTCCATCGGGAAACCGAGATGTAAGTGAGGAAGTATCGTATCGATCACTCTCAGGCATAGCCCTCCCAGCAGAAAACCGGCAGCGGCAGGGATCCATACAGGGATATCTTTGCCTTCTGACATTTCTATGGCGGGAGCAAGCAGCGACCAGAAACTTGCCGCGATCATGACTCCTGCGGCAAAGCCGAGCATTCCGTCGAGCACCTTCCTGTTTATATCTTTCGCTATGAAGACACCTGCTGCGCCCAGAGCTGTAAGTCCCCAGGTAAAGCAGGTAGCAAGCAAAGCCTGGACTACAGGATGTGCATGCTGAAAGCTTTCAATCATAGTTCAATGTTCCTCACCCGAATAATGTCCCGATATATATCGGGATTGTGAGGAAATTTATTTTTCGATACCTTAGTGTACCTTTCATGAATTATTCAAGGAATGGTTTTATCAAGAGAACAATGAAAGATGATTTCAATAATGCATCGAGTTAAATAATTTTATAAACAATGTCTGCATTATTCGGGTGAATTGTCAGGTTGTGAGAGATATGTTTTCGCAGGGATTATTTTCTCTTGTTTTCCAGTTGTGTTTTTTCCTTCGGTAAATCTATCGATCAATTTTCCCTCATATTCGGGAAAGTCTTCAAAGTTCAAGGGCTTTTTACGGTTGAGATTGAATTTAAGGAGCAGGAAATTCAGCTCTCTCAGTTTTTTCAGACGTTCTTTATCATCGTCAATGGTATTAAGCAACGCACACATGTTGATCACTTCGTTTCTTGATTCCAGTTCCGGAGGGATACAGCCGGCGTTTTTGAGAAATTTGTATGCTATTCTCAGATCGTCTGGAATAAATGTTTCATCTTCGAACTGCAGGGGTTTCCCCTTGCCTTCCAGGTTTTCAAACTCGCCGTTTTCAATAGCCTCTATAATTCTTCGCTCTGCGATTTTATAAAAGAAATCCATACCATAATTTACCGGACCCCGAGCATCCTGTCCAGAGCCTGTTTAGCTGTATCTCGTATCTCATCGGGGACCTTCACGATATAAGTATTTTCCCTGAGCGCTCTGAAAATACTCCCGAGTGTTGTTTTTTTCATCGAAGGACAGAGCATGTCTTTTCGGAGCGGGTAAAACGTCTTGTCAGGATTATCTTTTCTAAGACGGTACATGAGGCCGAGTTCTGTACCGACGATAAATTCTTTTGCAGAGGAGGATTTTGCATAGCGCAGCATACCGGATGTGCTGGTGACCTCGTCTGCCATTTCAAGCACCTCAAGTCTGCATTCAGGATGGGCCATAAGAAGCGCAAGGGGATGTTCTTTCTTTGCATTTTTCACGTCTTCCCGCGTTACCCTTTCGTGCACGTGACAGAACCCGTCCCATGCAATGACCTGCTTCCTGGTATTCTTCTGGGCCCACAGAGAGAGATTCCGGTCAGGAACACAGATCACTGTGTTAAAGGGGAGGGAATCAATCACCTGGACGATGTTTGCCGAGGTGCAGCAAATATAACTTTCCGCCTTTACCTCTGCTGTGGTATTCACATATGCAACCACGGGCACACCGGGATGTTCTGCTTTAATATTCTGGAGTGTATACTCAGCCGGATAGAGAAACCCGGGTGGATTTTCGAAACCGGGAAAACTCTTTTTTTCCTTTCTCGGTGAATTCACCCGGATCATATCAGCCATGGGGCATCCTGCATCTATTTCCGGAAGAAGGACGGTCTTGTCAGGGGAGAGGATGGAGGCGCTCTCTGCCATGAAATGAACGCCTGCGAAAACGATCACATCACAGTCAATTGTAGCGGCTGTTCTTGAAAGTTCGAGTGAATCTCCGGTGAAATCCGCAATTTCCTGAACTTCATCCCGCTGGTAATTGTGCGCAAGAATGATGGCGCGTCTTTGCACTTTGAGTTCAAGAATCTGTTCCCGTAAAAGGGCTGTATCGGAGGGCATTTAGAACCTGATGGATTCCTTCGAGAGAATGGAAGAGTTGGTAAAAAGTACAGAACCGTCTTCCAGAACGATTTTATAAATCCTTTCGGGTCTTTTCGCATTATTTGGCGTACTGTCTGTTGTTTTCCCGTCACACAGGGAGAGTACCTTATTGACGTACTGCTGTGTTTCAGAGATAGGGGGAACAAACCCGTATTTCTCTACTGTTCTGGGACCGGCATTGTAAGCAGCAAGTGCGAGTGTCAGATCACCATTAAACCGGTTAAGAAGGTATTTCAGGTATTTTGTGCCTCCTTCAATGTTCTCCTCGGGATCGAAGGGATTGCTTACGTTCATATCTGTTGCTGTGGTCGGCATGAGCTGCATGAGACCCATCGCACCTTTTTTTGAGATTGCCCTGCTGTTCCAGTTTGACTCTGTCTTTATGACGGCCTTAATCAGACCGGGATCAAGATCATAGACTGCCGCTTTCTCGTGTACGATGCTGTGATAATCTGAATTATCCTTCTTATCCTTTGATTTTGACTTGACCAATGTTTTATCAACAGCTGGTGTATTTCCGGGTTCTTTCAGAATCCTGTTTGCTTTTTTCCCGAGAGGAGCGTCTGTATAGCATTCAATACCATTTTCGTCGATATATTTAAAGATGTCTCCATAAACAGGGGGGGAGGAGAGAAGGATACAGAACAAAATGAAAACAAGACTTTTCATAAGAGAATATTAACAAGAAAAGCCAAATCTGTCAATATTTCAATTGGTTATAAACCGTTTGCTCTTGTCTCATCATGCAATATTCGTGGCAGGGTAGTGTGACCAATGAAACAACACCGATACAGCCTCTCTCAGCAAATCCTTGCAAGGTGATCTTTCAGAGCGAAAGAATCATCCTGAAAATTATCATTATCAAGCTTATTTGAAGCTCTGTTCTTCTAAAGGAAAAAGACCTTGTTCCACTTCCTCTTTATATTTCCTTGTTGCTTCTATGGAGAATTCTTTCAGGTTTATATACCGTTTGGCGAATTTCGGGAGGAATCTCTCGAACAGGCCCAGGACGTCATGGAGAACGAGGACCTGCCCGTCGCAGTGAGGGCCTGCGCCGATGCCTATCGTCGGAATGCTTAACTCATCAGTAATTTTCTTGGCCAGTCCCATCGGAATCGCCTCCAGTAGCAGGGAAAAAGCACCGGCGTCCTCTGCGATGTGTGCTTCCTCAAGCAATCTCTTTGCAGATTCTTCTGTTTTTCCCTGCACTTTATATCCGCCCATTCTATGGATCGATTGTGGAGTTAACCCGATGTGAGCCATCACCGGGATGTCAGATCTTGTCATTGCCCTTATATGCTCTGCAACCTCTGCACCGCCTTCAATTTTCACTACTGATGCCCCGGCTTCTTTGAGAAACCTTCCGGCATTTCTTACCCCATCCGCAACGCTTGTCTGGTAAGACATAAAGGGCAGATCTCCGATGACCATTGCATTTTGAACGGCTCTTGCAACGATTTTTGTGTGATAGATCATCTCGTCCATAGTGACCGGAAGGGTATTCTCAAGCCCCTGGACGACCATCCCCAGTGAATCTCCGACGATTATTCCATCTATGCCGGCTTCATCTACGATCTTTGCAAAAGGATAATCATAGGCAGTGAGCAAGGTAATTTTCTTCTTTTCACGTTTCTTTTTCAGGAAGTCCTGTATGGTTATTTTTTGCATAAAGATACCCCTTACTTATTATTTGGTATTAATATCGCCTCTACCTTATGACTCATGAGTTGTTTTTGTCAAGTAGTGAGTAAGCTGATCTACTTTACAATTATTGTGAAGAAAGGGACATGGCTTAATTTCGCAAGCCAGATCACGGGTAACTTTGATGAGGCTGAAGACGAAGCGGAAGCCTCAGATATAATATGAACGAGGACATTCCAGTCGAATAAAGGTATGTTTATAAAGAATGAAGATAGTTTAGCTGGCTTGCGAAATTAAGCCATGTCCCATAGCTCTGCTTCATTATTTGGGTTATTGGAGGGGCAGACGTATTTTGAATGTGGTGCCCTTTTCGCTGCTTTCGACTGAGATGCTCCCGTTGTGGGAGATGATAATCTTATGGACTATGGCAAGGCCAAGGCCTGTCCCTTTCTCCTTCGTGGTAAAGAACGGAAGAAATATCTTGTTTTTTATCTCGTCCGGGATGCCATGACCGGTATCAGAGAGGAAAATGTTCAGGAAGTTCCCTTCAGGGTCTGCAGCTTTCTGCGCCCGGAGTATTAAGCTGCCGCCCTGCAGCAACGATTCAACCGAATTTTGTATGAGGTTTGTGAACGCCTGACGGAGGAGTACCTCATCTCCCCTGAATGAAGGGAGTTCAGGAATATCCAGAGAGAGGGCAATATCATCTCTCTCTCTGAGAGCTACACTTATGCAGTCGGCAAACATTTTCCTGAGATTGATTTCTGAAATCGCAAGCGCTGCAGGTTTGGCAAAGGAGAGAAAGTCAGAGATGATTCTGTCCATGACTGCAATCTCCTCTGTTATGGAGTCTACGGATGGTTTAAGCTGGGCATCGATTTTTTTTGAAAGCAATTTTGTATACCCTGCAATAACCCCCATAGGATTCCGTAATTCATGTGCAATTCCTGCCGATATCTCACCAAGGCTCGACAGTTTATCTCTCAACTCCACCTGTGATTCGATCGCCTTGAGATGGGTAAGGTCGGTAAAGACAAGGATCTGTCCGATCGTCTGTCCGGCGTTGTTTTTCAGCGGTGAGAACGTCAGCCCTAGCCAGATGCTTCTGCCGGATGGCGTGATATAGCGGACTTCGCTCCTTTCAATAACCTTTTTTGCATTGAGAAGATCGGTTATAGGCTTGCCGAGCAGGTCGGTCAGTAGTTTTCCTGCCGCAGACTCACCATTTATTTCGAGGATTTTTTCGGCTGCATGATTCAGCTTAGTTATACGGAGATCTTCATCAAAACTGATGACGCCGCTCGGTACGCTCTGAAGGATATTTTCGTTGTATCCCTCGATTGCCGTAGCCCTGTCTTCAGCCTTTTGCCGCAGGTCTTCAAGCTCTTTTTCTTTTTCTTTCAGTTTCGACATAAGGTCGTGAAAGGTATCGACGACAAACCCTACTTGTGAGGCGTCCTTAGGTTCCTGACGTTTTTTCCCGCTATAGTATCGGGTAATGATTCTGATGAGAGAGAATGCGACGACTCCCGTGAACAGAAAAACGATTAAATAGAAAAATGCCAGTTCCGTCCCCATGAGGTTACCGCCGGAGATACCAGGAAAGAATTTCCTGTCCGAAAAAGAGGGTTATGAGAGAGCCGAGCGCAAGAAAGGGACCGAAGGGGATTTTCGTCTTTCTCCCTTTCCCTTTGAAGACCATGAGAAAAATGCCGACAAGGGAACCGGAGAGACTACCGAGAAATGTTGTGAGGAGCACCGATTTCCATCCTGTAAGCGAACCTACCATAGCCATCATCTTGATATCGCCTCCACCCATTCCTCCCCTGCTGACCAGGGCAACGAGATAAAAAAGACCACCTCCAACAAGAAAGCCGATGACAGAGGCTTTGAATCCAAGAGCAGAAAATCGTATGAAAGGGTCGGGAAGCAGAAAAGAGCCGGCAATCAGCCCGATGGGTATCCCGGGAAGACTGATCCTGTCGGGGATGATCTGGAAATCCAGATCTATAAAAGTGATAACGATAAGTGCGGAACAGAAAACGCAGTAGATAACAGCATCCCAGTTGAGCCCGTATCTCCAGACAACCAGCACGTAGAGTGATGCATTCAGAAATTCGACAAGCGGATACCGGAATGCTATCTTTGCCTTACAGACCCTGCATCTCCCGCCGAGAAGAAGATAGCTGAGAACCGGGATGTTATCCAGAGGTTTAATCGGTGTATTGCAGGATGGACAGCGTGAGGAAGGGAATACGATTGAAATATTTCTTGGCATCCGGTATATGCAGACATTGAGAAATGAACCGATGGCAGAGCCGAAGAGAAAAGCTATTCCATAAGTGATAATGTCGTTCGTTAGCAAGAAAAATCACCGATAACCATTAATCAATATACACTATCCAATTATCAATAACCAGATAATTACCAATAACTAAAATCAGCAACTCATTGTTGTCATTTGGTGATTGGTCATTGGGATTTATTTGGTGTTCAATATTTGGGCATTGGTTATTTCAGCTTGTACTGCTGATTTCCGATGCTTTTTTCTTTATTTCCTCAATTTCCTGATTGAGCTTTTCTATTTCACTCATTGTTTCAGCAATAACCCTGTCTTTCAGGATAGATTTCTCGGAATGGTCTTTCAACTCCACCATCCGCTCGCCTATGGCCTTCATCATGTCTTCTTTTTTCTTTTCCATCTGTTCGGTCTGATAGAGGAGTTTGAATACGGATAACTCTATCTTCATCCTTTCAGAAAGAATATTCGAAAACCACTTCAGTTTCATCAGGCCGTTGTCGAAATTATCTTTTATCTTTTTATACATAATTTTCTCATCCGGTCTTGAACAGCTCGATTTTACCTCTCCAGAAGGTTTCGAGAGATTTTCGCAGCACCGGATATCCCTTCAGGTCGGGGTCTCTTTCGATAAGACTGAAGGCCTCTTTTCTCGCGTCATTCAGGAGAAGACTGTCCCGCACTATATTTGCTATCCTGAGGTCAGGCATCCCGGACTGACGTGTGCCGAAGAATTCCCCCGGTCCCCGGATGTTCAGGTCTTCTTCTGCTATCCTGAATCCATCGCTGCTCTTCACCATAATCTCTATCCTTCTCCCGGCCTCCTCTCCATACGGCTTATAGACGACCAGTATACACTGAGACTGGTGCACCCCTCTCCCGATCCTTCCCCTCAACTGGTGAAGTTGCGAGAGCCCGAACCTCTCTGCATGTATTATAATCATAAGCGTTGCATTTGGCACGTCAACGCCCACTTCTATGACTGTTGTGCTGACCAGAACCTGTATCTCTCCCTTTTTGAAGGAGGCCATAATCTCTTCCCGTTCCTGTGCCTTCATTCTTCCATGCAGCAGACCGATCCTGAATTCGGGGAATACTTGCTCAAATGCTTCTTTCCCAAGTATCGCTGACTTGAGATCTGTTTTTTGGGATTCCTCGATAATCGGGTAGACGACATAGGCCTGTCTGCCTTTTCTGACCTCATCTCTGATGACAGTATATATTTGCTCTTTCTGAGAAGCAATGAACGAGCGGGTTGTTACCGGTCTTCTGTCCGGGGGGAGTTCATCAATAACTGAATAGTCGAGGTCTCCGTATACAGTCAGAGCAAGTGTCCGGGGGATCGGTGTTGCTGTCATTACGAGCATATCAGGGTTCATCGCCTTTTTCTTGAGAAGGGCTCGCTGCATAACGCCGAACCGGTGCTGCTCATCTATAATTGAAAGCCCGAGGTTCTTAAACACGACCCCTTCCTGTATGAGTGCATGGGTGCCGATTACAATGTCAAGCTCTCCTGAAGCAATCAGGTCTATCGGTCTTTCTTTCCTGCTCCCGGTCAGAAGGCAGATTTTTAAGCCAAGCTGTTCTACCATAGTATGGATGGTAATGTAATGCTGTCCGGCGAGTATTTCTGTAGGAGCCATCAGCGCAGACTGGTAACCGCATTCTGATGCAACCATCATTGCCATAAGTGCAAGCACTGTTTTGCCGCAACCCACATCACCCTGTATCAATCTGTTCATTGGTTTCGGGCTTTTCATATCTTCGAGTATGTCGTTGAAGACTCTTTCCTGTGCCTTTGTCAGGGTAAAAGGAAGTGAATCAAGAAGTCTTGCGAGCAGTTTTCCCTCAGGGCTGAACGAAATCCCCTTCTCAAACACGCTCCCACGCTTTATCACGGCAAGACCGAGTTCAAGCATGAAGAGTTCATCGAACGAAAGCCTTCTGTGAAAATCACTGACTCCCCGGTCCAGGAGGTCTATATTGGTGTTTTTCTCCGGAAAATGGACATTCACGATACTCTCCCTGAGTCCGGGCAGGCCGTATTTTTGCAGGATTTCGTCGGGCAATAGATCGTGGACATCATCTATGCACGTCTGAATAACGGTGAACATGATTGACCGCATTTGTCTGACGCTTAGACCATTGGTAACTCTGTAAATGGGGACTATCCTGTTGGTGTGAATATGGGAGTCAGCCTCATCGTGGATAATCTCGAATTCAGGATTATCTATCTCGAACCCGATCCCCCAGTATGGGTTTTTCCTGACAACGCCGGAGAGGAGCACTTCCTGTCCGGCCCGGAAGTTCTTTTTCATGAAAGGCTGGTTGAACCACTTTCCCTTTAAAAGACCGCTCCCATCGTTGAGAACAAGCTCGAATATCCGCAGATTCCGGCCCGGAAGTTTTATTACTTCTGCAGAGAGAATCTTCCCGGCTACTGTTTCCAGAGCGCCGTATTTCAGGTCGCTGATCTTTTTTATCGTGCTCCGGTCTTCATAGCGGTAGGGCAGGTAAGAGAGTGCATCTTTTACTGTATTGATGCCGATCCGGCTGAAAAGTTTTGCCCTTTGTGGTCCTACGCCCTTGATGTACTGTATCGGAAAGTCTGAGAGGTCTTTATCCATCGGCAGAAGGAGAGGAGAATGTCTTGTCCGCTTCTTCTATCCGTATCTTCGAATATTCTGTTTCGCTTATTATGTCTATATCCCAGCCGGTGAGTTTCATCGCAAGCCTTACATTCTGGCCCTTTTTGCCGATTGCGAGGGAAAGCTGCTGGTCGTTGACCACTACCATAGCAGTCTTTGTTTCTTCGTTTATTCCGATCCTGTCCACTGCCGCAGGACTCAATGCCCTTGCCACCAGCTGTCTGGGATCGTCGGTCCAGGGTATTATATCTATCCGTTCTCCCCTTAATTCCCGAACAATGGACTGGACACGGGTGCCTTTCATGCCGACGCATGCTCCTACAGGGTCGATAGAGGGATTTTTCGAATACACTGCAAGTTTTGTCCGTTCACCCGGCTCCCTGACAATATTCTGAATGATGACGAGACCATCGTTGATCTCCGGCACTTCCATCCGGAAGAGCGCGGCAACAAACTGTGGACTTGCACGGGTCACCAGGATGATGGGACCCTTAGAGGTAACCCTTACGTCTTCGATATATATACGGACGGTATCACCCCGCTTGAGACTTTCATTTGGGAGCGTTTCCTTTACCGGGAGAAGCGCTTCGGTCTTGCCGAGGTTAAGGAAATAGATCCCCTTTTCCTTCCTCATTACCACTCCGCTCACAATCTGGTTTATCTTGTCCTTGAATTCATTGTAGATAACATCGCGCTCGGCTTCCCGCACCTTCTGGAAAATCACCTGCTTGGCAGTTTGTGCAGCCATCCTGCTGAAATCATGAAGGTCCAACGGAAGATGTACTGTGTCTCCCTCCTGTGCATCGGGAGAAATCTTTCGTGCATCATTGAGACTAATTTCCTCGTCTTTATTCGAGACTTCCGGTACGATTTTTTTGCTTTCAAAGGCATTAATATCGCAGGTCTTCGGGTCAATGATAAGGTCGATATTTGTCCTCCCGCTGAATTTTCTTCTTGCTGCGGAAAGGAGGGCGGACCGAAGGGTCTCGATAAGGACTTCTCTCGAGATACCTTTCTCCCTGCTTATCTGGTCGATAACGTAGCAGAGTTCCTTTGACATTACAGTTCTATCTCCAGTCTTGCTTTTGTTATCATGTGAAAAGGGATATCGATCTCTTGTTCCTTTATCATTATCCGTATGTGCATCTCATGCACTTCTATTATGCGGCCAAGAAAAAAATTCTGGTTTTCTATCTTTTCTGCTGTAACAATCCGGGCGAGTTTGCCTTTATTCTTTTCAAAATCCTTTATTGTTTTCAGCGGCCTGTCAAGTCCGGGAGAAGAGACCTCAAGGGTATAGGATCCGGCAAAGGGACTCTCGATGTCCATAAGCGCTCCGAAACTCTTGCTGAACCTCTCGCAGTCATCAAGCGTAACACCGTCTGCCTTATCAACAAAAACCCTGAGCAATATTTTTCCTTTCCCTAGTAATTCCATATCCGCTATGTCTATCCCCTGATTCAGGGCTATCTGTTCAGCCATCTTCAGAAGTTTCTGTCTGATATCGTTTGCCACAATTTCAGTCGGCGTATCTAAAGACACGCACAATCCTTATAAAATAAAAGAGTGGGATGACCCACTCTTCACTATGGACACAACAGAATATGTAAAATATACCAAGTTGAGACGAAAAAAGCAAATTCAGGGGATAGAAAAACTCCATCCCCTGAATCTATAGAAATTACTTGTGTGCTGGCTTTTCAGGAGCCGGTGCCGGTGCAGGAGCCTCAGCTGGCTTCTCAGGGGCCGGTGCTGTTGCAGGAGCCTCAGCCGGTTTCGGTGCCTCCGGTTTTGGTGTCTCAGCAGGCTTGCAGCCAACTGTGAAAGCAACCAACAACATTAATGACAATACTAATGCTATAAGCTTCTTCATTTAAGTAATCACCTCCTTCCAATAAACTTTACTGTCATACAAAGATAGTACAACGTACAATGTTTGTCAACACAAAATTCATGAAATTTTATACCTGTTCAAGAAAAAAATCAAGGTAATTTAACGAATGCTTTAAAAAAACTCTTTACGTGAAGAAAAATTTGTGGTATTGTGTCTGTTACATTTCTGAAACCTAAAAATTATTTGTTATAGAAAAGTTAAAGTTGTAATTAAAGGGGGCGATCTGAAGATCGCCCCTCATAGTCAGATGAAAGGGGTATTCAGAGTATGTTGATCGTAGGGGAAAAGCTCAGTATCATCGCCAAGAGGGTGCGAGAGGCGATGATGAAAAAAGACAAAGGTCCCGTCCAGGAGATAGCGGTTTCGCAGTGGAAGGCAGGGGCAGGCATGATTGACGCAAATATAGGGCCTGCTGAGGACGGAGGCGAAGACCTGATGCAGTGGATGGTAACCTGCATACAGGAAGTGGTTCCCTTGCCTGTATGTCTCGATACAACAAACTACCAGGCGATTGAAGCAGGACTCAAAGTGCATAATAATGAATGGGGGCGGGCTCTCATTAACTCAACTTCGAATGACCCCGAACG
>Ga0208980_10002476_pt1 | contig 11198 bp, 7 predicted proteins | sample WetSurMetagenome_3_FD_187993 | JGI IMG/M metagenome (GOLD analysis project Ga0208980, IMG submission 187993) | Wetland microbial communities from Twitchell Island in the Sacramento Delta, sample from surface sediment Aug2011 Site A1 Bulk (version 2) | ecosystem: Environmental > Aquatic > Marine...
CGTCTGATTAAGCGCTTTCCGGTAATTCGCCCATCGGACGGCTCTGGAGAGCCGTCCTCACGAAATACTCAAAACTGGAGAGCCGTCCTCACGAAATACTCAAAACTGGAGAGGCGTCCTCACTAAAGAGGTATCTATAACGAAATTCACCGCTTCCGAATTACTAGACTCAGGCCTCCGATTCGAATAGAATTCCTCCTTTTATTATTGCCCTAGCAGGGTTTTCCAATTGAAATGAGGTAGTGCAAATGGCCCGCGAACCGCTCGCCAAGTCTTACGAACCCGCCGAAGTTGAAAAAAAATGGTACCCCTTCTGGGAATCGAAAGGTTTCTTTCAGGCCGACAACCGGTCGGAAAAGCCGCGCTATTCCATTGTGATTCCTCCCCCGAACGTTACCGGCTCCCTGCACATGGGGCATGCCCTGCAGCACACGCTTCACGACATCCTGGTGCGATGGAAGAGGATGAGCGGATTCAACACGCTGTGGCTTCCCGGGACTGATCACGCAAGCATTGCGGTTCACTATGTCCTGGACAAGCAGCTGGAGAAGGAAAAGAAAAACCGTTTCGATCTCGGGCGCGAGGAGTTTTTAAAAATCGCCTGGGAATGGAAGAAGACCAGCGGGGGCACCATTCTCAACCAGATGCGCCGGATGGGCGTGTCCTGCGACTGGAGCCGCGAGCGCTTCACCATGGACGATCAGCTCTCCCGGGCCGTCATCGAGGTATTTGTCCGGCTGTACGAGGAAGGGCTTATTTATCGTGGGGAGTATATCGTCAACTGGTGCCCGCGCTGCCAAACTGCTATCTCCGATCTTGAAGTGGTCTATCAGCCCACTGTGGGCAAGCTCTGGCATATACGGTACCCGGTGGCCGGCAGCCGGGAATTCGTGACCGTTGCGACCACACGTCCCGAAACCATGCTGGGCGACACGGCCGTCGCCGTGCATCCGGAGGACGAGAGATACAAACACCTGACGGGCAAAAAGGTCCTTCTGCCGGTCATGAACCGGGAGATCCCGGTTATCGCCGACACCTTTGTGGACCGTGAGTTCGGCACGGGCGTTGTCAAAGTCACGCCCGCCCACGATCCGCAGGACTACGAGGCGGGTTTGCGGCACGGCCTGCAGAAAGTGACGGTGATCGACGCGGGCGGCGTTATGACGGAGCATGCGGGACCCTACAAAGGTATGGACCGGTTCGCATGCCGGCAGAAGCTGGTCGGGCAACTGGAGAGGGAAGGGTATCTTGAAAAGGTGGAGGACTATCAGCACAACGTCGGCCAGTGTGATCGTTGTTCCACCGTGGTGGAGCCCAAAATATCCATCCAGTGGTATCTGAAGGTCGATTCCCTGGCGAAACCTGCCATCGAGGCGGTTGAAAGCGGCAAAATCCAGTTCGTTCCGGATAATTTCAAAAAGCGTTACTTCGAGTGGATGTACAACATTCACGACTGGTGCATATCGCGCCAGCTCTGGTGGGGGCACCGCATCCCCGCATGGTACTGCGATGCGTGCGGCGAGATTGTGGTTTCCCGGACCACTCCCGGGAAGTGCCCTCGTTGTGCGGGCTCTCTGCGGGAGGAGAGCGACATCCTGGACACGTGGTTCAGTTCGGCGCTTTGGCCCTTTTCCACCCTGGGCTGGCCCGAGGAGACCGCCGACCTGCGGGTTTTCTATCCCACGGACCTTCTGATCACGGCGCAGGACATTATTTTCTTCTGGGTGGCGCGCATGATCATGATGGGGCTCAAATTTGCAGGCGACATCCCGTTCAGCCAGGTTCACATCCACGGGATCGTCCGGGATGCCAGCCGCAAGAAGATGAGCAAGACCAAGGGAAATATCATCGAGCCCCTTCAACTGATCGATCAATACGGCGCGGACGCGGTGCGATTCACGCTTTCGTCCATGGCGGTCCCCGGCACCGACATCCCGTTTTCCACGGACCGGATGAAGGGTTACAGCGCCTTTGCCAACAAGGTCTGGAACGCCGCACGCTTCGTCCTGATGAACCTGAAGGACCGGGACACCAGCGTTCACCCGGAAACCATCGACGCAATGCTGGCGGACGGCCGGGAGGACGTGCCGATCGAGGATCTCTGGATCCTGCACCGCCTGAACCAGGTCTCGGGCGAAATTTCCGAATCTCTGGATAAATTCCGGTTCCACGAAGCTTCGGCTCTGATCTATCAGTTCATCTGGCACGAGCTGTGCGACTGGTACATCGAGCTGGTGAAGCCGGTCCTGACCGGCGCCAATGTGCCCGACCGCGAACGCGAGCCGCGGATCCAGGTTCTTGTGCACACGCTCGACTTCGCATTGCGCATGCTTCACCCTTTCATGCCCTTTCTGACCGAAGAAATCTGGCAGAAGATACCCCACGAGGGGGACTCCATCATGGTCCAGGAGTTTCCGGCCCCGCGCATGGTCCGGGCGAATCCGGAGGCCGCGAAAAAAATGCAGGACCTGATGGATCTGATCGGTTCGCTGCGGTCGCTGCGAGCGGAGATGAATATCGATCCGAAGCGCCTGCTGGATGCTTCGTTGATCGTCCGGAACCCCGGGGACAGGGAACTGGTGTCTCGGAATCTTGATAAAGTGCGGTCCCTGGCGCGCCTGAACCGGGTCGAGTATTGCGAATCTCTTTCAGGAAAGCTGCTCAGAGGTGTCTGGAAGCTGGGCGAATTCGGCCTGGATGTTCATGATGCCCTCAATGTCGAAGCGGAGAGGGAACGGCTGCAGAAGGAAATGGCGCGCGTGAGGGAAGAGATCGACAGGGTGTGGAATAAAATCAACAGCCAGGACTTCATAGCGCGCGCGCCGGAGGACATCGTCGCCGAGAACCGGGCGCGCCATTCCGAGCTGCTGGACAAGCTTCAGAAGCTGGAGTCCAACCTCAACCATTTGCCGCTGCAATAGTATGCCTGCACTCAAATATCCGTCGATTCTGACCGATCTCGGCCATGTGGGGCAACATGGGCTGCCGCTGAGCGCCGCCGCGCCGTTTCAAATGGAGCTGGAACTGTGCCGGCAATGGGGCTTTCAGCTGAAAACCGCCGATGAGCGGGTGAGCCTGATCTTCGATCAGGAGCAGCTTGTGCCCTACTGGATCCAGAGGGAAACGCCGGCCGTCGCCTGGGACTGGCTGCGCGTCCATGGATTTTTGAGCATCGAATCCACGAACGAAGAGGCGCTGAAAATGGCGCAGCAGGGCGCCCCGGCAGGAACCCTGGTTGTTGCAGAAGAGCAAACGGCGGGGCGGGGAAGAAAGGGACACAGCTGGTTTTCGCCGGCTCGGTCGGGGCTTTATTTCAGCCTGGTGGTGAGGCCGGGACAGCCGGTCGCGGCGTGGCCTTTGTTGACGCATGTTGCCTCCGTTGCACTGGTGGAGACGCTGAAAGATTTTTTCCGAAAAAACCGGGTCTCCCTCGAAATCGACATTAAATGGCCCAACGATGTGCTGATTTCGGCAAAGAAATGCGCGGGAATCCTGCTCGAAGTCGGGCCGGGCGGGGGCGATAGTCCGGCCGCGATTGTCGGGGTGGGCCTGAATGTTCACGAAGGAAGCGTGCCGCCGGATTTGAAGGATGAGGCTGCATGCCTGGATGAAATGGTCCGCGGCTTTGTCCCGCGCCGCCAGATTCTCGTCGGCTTCCTGAAGAAATTTCAAAATTGGTATAAAATTTTCGAGCAGGGGAAGCGCCGGGAAGTGCTCGATCGCTGGAAGAGTCTTTCTTCCATGTGGGATGGAGCCGCAGTCTGGATCTCCGATGAAGCGGGGCGCCGCCCGGCGGTGACCTGCGGCCTGGACGAAAACGGGGCATTGCTTGTGCGCACGGCGGAGGGAACCGTTGAAACAGTGCTCGCCGCCGATGTGCGCCTGAACCGCACCTCAGGGCCGGAGAACGCTGATGTCCACTGACGAAGCGCGGATGAAGGTTGACGGTCCGAGTATGAGTCGGCGCATTAATTAGTTTCTGTCGCGAAACTCGGTTTTCGCGAGGAAACCGGATTTTTAACATTCTATAGGATATTTGATATTACATAGAAGCCGGCAATTGGAGCCAGGCCCCGTAGCGACGGTTGAATCTCAGGCGTCGCTACGCGTCGCGATGTTCCCAGTACCATGGCTGCCGGCCTTGAAAGGCCGGGCTAGAATCATAGTGCCGCTACGCGGCGCAAACCAGTTTCGGAACAGAAACTAATTAGGGAGAACGGATGCTTTTCAGAAAATCCTCAAACGAGACTCCTGAGAAGAAGGCGGGGCTGTTCGCAAGGATGAAAAAGGCCCTTGGCGCCACCAAGGAAAACCTGGTGAGCCGGATTGAGGCCGTGCTTTCTTCCCGGCCGGAAATCGATGAGACGGTGCTGGAGGATCTTGAGGGCACCCTGCTCGGTGCCGACCTGGGCGTGCGTGTCACCGAGCGGATCATGACCGCCGTGCGCGAGCAACGCAAAAAGCAGGCCATCAGGACCGCCGAGGATGCCCAAAAGGTAATCCGCGAAGAGCTCCTTTCAATACTCAATACGCGGCCCCTTTCCGAAACGCAGACGGCGGAAGAAGCGTTGCAGGTTTGGATGGTGGTCGGCGTGAACGGGACGGGAAAAACCACGACCATTGGAAAGCTTGCTGCGAGACTCTCCAGGGAAGATAAAAAAGTTTTGGTCTGCGCGGCGGATACATTCCGTCCCGCGGCCATCGAGCAGCTCACGGTCTGGGCCGAGCGGTCGGGCGCGGAACTGGTCAAAAGCAAGACCGGCATGGATCCTTCCGCGGTGCTGCACGACGCGCTCTCGGCGGCCGTTGCGCGCCACAGCGATGTGGTGATCGTCGACACGGCGGGAAGGCTGCACACCAAAAGCAATTTGATGCAGGAGCTGGAAAAGATGCGGCGGGTGGCCGGCCGCAAGGTCTCCGGCGCGCCGCATGAGGTCCTGCTGGTGGTGGACGCCACCACCGGTCAGAACGGGCTGACCCAGGCCCAGGAGTTCAAAAAGTTCACCGGGATTACGGGACTTATTATTACGAAGCTGGACGGCACGGCAAAGGGAGGGATTCTCTTCAGCATCTGCCAGGACCTGGGCATTCCGGTGCGCTTTATCGGCATCGGGGAATCGCTGGAGGATCTCCTGGAGTTTTCGCCCGAAGCCTTTGTCAATTCACTGTTTGAAAAATCCTAGCGCCGGACAAAACGCTTTCGGCCAAACCGCCGGTCCTGCCTCGAGCCGGATTATGCCTATGGATGCTGCCACGGCGCCCTATCAAGTCGTCCTGCATGACCCTGCGGCAGGGCAATGGATCGGATTCAGGAATGCGCACGAAATTATTGTGTGCCGCCGGCTCGATGAGATAGCGAGTGCCCTGAGCCGCATCGAAAAACTGGTGCTTGATAAAGGTTGGCACGCTGCAGGCTTTATCAGCTACGAAGCGGCCCCGGCTTTTGATTCGGCGCTGCGCACGCATGCCGCGCCGGACAATATTCCTCTGCTGTGGTTCGGCCTGTATTCTGCTCCGGGTGCGCTGGAGCTTCCGCCGCCGGACTTCGGAGCCTATTCCCTGGGGGAGATCATTTCCTCCGTCTCGCGGCCGGATTACGAGCGGGCGATCCGCCGCATCCGGGAGTACATACTCTTCGGGGAAACCTATCAGGTGAACTACACCCTGCGGCTGCGGAGCCGTCTCAGTGGAGACCCGTGGCATTTATTCCTGGCCATGGCGAGAGCTCAGTCGCCGGGCTATGCCGCGTGGATCGAGACCGGACGCCACTGGATATGCTGTGCGTCGCCGGAGCTTTTTTTCCGCTTGGAAGGCCGGCGCTTGACCGGCAAGCCGATGAAGGGCACCGTCAAGCGCGGGCGAACGCTGGGCGAAGATGAGACTCTGGCCGAATGGCTGCGCGGTTCGGAGAAAAACCGCGCCGAAAACCTGATGATCGTGGATATGATTCGCAACGACCTGGGCCGTGTAGCCGAGACGGGCACGGTAAAGGTTGCGCGACTGTTCGAGGTGGAGCGGCACCCCACTCTCTGGCAGATGACGTCCACGGTCGAGGCGGACTGCACGAAATCCGTGGGCGAGATACTGGTCGCGCTTTTCCCCTGCGCCTCGATCACCGGCGCTCCGAAGGTGCGGACTACGCATATCATCTCCGAGCTTGAGCCGGATGCGCGCGGAATTTACACGGGCAGCATCGGATATATTGCGCCCGGCCGCTCTGCCCAATTCAATGTGGCCATACGGACGGCTGTCGTGAATCGGCTGTCGGGGCAGCTGGAGTATGGGGCGGGCGGAGGGATCGTCTGGGATTCGGAGCCCGGCGACGAATATGCCGAAGCCCTGCTCAAGGCGCGTGTGCTGACAGAGCGGTATCCGGAGTTTTCGTTGCTCGAAACCCTGTTGTGGACGCCGGAACAAGGGTATTTTCTGCTCGAGTACCACTTGAGAAGGCTGGCGGATTCGGCGCGCTATTTCGCGTATCGGGCCGACACCGGTCTGATCCGAAGCAGACTGGATGCTCTGGCATCCGGTTTCGGCCGCCATCCGCAGCGGGTGCGGCTTCTCGTGGGAACCGACGGGATTCCCGTCCTGCAGGCTGCAGAGCTGGCATCCCGGGGGGCAGACGATCCCGTGATTGTCGGAATCGCATCCTCGGCAGTGAATTCGTCGGACATATTCCTGTATCACAAGACAACGCGGCGGGAGGTTTACGAAGCCGCGCAACAGGCCTGCCCGGACTGTGACGACGTTTTGCTGTGGAACGAGCGCGGCGAATTGACAGAATCCTGCATCGCGAATCTTGTGCTGGAAATGGATGGGATCCTGTATACACCTCCCGTATCCTCGGGATTGCTGGCCGGGACATTCCGCGCCCTGCTGCTCGAACAGGGCAAGATCCGGGAGCGCGTGATCCGGCTTGAGGATTTGCAGAGGTGCCGGAAAATCTATTTGATCAACTCCGTCCGCAAGTGGCAGGAATGCCAACTCCTGAACATTAAAACGTTTCAACGTTAGAACGTTCCAACGTTTTAGGTCTCGCGCAGAAGCGCTTCGTCGTCCATCAGCGTCATGCGGCGCTGGTCGATTTCGATGATTCCCTGTTCGCGAAGACGCGCCAGAACACGCGTGACCGTCTCCCGGGAAGTGCCCACCATCTCCGCCAGTTCCTGGTGCGTGATCTTGAGATCGATGATGATCCCGTGCGCGTCGCGTATCCCGTGCCGCATGGCAAGCTGGTGAATGCCCATGCGGATTCTGGCATCGGCCGTGCTTGAACTCAGGCTCTGGGTCTGCCAGACCTGCCTCAGCCTCGAGCAAAGGACATTGATGATCTGCAGCATGACCTTTTCGTTGTGCATCAGGTATTTGTGGAAATCGGCGCCGCTCACCGAAATGATTTTGGCGTCTTCCATGGCAGAGACTGTGGCCGGGGCGGTCTTGCCGTCCAGCAGCGACATTTCGCCAAAAAAGTCTCCTGTCCTGTGAATAGCCAGGATGGTTTCCTTGCCGGCCGCACCGGATTTGGCTACCTTCACCTTGCCCGAGAGGACCAGGTACATGTAGCTTCCGGTTTCCTCTTCCAGGAAGATGATCTGGTTTTTGTGATAAGCCTTGACGGTAAAGATGTGCCGCAGTTGATTGAATTCCTCATCGGTAAGGGTGGAAAAAAGTGGAACGCTTCGTATCAGATCTACTTTCATCGCATTCTCAACCGGGTGATTTCAGTCCTTTCGGGACGGTCCAGTGGATTGTTCGGCGCATGCCCGCGCAGAATCACGCGAAAAATAGCATAGCCTGCGCCCAGCACAATCGAGGCCAGGCAAAGCAGCGCCACGAAGAGAAGGGAATTGACTACAGTTCCCAGAATTGCCGTGGGTATGCCCCAGACTGTTTTCCCTTTGGGTCTCTCATAGATCCATCGAATGGAGTAGCTGTATTGAAGGGAATCCAGGATGCGGTCCGCGACGGCCGGTTCGAACGATCCTTCAAGAATGGCAACCAGCGGCCCGGCCCTTTTGGAATAGGTCCGGACTGCAGATTCCATTTTCGTTGCGACGCCGGCCAGTTCGGAGTAGTAGCCTTCTGCGACCTGAGTTGTCGGAAAGATCGAGAGCGAGAGGATGCCGGTCTGGTTCTGCAGCGAATAGCGCGCCTGGGCCAGTTCCATGCCGGAAGCAAACTCGACATAGCCGCCGGGCCGGGTTTCGGAATGAGCTTTAAAGGAATCCGGTCCTACAAAATAGCGCAGGCTCGAAGGATCGTAGCCGGTCTTCGGAAAATGGGAGATAAGGGAAGGAGGTTTTCTCCTTTGGGGCCCTATGCGGTTGCTCATGGAAATGGCAATGCGCCTGAGAAGATCGGCGGGGGCGCCCCTGCCCTGAATTCGAATCCAGTTTCTGCCCTGGGCGAAGCGGAGAGTGTCCGCGTCGAAGGTAAATCTGTCGCCGGGAGGGCCTTCCTCGAGATTGCTGCTGCGCAAAATCGTCAGCAGTGAAAAGGCTGCGCGGCTGTCGATGAGGGCGACGGCCTCGATCGAGATATCCGGTCCTCCGGCTGAATATACCCGGCGGGAATATTTTTCAAAACCCACATCCTTAAAAAGGGCTCCGTCCGCTACCTTGGAAAGAAGCGCGGGATCCTCAAAGCTTTCCTGTTCCACCGTCTTCTGGAGTTCCTGGAACTCCTGATCGGCAGGGAAGTAGCTGTCCGCGACAAACGATACCTGCGCAGCCGCGCAGGCCACTGAAGACAATACGGCAAGCAGCAGAAAGTGAGGGACTCGCATTTATTTAGGGCTCAGCTGATTTTGGACTACATTCGTTCCCAGCGTTTGGATGTAATCTTCAATGCCGGAATACAGGGCACGGGTCAGGCGCTCTTTGTTGGCATCCTTGCGCAGAAGCCGCTCATCCCGTGGATTGCTGATAAAGGCGATTTCCGAGAGCACAGAGGGCATGTTGGCGCCTATGAGCACGATAAAGGGGGCGCGCCGCACGCCGCGATCCTGCGCCGAAGAAAACATTTTTTTCACTCCCGCAAAGAGCCTTTTCTGAATAATCGTGGCCAGCTCCCTGGATTCCATAGACTTATCGGCTTGCGCGATTTTCTTGATGAGATCTTCGAGCTCATGAACATTGTTGACGCTGGTGGCATTTTCGCGGGCCGCTATTTCGCGTTCGGCGTTGGTTTTGGCAAAATCGAGGTAATACGTTTCAACTCCGCTGGTTGAACGGATACGGCTCGAATTTGCATGGATCGATATAAAAAGGTCCGCTTTGCAGCGGTTCGCGATAGCGGTCCGCTCTTCAAGCGGGACGAAGCTGTCATCCGTGCGCGTCAGAAACACTTCGGCTCCCAGGTTCTCCTCGAGCATGGTTTTGAGATTCAGCGCCACTGCGAGAACCAGGTCCTTTTCCGTGAGTCCGCCGGGGCCGACGCTGCCCAGGTCGTGCCCGCCATGCCCCGGATCAATGACGATGCGCCCCACCTTCAGGCCGAGGACGCGCGTCAGCGTGCGGTCTCCGCGGCTGGTGGGCGGCGCGCCCTTGGGGGCTGCCGATATATCCGGCTTAACAGGGGGCAAGGGTTTGGTGTCCGGGCCGGTGGATATCTCACCGGCGGCTTTGATTTCCTTGTCCGGGGCCGGCTTCGGCTGGGCCCTGGCCGGAGGAGGTTCAACCTCCACCACGGCGGGAGGAGGGGGCGAAGTCTTAAGCACGGCAGTCGATGCCGGTGTTTCCGGCTTTTTGGCCTCGGGTTTGATGCTCGTGACCGCCGGGGCGGGACGAGGAGGGGTATCTTTCTTCGCCGCGGCGACAGGCTGGTTTTCCGGCAGTTTGTTTGCGGCCTGAATTGCTATGGCTGCCTGCTTCGAAAGCGGTTTCGGGCCGAATTCGTCGGCGCGGGGAACGGATTCCAGCGGCGAATGCTTGATTACGGCTTTTTCGCCGGCTTTGTGATACAGGTCGACAACGATCCGGAATGGATCATGAAGCTCGAATGCGGAATAGGTCCCTTCGGACGACAGATCGAGCACCACGCGAACCAGATCGGGTCGGTTCTGGGAGACGCGGACCTGATTGACGAGCTCATCCTCGAAGGAAAATGTCCGGCTTTTCACGCCGCCGGCCAGCTTGGCATTGGAAATATCAAAATAGATCCTGTACGGCGAATAGAGGCGAGCCTTCTGGTAGGACGTAGTCACGTCCATATCGATAACGATACGCGTGTATTCGTCCGTAATCCAATATCTTATATTCTGGACTACAGTGGCGGCAGCGGAAGGTTCCGCCGCAACGGAGGCTTCTGGCGGCAGCGGAACCGGCTTTTGAGCCGGTCGGCTTTGCTCCAGCCGCGCCAGGGCGCCGGGCCTGCCATAAACGGTTTTGAGCCGCAGGAAGGCTTCCCTGGCCGCCTCTTCGTTGTTCAGGTTGTTCAGGTAGATATTCCCCGCACGCAATAAGGCGTCCGGGCAATTCTGGTTCGATGGGTAGTCGCTGGCGAGGAATTCGAAACGTCTTGCGGCGGTGGCATAGGATCTCGGATCCGAAAATTTTTCACCCATTTCCTGGTAGAGAAGGGCTTCCTCGTAGATCGCGTCGCCCGCACGGCTGTAATGCGGATCGTGGAGATAAACCTTCCGGTAGGCGAATGCGCACTGGCGGTATTGGCTGACGGTCGAATCGGGATTCTGGGCGAGCTCGCTGCGTTTTTGCTGGGCTTCCTGAAATGACTGCGCGGCGGCCTCCGTTTCCCAGGTTTTTGCCGTCGCATAAAAAGCTGAAAATAGGGTGAAAACGAGCAGGCACGGGAGGTAACGCGCTATCCCATTTGCCTTCCGTGCTAAAGCCATGATCCACATCTTAGACTCAGGCCGTAACCGTGTCAAGGTCATCTTGTTAGAACGTATTGATAAATAAGGCACTTGCGGGATGTCTGAAGACCTTGAATATGCCAGGATTTAAAGAGGGGCCTACCGTAAAGGCGGTATGTTGGTCAGGTGGAGGACACCGGCCCCGTCGACATAACGGAACGTCGGCGCATGTTTGGGTTTTTCCTCAGCTTGCGTGCTTTCTCCATCAGGGTTCAGGCGCCGTGTAATGGATTGGACATAATTCCGGGTTTCCTTGATCGCAGGCACGCGGCCCAGGCGCATCACCAGGTTTTCCCCTGCGTTATAGGCTGCAAGGCTCAAATGC